>Ga0209777_10007174_pt1 | contig 12416 bp, 10 predicted proteins | sample FrelakmetHBP12HB_FD_187147 | JGI IMG/M metagenome (GOLD analysis project Ga0209777, IMG submission 187147) | Freshwater lake sediment microbial communities from the University of Notre Dame, USA, for methane emissions studies -HBP12 HB (SPAdes)... | ecosystem: Environmental > Aquatic >... | reverse complement strand
GGGGGTGAAGAGGTGAGGGGGTGAACGGGTGACTGGGCGTCACCTCTTCACCTGTTCACCTCTTCACCTGTTCAAGCCCTCGCTCTGCACCTCTGTGCATCTGTGGTTAACACCGCCACCCACCTCCGTTGAAGGAAGGGCCGTTTGGCCCGTCATGAAGTTGGAGCGGCGGTGCGCCGCCGGAAAGGTTTAGAATATGCCAAGCTACAGATCCAATTGGGCCATTCCGCTGGGGATTGTCTTCGGCGCGGTGCTGGGTGCGGCTACCAGCAAGTTGCTCGATCATTGGCCGCCGCATGTACTGGCGGACGGCAAGAAGGCTGTCTCTGAGCAGTCTCAGCTCTTTCGCAGCGCCTCCAAGCTTATCGCGCCGTCCGTCGTAGCCATCACGACTTATCAACACGTCCGCTACCAGGAAGGCGGCGGCCTCCAGTTCGATTATTTCGGCATGCCCTTCTACAAGCGGCCGCGCATCAAGGAAGGGAACATGCCGCGCGGCGTCGGCTCAGGTTTCGTTTTTGACGCCGCCAAAGGCTATGTCATGACCAATAACCACGTAGTCGCGGAGGGGGACTCCTGGGTCGTGCGTCTGGGCGACAAGCGCGAACTCGAAGCCAAGCTGGTGGGCGCCGACCCGCAGACGGATATTGCGGTCCTGAAGGTGGAGGCCGGCAGTCTGAGCGCGGCCGCCTTGGGCAACTCCGAGGACCTTGAGGTCGGCGACTGGGTGCTGGCAGTGGGCAATCCCTTCGGCTTCCTGGAACAGACGGTCACCGCCGGCATCATCTCCGCCAAGGGCCGGCATGGCATCACGGGGTTGAACTATGAGGATCTGCTTCAGACCGACGCCGCCATCAACCAAGGCAACTCGGGCGGCCCGCTAGTCAATGTCAACGGCGAGGTCGTTGGCATTAACAACGCGATAATGTCCAAGACGGGAGGATACCAGGGCATTGGCTTCGCGATTCCTATCAACCAGGCCAAGAGGATCGCGGAACAGTTGGTCAAGCACGGCGCTGTGGTGCGTGGCTGGATTGGCGTCAAGGTCAAGGACCTTTCCGCGGTGGAATCCAAGACTCTGAGCGTGGATGGAGGCGCATCCATAGAGGGGGTGTTCCTTAAAGGCCCTGCCCGCACGGCGGGCGTGCTGCCTGGCGACATCCTGCTGAAGGTAGACGGCAAGGCGGTCCACAACGCGCGGGATATCAGCGAGTCGGTGGCGGACATGACACCGGGCGCGAAAGTCCGGCTGACCATCCGTCGCAAGCAGGAGACCAAGACGTTCGATGTGATCCTCGCTACTCAGCCCAAGGACTTGGACATGAACTGGGAGAACGAGTAGGCCGGGATTTTGGATGCTGGATTTCAGGTTTTGGATTTTGGAATGAGTGCGGGGTGCGGCATGCGCCTACTGTTTTCCTTGCTCCGCACTTTCCGGCTTCCTTGTTGCGCCCGAAACCAGTTTGAGGATAAGGCTCAGCAGAATCCCCGTGATGAAGCCGCCTACCGTCCACAGCGCCACCCGGCCCCACTTGGTCTTGGCCTCAGGGTCCAGCGCCTCCCGTTCCGTGATCTTGAAGGTCTTGAGCACCACGTTCAGGGCCTGCTCCACCGCCTCCGCTTGGAAAGGCGAGAAGTTGAAGACAATGTCGTAGCGTCGATCTGGTCCCGGGACCAGCACCCTGATGAGCCGGTTCCGGCTGTTGTCTACGGCGCTGTACAGATCGTGTTCTGCCCGCAAGGCTGTTACGCCCGAAACCCGGACGAAGTCAAGACTGATGTCGCCATGCCTGACGCCGCTCTTGCGGTAGCTCTCTTCCAGCATCTCCTGGTACTTGGCTTTTTGCGCGGGGTCCACAATCAGCGGCGCTCCCGCGCAGCTCACTTCCATGGAGGGCGGCAGCGCTTTGGGCTTGGCTGGGTCGGCAGGCCCCTTGAAATACACCGGCGGCTGCCGCAGCACTTGCTCGCTTACATCCTTGCCGAAGTACTCGCTTATGTTCTTGAAGACTTCACGGTTCTCGTCCTGGGTAAGCTTGGTGTAGCCGGAGGGAATGCGCATTGAGTATCCCGCTTCCGGGTCTGCGAAGAGTGGGAGGTCCCCAGTGTCAGCCTCCTTGCCCGGCAGAGCCTTGCTTTCTTTGGCCGTTTCACCGGCTATTGCCGGATGAACTTGGGCGAGGATGGCAATCACGCCCCATAAGGACACCACCAACATGTCTGCATTCTGCCTCAACTCGTAACCGTGCCTCCTCAGCATTGTTCGTAGGAGTAGGTTACCGCCGTTAGCACCGCCCGCAACGCAAGAACAAGGGGGCGGGAGGCGGATTTGGGATTTGGGGATTGTTGGGCCGAGGTTAGAATGCGTTTTTGGGGAGGGACACTTGGCTTGGGACGTTTGATGCGGCTGCTCTGTTTGGCGGAATACGGCACCGATGAGTTCCTGCTGGCTTTGCTGACCAGCGCCGCAGCGGCATTCGCGCTGCGCTCGGTCAACCCGTGGCTTGCGCTGTTGCCGCTCCTTCCCTTTGCCGTCGTCGTCTGGTTCTTTCGCGATCCGGAGCGTCGGACGCCGGATGACGTGGAGCTGCTGGTCGCCCCCGCGGACGGAACCGTGACAGACATAGAAGAGGTGGAGGAACCGGCTTTCGTCGGCCGCAAGGCCCTGCGCATCGGCATCTTTCTCTCGCCTTTCGACGTGCACGTGAACCGCGCGCCTTATGGCGGCGTAGTCCGTTATCTCGATTACAGGGTGGGAGAATTCCTGCCGGCTTACAACCCCGCGGCGGCGCAACGCAACGAAGCCGTGTGCCTGGGGTTGGAAGCGGCGGGCGGCTTGCGTATGTTGGTCAAACAGATCAGCGGCGTGCTTGCGCGCCGCATCGTCTGCCGGGTCCAGCTGGGGGATGCACTGGCATCCGGGCAACGTTATGGCATGATAAAGTTTGGCTCGCGCACCGAGCTGTACGTTCCCGCCGACGCGGTGGCAGTGTGCACCGTGACGCGCGGCAGCAAGGTCAAAGGGGGAGTCTCACCTTGCTGCAAGCTTCTTGCACGCGCCGTTGTGCCCAAAGGGAGCGGAGACGTTCAGCAGAAGTAAGGTATTCCACCCCCCGCGGGAAGAGGGAACCGGGCCGCTGTGCTTGGCGGTGAAGTGAGTTGCTCTAGCGAGGGCAGACAGCCAGTTTCGAGGCGGGCGGAGACCGGTGTCGGTCTCCACGGGCAGAGGATGAGGGGCCATGAAGCGTTTCGAGCGACTGCGGTACGGTATAGGCAAGCCGCGGCGCCTGTTGCTCGGCATCCATCCTATTCCAACGATGGTTACCCTGGGCAATATGCTCTGCGGATTCGGGGCCATTGTGCTGGCCATGCGCGCCTGGAGCCCGCCGCATGAATTCTACAACTTCAACCCGTGCGATTGCCTCTACTGGTCTGGGATCCTGATTTTTGCCGCCATGGTCTTCGATGTCATGGACGGCAAAGTGGCGCGCTGGACCAAGACGACCAGCAGGTTCGGCATGGAGATGGATTCCCTCTCCGACGTTGTCTCGTTCGGCATTGCGCCGGCGGTGCTGGTTAAGGCCATGATTGACAACAACCCGCGAATTGCGGCCGGCGCTTTCCCCTTGCTGGACCGCTACGTCTGGCCGATGCTGGCAATCTATGTCAGCTGTGCGGCAATGCGCTTGGCGCGTTACAACGTGGAGGCGCAAACCGGACACCGCGATTTCTTCTTTGGCATGCCCTCGCCCGGTGCGGCAGGCTGCGTCGCGAGCTTGGCGATACTCATTATCCCCGGCGTCCATCACCCTCCCACCCTCAGCCAACTGCAACAGCAACTGAACTGGCTGGATGAAGTGCGCAGGCAGGTTTACGCGCCCGTGCTGGTTGCACTGCCCTTCGTGATGATGCTCCTCGGCGTAATGATGGTGACCCGCGTCCACTACCCACATATCGGTGATCGCCTGTTGCGGGGCCGCAAGTCCTTCATGCACGTCATGGTTCTGGGACTCATCCTGGTGCTGATAGTGATGCAGCATGAAGTCATGCTGGCCATCGTCTTCAATAGTTATATGCTTTACGGCTTGGCCAACGAGGTGCGCTACCAGGTTTTCCCCAGCCAGCGGCCTGCTGATTGGGCATCCGCTGAGGGGGCCGTTCCTCCGCCGGCGACTACGCCCGCCCCTTCAAAGGAGCCGCCCGGCCAATGAACGTGGCCAGTGCGCCGTGGTTCGAGAAGGGACTGTGCTTCTCCTGCCAACCTGGTTGCGTGCGCTGTTGCTGCGGAGTGCCGGGCGACGTCTTTGTCACGGACGAAGAGAGCCGCCGCATTGCAGCTCATCTGGGCATCCCCGTTGCTGAGTTCGATAGGTTGTACCTGCGCCACTACTCCTCCGGCAAACAGTCGCTGGTTGAACGCCCCAACGGCGATTGTGTCCTGCTTGACGGTAAGGGCTGCAGCAGCTATCCGGTTCGGCCCCAACAGTGCCGCGCATACCCGTTCTGGCCGGAGATCGTGAAGAACCCCGCAACATGGCTGCGCGAAGCGCGCCGCTGCCCCGGCGTTGATGTTGGCGAGCTACACAGCGCGGAAGAGATAACCCTCGTCGTGGAATCGCAAGCGGAAACTCAAAAAGCAGTTAAAGGTTATTGACGCTTTGCCTGGAAAATGTAATCTTGGCTTAAAGAGGGCCCGGCTATCTGGGAAGACGCATTGTGCGCTTCTCCTGATGCGGCGGGCGGATCGGAACGCTGAATACTGCACATCTGCGGCTTCATGGCAGGTTTGCGGAATTCTGGACGTGCGGTGGGTGAGTTTAGAGGATGGGGGGTCTCTTCCACAAGCTTGGTGTGCATTAGTCTGCACTCCACCTTGGCAGTCTTGGACGTTGGTTTCTGAGGTCCGAGATGTGGCCCTGCGTGGCCATCTTGGTGGGTTTTGGGCTTGAGGCCGAGAGACGAGCATTCACCGCAAAGTGCACAAACCAAAGTTTGCTGGACCGGCAGGGCAAGTTTCAAGGATGAGGATCTCTGAAAGATTGGCAGCACTGTCCTTGTGGCAGCCATGAAGGTGGTTGTTTGCCTGGTCCATCAGGCCGCGGGCCTGGTGCTCTGAACGTCTTTGAAGCCGCGGCGCCCTACAGACGCCGTGCGCTTTATCCGTAGCCACCCGTCCCCCACGTTATCGCAGGCCCTCCAGAAGAAGGGGTGATAACCCATGGAGTTCATGCCTTACCTGCTTGGAGGGGTCGTCGGACTGATAGTCGGCGCGGTGGTCAGCGCCCTCCTGACCAGAAGGAAGCAGCAGTCCCATGAAGAAGAGGCCCGCAAACAAGCAGAAGCGTTGAAGGAACGAATCATAGGCGATGCGCGCTCGGAAGCAGCACGGGCCAAGGCCGAAGCCGCCGAGGAACAGCTCAAGAAGCGGCGCGAGTTCGACAAAGAACTAAAGGAACTGCTGGAGGAAAGCCGCAACACAGAGAAGCGTCTCGAGAAGCGCGAGGAACTCATTGACCGCAAACTCATGGCGCTGGAACGCCGCGAGCAGGATGTGGTGCGCAAGGAGCAGGATACCGCCAAGCTCGAGGAGAAACGGAAGGAGCAACTCAAGGAGGCGGAGAAGAAGAACCAGGACATGTTGGCGCTGATAGATGAGGAGCGCATGAAACTCCAATCCATCGCCAGCATGACGCCGGACCAGGCCAAGGTCCTGCTGATGCAGCGTGTGGAGCGGGATATTGCCAGCGAAGTCGCCGAACTCACCGTCCGGGCCATCAACCGCGGCAGGGAGAACGCCGAGGCGGAAGCCCGCAAGCTGATCCTCAACACCATTCAGCGCGTCTCCTCGGATACCGTGGCCGAGAACACGGTCGCGACCATAGACCTGGCCTCGGACGACATGAAGGGCCGCATCATCGGCAAGGAAGGCCGGAACATCCGCGCTTTCGAAAAGGCCACGGGCGTAGACGTCATCGTGGATGACACTCCAGGCGTGGTGGTTCTTTCAGGTTTTGAGCCGGTCCGGCGTGAGATCGCGCGTGTGGCCATGGAGCACCTGGTGCAGGACGGTCGCATACACCCCACGCGCATCGAAGAGGCGGTCGGCAAGGCTGAGAAAGAGGTCATAGATATCATCGAGAAGACAGGCAAGGATGTCTCCATTCAGTTCGGCTGCCACGACCTGCACCCGCGTCTACGCACGCTTCTTGGGCGCTTGCGCTACCGCAGTTCCTATGGACAGAATGTTCTCGCCCATTCACAAGAGGTCGCTCACATCTGCGCCCTGCTGGCCGGCGAACTGAAGCTCGACATCCAATTGGCCAAGCGCTGCGGCCTGCTGCACGATTGCGGCAAAGCCCTGGACCAGGAGGTGGAAGGCACCCACCCGCACATCGGCATGGAGATCGCCAAGCAGTGTGACGAACGGCCAGAGGTCTATGAAGCCATCGGGGGCCACCATGGGGACATCGAGATCCATAGTCTGTATCCCATCCTCGTCCAGATCGCCGACGCGATTTCCGCGGCGCGCCCAGGCGCGCGGCGCGAAAGCCTGGAGAAGTACATTCAGCGCATGAAGAAGCTTGAAGAGATCGCCACCTCCAAGCGCGGCATCGAGAAAGCCTTCGCCATCCAGGCCGGCCGGGAAGTCCGCGTACTGGCCAAAGCCGACCAACTCGACGACGCCGCGTGCTCGCAGGTGGCTCGCGAGATCGCCAAACAGATCGAGGAGGAACTCAGCTACCCTGGCGAGGTCCGCGTCACACTCATCCGCGAAGCCCGCTTCATCGAATATGCCCGGTAGGGCGTGGGGCAGGCTGTCAGCCTGCTATTGCCCTCGCGGGCTGGACAGCCCGCGCCATAAAGCGCAAATTATTATTTGTTTCCGCCTTGACAAATCTGCGCTCAGCAGATAAAGACATGCGATAATGCTGTGAAGGGCAGAGCAAGAGGAACGGGTCATGTTTTCCAACACCAGCCGCCACGCTATCCGGGCGCTTATCATCCTGGCACAGTTGCCGGAGGGCGAATATGCTCAGGCCGCGGTCGTGGCGGGCAAGATCAAGGCCCCGTGCAACTATCTGGGCAAGCTGCTGCAGGCCATGTGCAAGCAAGGCCTCCTGTTCTCTCAGAAAGGCCATAGCGGCGGGTTCCGGCTGGCGCGCGAGCCGCACCGGATCTCGCTTTACGACATCGTCGAACCGCTTGACGGCCTGAGCCGCAAGGCCGGCTGCATTCTCGGCCAAATGTTGTGTTCCAGCGCTCGTGCCTGTCCCGCCCACAAAGGGTATGCGGCCGCCGTAGCGGCCCAGGAGCGGTTCCTGAAAGGGACCACCATCGGGCAATTGGCGGACAGGTACGGCAAACTCGGGAGAAAGGGACGGCTTTTGTAGCATGGGCCACTCGTCCATGCAGCCAACATACAAGGAAAGGAGTACAGCATGTTCTGTTTTCAGTGTGAGCAGACCGCCAGAGGCACGGGGTGCACCCGCATTGGCGTGTGCGGCAAGGACGCCACGGCGGCGGCCTTGCAGGATCTGCTTATTCACGCAGTAAAGGGCATCGCGAACTACGCCCATCGCGCGAACAAAGCCGGGGCGCGGGACAGGGAGGTTGACGTCTTCGTGATCAAGTCGCTGTTCACGACCATGACCAACGTCAATTTCGATCCGCAGCGCCTCCAGCAGCGGCTTCAAGAATCCGCGGCTATCAAGGCCAAGGCAAAGGACCTGTACCGGCGCGCCTGCAACAACTCCGGATGGCAGCCTGAGTCTCCCGGCGGTCCGGCCAACTGGGAACCCGCCGGAACTGTGGAGGGCCTCTTGCAGCAGGCCGCCGAAGTCTCCATTGAGAAGCGCCGCGCCCAACTGGATCCTGACGTCGCCTCTTTACAGGAACTCCTGACCTACGGCCTGAAAGGCGCCGCCGCTTACGCCGACCACGCACAGATACTCGGCCAGGCAAGTGACGAAGTTTTCGCGGCGTTCCATGAACACCTCGATTATCTGACACAGCCCAACCAGACGGTGGGCGAACTGCTCGGCCGCTGCCTCAGAGTTGGCGAACTCAATCTGAAAGTGATGGAACTGCTCGACACGGCCAACACTTCGGCCTACGGACACCCCGTTCCCACCGCCGTGCGCGTGGAGCCTGTCAAAGGAAAGGCCCTTCTCGTCTCCGGCCACGATCTCAAGGACCTGGAAGAACTCCTCAAACAAACCCAGGGCAAAGGGATCAACATCTACACCCACGGTGAGATGCTCCCCGCGCACGGCTACCCCCGCCTCAAAGCCTACAAGCATCTCGCCGGCAATTATGGCGGCGCTTGGCAGGATCAGGCCCGCGACTTCAGGGACTTCCCCGGGGCCATCCTGATGACGACCAACTGCATCCAGCAGCCCTTGGATGCCTACAAGCACCGCATCTTCAGCAGCGGACTCGTCGGCTGGACAGGTGTGAAGCACATCTCCGACTGCAACTTCGCGCCGCTGATCGCCGCCGCGCTGGCCGAGGAAGGCTTCAAGGAAGACGGCCAGAACCGCACCATCACCGTTGGCTTCGGCCATAATGCGGTCATGAGCGTGGCGGACAAAGTGATTGGCGCAGTGAAGAGCGGGGCGATCAAACGCTTCTTCCTCATCGGCGGCTGCGACGGCGCTAGGGGTGGGCGCAACTACTATACCGATCTCGCCAAGTCGTTGCCTCAAGACTGCGTCATCCTCACCCTGGCCTGTGGCAAGTACCGCTTCAACAAGCATGAATTCGGCACGGTTGCGGGCCTGCCAAGGCTGCTGGACATAGGCCAATGCAACGACGCTTATTCGGCGATTCAGATTGCCGTGGCCTTGTCCAAGGCCTTCAACTGCGGCGTGAACGACCTGCCGCTCTCCCTGGTGCTCTCCTGGTACGAACAGAAGGCTGTGGTGATCCTGCTGTCCCTGCTCCACCTGGGCCTCAAGAACATCCGCCTCGGCCCTAGCCTGCCGGCGTTCGTATCCCCGAATGTGCTGAAAGTTCTGGTTGAGAAGTTCAATATCCAGCCGATCAAAACGGTCCAGGAAGACATGAAGGCCATTCTCGGTTAATGCTGTACGTGCAGGGCCGGCAGAGCCGGCCCTGCAATTTCCGGCCTTCCAGGGCAAGGGCTCCCGGCATTTGCCGTCGCGAATAAGTGAGGAGGGAGGATGGCATGTTGATTAAGGAGGGGCGGCGCATTGTTGTCCCATTGGGTTGGGTGTTGGCTATTGCGCTGCTCCTTGCTCAAGCCGCGCTGGCGCAGGAAGCCGTCCAAGCCCAGCCGCGGGTCGAAGTTTCTGCCAAGTCGGCGGCGTGCGTCGAATGTCATGAGAAATCCGAGCCGGGGATCATTGAGCACTGGAAGGGCAGCACCCACGCCCGTGAGGGCGTGGGCTGCGTCGGATGCCACCGCGCGGAAAAGGGCGAGGCGGACGGCTTTGAGCATTACGGCGTGCTGATCCACAGCGTCGTTACGCCCCGCAACTGCGCCCGCTGCCACGAGGACGTGGTGGTGGAATTCGAGAGCAGCCACCACTCAAAGGCCGGCAACATTCTCGCGTCGCTGGACAATTTTCTGGCAGAGACCGTCGAAGGCTCGCGGGTAGCGTTCAGCCCGTACTCGCCCACGCCGGGCAAGGCCATCGAGAACGTCAGCGGCATGTCCAGTGCGTTCTCGGGCTGCCAACAGTGTCACGGCAGCATAGTTGCGCTGCAATCAACCGACGGCGGGACGGTCACCGTTGATGACCTGAAACCGGGAGCCGGCGGCAAGCCGACCAACCAGGACGCCGTCAGCAGGATAAAGAAGGACGACAAGGGGAAGCCGCTCTACCATCCCAGCACCTGGCCCAACACGGGCATCGGCCGCTTGAACCTCGACGGCTCACGTGGCTCTTGCTCGGCGTGCCACAGCCGGCATGACTTTTCTCCACGGCGCGCGCGCCAGCCGGAGAATTGCGGCAAGTGCCATCTTGGCCCGGACCACCCGCAGAAGGAAATCTACGAGGAATCCAAGCACGGTGTGGCGTATCGCGACCTAAGAGAGCACATGAATCTCAACGCGGAAAAGTGGGTCTTGGGCAAGGACTACTCCCAGGCCCCGACCTGCGCGACCTGCCACATGTCCGGCAATCTGAAGAACGGCGGCCGGATTACGCACGATCCTGGTGAGCGCATTTCCTGGACGAATCGGCCACCTGTCAGCGTGGTCATGGATACGGACAGGGACCACAAGATTGTTACGGAGACCGACTTGGAGAAGCGCAGAGAACTGATTGTGGACACGGCGGAGGACAAGCGCAATCGCATGAAACAGGTCTGCTCCCATTGCCACACGCCGGATTACGTCAACTCCTTCTACAAGCAATACGACGGCTTGGTCGTGCTCTACAATGAGAAGTTTGCCAAGCCGGGCCAAGCCATCATGTCCGGACTCTACAAGAATGGGCTGCTCACCAAGACGCAATTCGACGAGGAGATCGAGTGGACCTGGTACTTCCTGTGGCACCATGAGGGGCGCCGTGCCAGGCATGGCGCCGGCATGATGGCGCCTGATTACACCCACTGGCATGGCATGTTTGAGGTCGCCGAGCGCTTCTACATGAAGCTGATCCCGCAGGCACGTGAAATCATCAAACATGCGGCGGAAAGCGGCAAGGCCGAACAGTCCAAAGCCGCGCAGGCGGTGCTCGACGCTGTGCTGGCCCGTCCTGAGCACATCTGGTTGATACAAGGAGCGGAAGGCGACGCCCTCCGCATCCAAAAAGCGATGGAAGAACGCTACGGCAAGAGATAGGGGCAGGCTGCAATCATGATTTGTTCGTGAAGACCAGCTTTCCTGTTCCCCCTCCCCCTGGCGGGAGGGGGTAGGGGCAGGTTTTATCAATCATGGACATACTGCCAGCCTGCCAGCCGGTACTCCGGCTTCGCACTTCCAAACGCGCAAGGCTCAGTGTAGATATTATTGCAGTCAAAACGTTTCCCTGGGAGTTTGGCCATGCGCATCATTGATCCCCACGTACACATGTACAGCCGCACCACCGACGACTACGAGACGATGATCCTGCACGGCATCGAATGCGTGGTTGAGCCGGCCTTTTGGCTGGGCAGCGACCGCCACTATGCCGGCACGTTCTTCGACTACTTTGAACATATCAGCGGCTGGGAGCCTGCCACGCGCGCGGCCAAACGCGGCATGAAGCACTTCTGCGTTCTGGGCGTGAACTCCAAGGAAGCTGAGGACCTGGTGCTCGCGCGCGAGGTCATCGCCGGGATGGGGAAGTACCTGGAACGCCCCACCTGCATAGGCATCGGTGAGATCGGTTTCAACAATATTACGAAGAACGAGGAGAGCGTGCTGCGCGAGCAGTTCCAGATTGCCAGGCAACTGGACTGCCCGGTCATCATCCACACGCCGCACAACAACAAGCTCGAAGGCACACTGCGCATCCTGGCCATCTGCAAGGAAATGGGCTTGAAGCCCGAGCGCGTAGACATTGACCACAACACCGAAGAGACCATGCGCCACACTCTGGACGGCGGCTTTTACGCAGGCATCACCATGTACCCGCGGACAAAGTGCAGCCCGCAGCGCGCCCGAGACATGGTGGAGAGCTTTGGCGTTGAGCGGGTCCTGCTGAACAGTTCCGCCGATTGGGAGTGGTCCGATCCCCTGGCCGTGCCCAAAGCCGCCTACCTGATGCTCCAAACAGGTTTCACGCGCGCTCAGGTCCGGCGCGTGGTGTGGGAGACTCCTTACGAATTCCTCGCGCAGTCGCCTAAGTTCAAGGCGGTGATGGAACCGATTCACAACGATGCGTGAAGAGAACGATCCTGCCCAGCAGCACCTGCCGGCGAGCCAGCCCACCGCCGAGCACGTTCAGGAAGTTCCGCCGAGGGTGGCGCCCGGCGCGCCTGTTCCTCCGCGCAGTACTCCCTGGGTAACATACGCAATCGCTCTGGCCGACGTGTTGGTGTTTCTGGCGATGGTCGTGTTCCTCGGGACGGATGCGTTCTCGCCCTCATCGGAAGCGCTCCTGAAGTTCGGTGCGGATCATGGTCCACACACCATCCTGCAGGGCCAATTCTGGCGCATTCTTACCAGCATGTTTGTGCACGCCGGGCCGCTCCATTTGGTGCTCAACATGTATGTGCTGTTGAGTGTTGGGCCAGTGGCCGAACAGCTTTTCGGCAAGAGCCGCTATCTCGGGCTTTACATGCTGGCCGGCGTTGGCGGGGGCTTGGCGAGCCTGTGGTGGAACCCGGCGGTTGTGAGCGTGGGCGCATCGGGAGCAATCTTTGGCGTCTTCGGCGGCTTGTTGGCCTACTTCCAGCGCCACAGAGAGCAGTATGATCCACGGCTTCTCCAGAAACATTTCAAGAGCATCCTTGCCTTTGTGGGG
>Ga0209777_10007173_pt1 | contig 12416 bp, 7 predicted proteins | sample FrelakmetHBP12HB_FD_187147 | JGI IMG/M metagenome (GOLD analysis project Ga0209777, IMG submission 187147) | Freshwater lake sediment microbial communities from the University of Notre Dame, USA, for methane emissions studies -HBP12 HB (SPAdes)... | ecosystem: Environmental > Aquatic >... | reverse complement strand
CTTTACGTAATTAGCGTGGCTGCGTTGGCGGGATTCGGTGCGGACATACTGTTCGCCGAAGTTGACCCTGACAGAATGATCAGCACGAGGACCGCGATTACGGCATGTGCGTTCGTCGGGGTCGCGTTTGTTATGGTGTTTCTTCCAGCCACGGCCATGGCCCATTGGACGCTCAGCACGGACGATACTGACCAATGGTCAGTGCTCAGCCCGCCCATCACCAGTTCCTCGTTGATTCTTCTGGGATCCGCGTTTCTGACAATTCTGTCAGCCGTTATCAGGCATCCGCAGCACCGGCGCGTTTTGTCCGTGTTAGCAGTCGCACTGATCATTGCCGACCTCTTCGCCTTCGGCATCGACTACAACCCCACCTGCTCTCGCGACAAAGTCTATCCAAGGACCGAGTTGACCGACGCCCTCAAGCGCATCGCCCCAGACTCCCGCGTCGCGCCGATCAATCCGAACTGGGACCTCTGGCAGACCCCCAACGCCATCCTCCCGCCCAACGCCGCCATGGTCTACGGGCTTTACGACATTCAGGGATATGACTCGCTTTACACGAAAGCATACAAGGATACTTTGAGCAAGATCCAGGGCGTCGACTGCAGCCCGCCCGAAAACGGCAACATGGTCCTGTTGAGGCGATACTCAAGTGATGTGCTGAGTTCGGCGGACGTGATTCTGTCCCGTGACCCCATTCAAGGTGTCGAGGAAATCGGCAGATATGATGGCGTTCGGGTGTCGCGCGCGGGGACAACGCCCGCCCTCAGACCGGCATTTGCTTACCAGCCTTTCTCCTTCCGCCTCGGCCTGTTCCTGTCACTCATCGGCATTGCCTGCCTGTCGGCGGCGGCCGCGCATCACATCGCGACCCGCAAAGGAAGGTCCAGTTGAGCAAAGAGACAGCAAGCGATTACAAGTGGGTCATTCTCGCGACAGCCGTGATTGTCGCCCTGACCTGCGTGCCGTACCTGTTCGGTGTGTCCGTTGCCCCGCCGGGGTATCGATTCCTCGGCCTTACTCATAACATCGACGACGGCGCGGTCTACCTTTCGTGGATCAGGCAGGCGGCTGACGGACACGTCCTCATCCGCAATCAATTTACCAACGAACCCCAGCCCGGTGGCTCGTTCAACGTGTTGTTTCTCGCGATGGGAGGCTTCGCCTGCCTCACGCACCTCTCGTGCATAGACGCCTACCACGTGTTTCGCATATTGCTGGGCATCGGGCTTCTGTTCGCCATTTTCAAGTTCTCGGGGCTGTTCATATCTGATCGACGCGCGCGACTGCTGTTGGTCCCATTGGTCGGGCTATCATCGGGCATTGGATGGCTGATTCCAGGTGCCGGATTTCCCATCGGCCCCGTGGACGTATGGCAGCCGGAGGCCATCACTTTTCTATCGATCTACCTCAATCCGCTGTTCATTGCGGGTCTTTTGCTGATGCTGGGCTCGCTGCACTACCTCGTCCTTATGGAGAGGACCGGCCGCGCGCGCCACGCAGTCACCGCCGGCCTGTTCCTCCTGGTTTTGGGAAATGTACACACCTACGATGTGCTGACCGTCGCGTGCGTCTGGACGGCATACGTAGCCACCCGAGCCATCCTGCAGCGAACAATCAACTGGCGCGGGGCGGCGCTGAGCATGCTTGCTTGTATTGTCGCGCTCCCCTCGCTCGCATACCAATTCCACATCTACCAGGCCGATGCCATCTTCCGTGCCCGCGCGAACACAGTCATCGCGTCGCCCCCGATAACATCCTATTTCGCCGGCTACGGCCTGATTCTACTGACGGCGATCGCTGGAGCCGTGATGTTGTTCGTCGAGCAAAGACGTGCCCAAGATCGGAACGATGGATTGCGTTACCCGTTCCTGCTGCCGGTTGTATGGTCGGTTGTGGGTTTCGCCATTCCATATATCCCCATGGCCCAGCAGCGAAAACTGATCATGGGTCTGCACATACCTCTGTGCATCCTTGCCGCCGTTGTGATCGCCCGTCTTGGCGCGAAGCTCAAGCCCGTCATTGCCACCGGTCTGGGATGTATCTTGCTGCTGGTACTGTTCCAGACCAACTCGGAGTTCTTGAGCTTGGATATGGCCCTGCTATGCGACGGGCGGACCGTTGTTGCCACCACGCTTCCATATATGAGCGCCGACCAATTGAGAGCCATGGACTATATCAGCAGCAATTCCGGCCCGAACCAATCGACATTGGCGGATGCCCAGTTGTCCGCTTTCCTGCCGGCGTATGCCGACAGGCCCGTCTACTGCGGTCACTGGAGCGAGACTCCCGAATACGGGCGAAAGCTGGCTGTGTTCGGCGCGCTGATCAAGCCGTCTGTTCCGCCCGCGCTCAAACGCGCGCTGCTCCTCGAAACAAACTGCGATTTTGTCATACTGGAGTTTCGCGAGGAACTCGACGGGTTGGGGGACCCATCGCAGCTTGGGCTCACCAGATGCGCGAAATATGGGGAAGTCTCGATATTCTGGATTTCGAGATGATCGGCCTTACGTAAGGTAAGTGCTCACGGTTCGTGAGTACCACGTCATGCTGAACCTGTTTCAGCATCCAGGCTACGAAGGGATGGACCCTGAAACGCGTTCAGGGTGACGTGTTGCCGCACGTCGTGCTCATGAAGAGTGAGCACTTACTACGTAAGTATTGACTTCTCCGCTCGACCTGCCTATAATATATCGTGCGCGGCGTGTTGGAACGCACAGGAGCCAATGCTGATCACTATTATTATCGAGTAGAATAGCGGCTCTCAGACGAACTGTCCCAAGGGGAGGCGATTCGTCTTCCCTTTTTGTTGTCTTGCGTGGGCCTATAGCTCAGTTGGTTAGAGCGCGCCCCTGATAAGGGCGAGGTCGTTGGTCCGAATCCAACTAGGCCCACCAGCGGGGGCTTAGCTCAGCTGGGAGAGCGATTGCTTTGCACGCAATAGGTCAGCGGTTCGAGCCCGCTAGCCTCCACCAGTATCGATCTCGCTCTTGACATGCACGGCCAGGAGCGAGATCATATCTTATCTGACCGGTCAGAGAACCCCTGGGATGAATGCGCGCCGAGCCCTCATATCCAACCTTGGGCGTTTTGGGGACCGATCTATTATGGAGGACCGGATGACCGAGGCCGGCCAGAGAAGCCAAGAGAGATCCCACGACGAACGCATTCGGGCATGCCCGCTGTGTTCGTCGCTGGAAATCGGGCATTGCGACGTGGACTTCAGAGGCTCGATTATCGACAGATGCGCCCACTGCGGCCTGAAGTTCATGAATCCCCAGCACAGCGATTCCTACCTGGAGCGCCTCTACGGCGAGTATACCCGGCTGCCGGACGATGCCGCCGGGGTCGCTTCGCCGGAACACGCCTGGCGCGGGAGCATACACACGTACTATCTGTCGCTTATTGGGCGATATGTCGACAAAGGGCGACTGCTGTCCGTCGGGTCGGGAGACGGCGTGGAGATAGTCGCGGCGCAAAGGCAAGGCTGGGAAGTCGAGGCCTACGAATACGACCACGCCGTCAGCAGCTTTCTTGCAGATTCACTGGGTGTGCGGACTTGGGTGGGAGAATTTGCCCAGATTCCATTTGATCCGGAACGCTTTGACTGCGTCTATCTTCATCACGTTCTGGAACATCCCAAGCGACCACAGGACTATCTGAGAACAATCCATCGGATCCTCAAGCCCGGCGGAGTGCTCTTCATCGCCTGCCCGAACATTGAGTCACCAGCCGCGAAGTGGAAAACTCTGCTCGGCAGACTCGGCCTCAAAAAGAAACGGGGCAGGCATTACGACACCTGGCATCACCTCTTCTATTATTCTCCACGCGTGCTCAAGCGCATTCTGGAGAAATATTACGGCTTCGAGGTCGTCCACGTGCGCAATGGTCTTGGGGAACAGATGCGCGGCCACTCGGACTCGTCCCTGCGGCGCGCTATGACGTGGGACGCCATCCTGCCCGTGTGGAAGTCCGTGTTTGTCCTGATCGCGCGCAAGAGGCCGACTACTTCAAACTCGGGATAATAATTCCCCTCATAATTACGTTCTGCGCGAATATGAACACAAAGAGCGTCGGCAGAGCCGCGAGCGTCAGCGCGGCCATCGTCACATACTCCGGCGAGCTCGCCTGAAGCTGATACAGCCACACCATCATCGTCCACATCCTCGAATCCTGGCAGACCAGCATCGCATACATGAATGCGCCATAAGCTCCTGTAAACGCCTGCAGGGCGATCACCGCGAATATCGGCTTGCTCATCGGAATCGTGATCTTGCGGAACATCACGGCTTCGCTGGCGCCGTCGATAATCCCCGCCTCATACAGTTCCTTGGGCAGGCTGTCAAAAAAACCCTTGAGCAGGAAAATCGCATACCCGTTGGCCATTCCGGGCAGGATCAAGGCCCAGAATGTGTTGAGCAGATGCAGGTGCTTGAGCAGCAGGAAGTTGGGAATCATGGCGACTTCGGCCGGAAAAGCCATCGTCGCCAGCAGGAATAGCAGCACGTTGTACGAATACGGCAGGTTATAGCGCGATAGAGCATAAGCGCAAAGCGGATTAACTATCAAGTGCAGCAGGATCACAGCCGCCACGAAAATAACCGTGTTCAGCACGGCCCGCCCGTGAAGCAGCATGTAGTCGATCACAACGGCGTAGTTTCGAGTGGCAAACTCCCAGCGCAGAGCGCGAGCGTTGGTCGAGCAGTAAGCCCAGTCGGCCATGTACACGGGCGGGGCCGCCTGATCGAACGATTCGTAATGGGTCCCGAACGCCGAGTTCATGGCCGATACGGAGGCGTGACTGCCCTTCAGATGTTCCCGATACAGGTTCTCGGTGTTTACCGCCCTGATGTCTTCCAACGGGCAGGCATTGGTGATGAAGTCCATCCAATCGACCAGCGCCGCACCGCCTTTGGGCAGAGCGGCCGGCAGAGGAATCGCCGAGAAACTCCAGTAGTGTGTCTTGTGGCGAGCATTGAGTTCGGCGATGGCGCCCCTGTAACGACCGGACAGGTAGGCCCGGTAAGCTGTGACCGCCGCCGGGCTGACCGCCATGTACCTGAATGGAAGCTGCGTGCGCACGAATGCTTCCCAGTCGGCGCGCTGCGCCGGTTGGGCCGGGGCCGTCTGGGCCAGGCGCACCTCATTGTAGCTCTTGTAGTTGGTCCGCCAGGCGGCATTGAGTCTTTGTATTGCCTCCCCGTACGGGCCGTTCTGGAGAAACATGCGGAAAGCCGGGTCGATCAGGATAGGCCGAACGAAGTTATCCGGCAGACTCTTCTTGAACGACAGCCACTCCCGCATCTTCGGCGAATCGTCCGGCTCCCACTCGCGCATTTTGAAGCGCTCAAAGGGCGGGTTCACAGTCCTGAATGTTTCGTTTTCCTCTATATACAGCCTGTTGAGCTTGGTGATGTCACCATCGAAGCGCTTCCGACAGTACTTCTGATAGGCCATTCTGAGCTTGCTGGGGGCGCTGCCATACCCCTCGAAGCCGATCTGCTTGTAGCTGATCGGCAGGCCTCTCACTAAGTCCTGCCAATCCTTGACCATCCTCATGTCCGTCGGCGTGATCGGCGCTTCGGGTGGTGCGACCTTGTCCATCTTGCTGAAATCCGTGCCGTAGCTCTGGTTGATGAGATCAAGGTCCCCCGCGTAACGGTCCTCGGCATACTTGGGAAAGAGCGCGGCGTTATCGTGAAGATAGGCAGGCACGATTCTGAAGCTATTCACATCCGCGCCGCTGGTGATCGACGTTCCGAACATCAGCACGAACGGATAAACCATCGTCACCGCCCCAGCCGCGAGCACGAGATACAGCGCCGCGATTACGAGCCGCATCTTTAAGGTTCTTCTGCCTACTTTAGGTATGATCGCCATAGTTGATTGCCGCTAGCCGCCGCCGGCGGAGAACTTGATGTCCTTGAGAATTCTAAGCTGATACATCGTGAACCCGATGAGCAGGCTGCCCATGATCCACGCCTCGGACGTCGCAAAACCGAATTTGAGATACATGAACGCGTTGTACCAGACGTCCAGGCCAATTACGTGGGTGGCATAATTGGGCCCGCCCCCGGTCATCACGAAGATGTTTTCCATAGCCTTGAACGCTCCGATGAACGCGCCCACGAGGTTGATTATGATGAGGGGCTTGAGCATGGGCAGTATTATGTGCCGCACCTTGTCCCATATCCCCGCGCCATCGAGGTCCGCGGCCTCATACATATCCTCCGGAATGCTCTTGAGCGCGGCAAGGTAGATTATGCTGCCCGGCCCCGCGCCCGCCCAGATGACGGGAATGATCACGCAAAGCATCGCCAGGTGCGAATCGGCAAGCCAGGCCTGGGTCGGGATGTGGAGCCACGCGATGAGCGTGTTGAACAGCCCCTGGGGGCTCGGGTCGTAGAACCACTTCCAGAGGAACATTATCACCAGGCCGCTCGTGACCGCCGGCAGATAGTAAAGCGTGCGGAAGAGCATCTTGCCTCTGGGGACTTCCGCCAGCATCAGCGCGAGTATGATCGGCACGAAGAACCCGATGCCCAGCGACAAACCGACATAAAGAAAGCTGTTGAAGACCGCTTTCCAGAATACATCCTGGCTCATGACCTGTATGAAGTTGTCGAAGCCGACGAAGTGAGTCCCGCCGAGTATTCTGTAGTCCTGAAACGCCATGACCATGCCGCGAAGCAGGGGGTAGTAGGCCCAGACGAGGACCGACAGCACTGCCGGTACCATGAAGACCCATGCGGTGAAATGTACCCTGAATGTGTTCCGCCCGGCAGGCGCGGACGTCGGCGAGGCGTCCGCGTGAGCGTGAGCGAGGCTCCTGACCTGCCTTGAAACCACGGACCCGATAATCGCAAGCATGCCGAGAACGAAAACCCATGCGATGCCTCGCTTTCTGCGCATCTCGTCCGGCGGCATGGTCCCCAGCAGCTTTGTATTGATCCTGTTGGCGCAGGCGGCCAGCAGGGCTTGGGCATCGGCATTGGGGTTCTGGTAGATGGCCTGCATCGGCGCGTCCATCTCGGTATAGACGCGTTCCAGGTTCGGGCCGTTGGGCTCGGGTCGACCATACTTGAATGCGTCTTTGCTGGCCTCCAGCCAGACCTTGGGGACCTCCGGAATATACTCTCGATAGCCGTACTTCTCCAGCTTCTCCGGGCTGACGTATTTCCACAAGCCGTTCTCGATATAGCTGCGCGTGCGTATTTCGTCCGCCTTCGGGCCGCATATAAACTTGATGTATTCCCACGCGGCCTTTCGCACCTCGGGATCGGTTATCTGGGTGCTCATTCCCCACATGCCGGCGTTGATCTCGCTTGCCTTGATGCCGGTCGGGCCGGCGGGAAGCGGGGCGATTCCGAGCACGGTCGGGTTCAGGTCGGAACTCGTGGTCACGGCATCGGTGGTGTCCTGGAACCACATCGCCAGTTTGCCCTGGCGAGTCATTTCGGATATCGAGCCACCGAGGTAGTTCGCCACACCTCGGTAGGTCTTGCCGTTTCTGGTCCACGGCCCATTTGTCATCTTGGCGAAGAAACGAAGCGCGGTGGCGCCTTCGGGGGTATCAAACACGACTTTGTAATGGCCGTTCTTGTCTTTCCGAACCACATCTCCACCCGCCTGCCAAATGAAGTTGGTCAGGTAATAGCCGCCCTCATTGGTCGGGAATAGGAATCCATACTGCCCTTTGTCGGGCACGGTGAGTTTCTGAGCGTATTCGTAAAACTCCTCCCAGTCTCTTGGAGGATGGTTCGGGTCAAGCCCGGCCTCGCGGAACATGTCCTTGCGGTACATCAAGGCCATGGCGGTCTGGAACCAGGGGATGCAATACACGTGGCCGTTGACCGTGATCACGTCGCGGACCTTCGGGTTGACCTTGGCCAGCACTTGCGGATCCTGATTGATGAACTCATCGAGCGGTGCCAGGAAGTTCTGGCCTATGAAAGTATGTAGCTTTCGGAAATTGACGTAAAACACGTCCGGGGCGGTCCCACCCGCCATGGCGAGCAGGAAACTGGACTCCCACGCAGGCCCTTGTATGGTAAGTCCCGAGGAACTGACGATCTCGATTTCCGGGTGTTCTTTTTGGAATTCCTCGAATACCGCGCGTGAGGCACGCCCCCAGGCAGTCATGTCGTCCTTTGGGGGGATCCCCCACGTGCCGCCCCAAAGCTTCAAGGTCACGCGGTGTATGGGGGTCGCGGCGAATACCGGCTGCGGGGCCGCCGCCTGGACGAAAAGCACGATGGCCGCGATCAGCGCGGCCGGGAGTAATCTGACGAGTAGATTTGTCCTGTACAAGTCCGAAGTCCCGTCCTTTGATACGTCAAGTATATACAAGGCGGAACTTCGCGTCAATTGCCGTCGAGCGGTTGAGAGGGTTCAGTTCTGCGGGACTGATTACTCCGTTAGCGCTGAGTAGGCCGGGTTTGTCGGCCGTATCGAAGCGCGGTGGGTGGGTTGACTGTCCTTCGATACGCCGCTTCGCTGGCTACTCAGGACTAGCGTGGTTCTAGATTCCCGGAGAACTGAACTCACTCGAGTGGTTCTCTAAGCGGGGACCATTCCTAAATAAGTGCAATGCCAATCGGGCGGCGGATCGTCTGATTCTAATGCTGAACTTGGATCGTGAACTTTCTTACTATGTCCTCCACACTCCAATATCTGCGTTCAGGAAGGCCTTCTATCGCATCGAGGATGGCATCCGGGGCGTCATTCTCCTCCGCGCAGTAAAGGAGTTCGGTGCGGGAGCACGGAAAGATGATGTCATCAAGATATGCTCCCAGCATCATGGGTGTTCTGAAGTTTATTACAGTGGCCATAGGGGCGCCTCCTAAAGTAAGTAGTTGTGGTTTGTAGCCTATGCGCATTACTGGTTACATACCCAACATGCAGCCCAACGCTAACACGACCGGATATCTGTGCAAGGTCCTTTCATGCACGGCCTGGATAGCAGGGAACCCGATCGGATTGCGTGTTGCACCCACGGCCGATCGCGACTTCTCCGGGCTTCCCACCCCGCCCAAGTCGCGAGCACCGACCTTTCTATATTATGCGCCAAAGGCACACAAAGTCAATATCGCAAAGAATGATATTTCAATTATGGCTGGATTACGGTCTCGGCAATAGTCTCTTTTTCAGGTCTAGAATCGCGATAGGCCGAATGGCGGATGATGAGCAGTGACGTGACAATCAGCGCCGTATATGCAAGAAATCCGATTTCACTTGCCGGATCCGATGCCACAAAAGGCATAACAAGGTCGAGCGACACCGGCCCCATCAATGTCCCCGACAGAAAAATATCGTAGTCCCAATCCTATTTCTTAAGCAGCCGCATGCTGTTCGCTATCACGATCAGGGCGCTGCCCTCATGCCCCAGGACTCCCGTTGCCAGCGTCACCTTGTTCATCACCGCGCCGCATACCAGCAGCACAACAACCGCTACAGCAAATACGACGTTGCCGGCGATCACTCGTTTCACGCGCCGCCCCAGCGATATGCTGTATGGCAGCATGATGATATCATCCGCCATCAGCGCCACGTCGGCGGCCTCTATCGCGGTGTGGCTGCCGGCCCCGCCCATCGCGACCCCGATGTCCGCCGCCGCGAGCGCGGGAGCGTCGTTAATCCCGTCGCCCACCATCGCAACCACCTCGCCATCGTGAGTCAAACTGTGGATTCTCGCAAGCTTATCCTCCGGCAGCAGTTCGGAATGCTGCTCATCAATCCCCAAGTGCTCCGCGACCCAGCTTCCCATCACCCCAGTGTCGCCTGTGAGCAGCACCGTTCGTTTCACCCCAGCGGCCCTGAGGGCGTGAATAGTATCGCGAGCGCCCGCTCTGAGAGTGTCGCTGGCCGCTATCGCCCCCCAAAGCCCGTCCTCGCCGGCAAGATAAACCACCGTCTTGCCCCGCGACAGCATCTGCTCGATGGCATCACTGTTCGGCACAGTATGGCCGATCTCCTGCATCAATCTCCGACTGCCGATGTAGAACACCCGGCTGTCCGCCACGGCGCGAGCGCCTTTGCCGGGAATAGCCTCGAAGAACGCAAGCGAGGGCTCGGTCAATTCCATCTCGCGCGCTTTCGCAACAATCGCATCAGCTAACGGATGCTCGGACCTGCTCTCCACAGCCGATGCATACGCAAGAACCTCCTCCTGCGTGTGGCCGTTGAATGCAATGACGTCCGTCACCGACGGCCTGCCAATCGTCAGCGTTCCCGTCTTATCGAACGCAACCACCGATACCTGCCCCAGCCGTTCCAAGTGCGCCCCGCCTTTGATGAGCACCCCCGACCTGGCTGCCGTGGCGATCGCGGCGACTATGGCCACGGGCGTGGATATCACCAGCGCGCACGGGCAGGAGACCACGAGCAGCGTCAGAGCACGGCTAAGCCAGCCCTGATAGGCCTCTCCCGTCACTATAGGCCCGGCTATGGCCACCACGAATGCCAGCCCGATCACTACGGGAGTATAGTACCGGCCAAATGTTTCAGTGAAGCGTTGCGAGGGAGCGCGCTGGGCGTGGGCCTCTTCGACCAGGTGGATTATCCTGGACAGGGTATTATCGTCGAATGTCGTCGTGGCGCGAACTTCCAGCGCCCCGCGGCCATTGATCGTGCCGGCATAGACCCAGTCGCCCCGCGCTTTGCTCTTCGGCAGTGGCTCGCCGGTGATGGGGGCTTCGTTCACGGACGATTCCCCCTCGGTGACCGCGCCGTCAACTGGGATCTTGTCTCCCGGCTTTATGAGAACAATGTCCCCAATCTCCACTTCGTGCAGTGGGCATTCGCGCGGAGCGCCGTTTCGCCTGACCGTCGCGCTGACGGGGAATGCCTCGACAAGCGACCTCAGCGACCGACGCGCCTTGTCAACCGTGCTTGCCTCCAATGCCGACCCCAGCGAGAAGAGAAACATGACCGCGGCGGCTTCGGAGCAATCACCGAGCCATATAGCGCCGATGGCTGCCGCGGTCATCAGGAAATTTGTGTCCAGCGACAAAGCCCTGACGCTCAGAAACCCCGAGCGAGCCGCGAACACCCCACCTGTTACTGCCGCCGCGATATAGAGCCATTGGGCAATTGACGGCTGGCCCAAGGCGTATTGCGCACCCAGCCCGAGTGCGAGCAGAACGCCGGAAATGGCTGTAAGCGCGGTCCTGGCGCTCTTGATTCGCCGCGTCTTCGCCGGCAGAAAACCTGCAAGCCCGGGCTCCTGCACCTCATAGCCAAAACTCCTCACCCGGGCCTTTATCGCTTCGATGCCGATTCGCGGCTCGTATTCAACTATAAGGACGGAAGTGGCGTAGCTCAAGGACGCCCACGCGACTCCATCCAGCCTACGTATGCCTGATTCCAGCTTCGCGGCGCAGTCGGGGCAGTCAAGTCCGGCTATCCTGATAACTTCGTGCCTGTATTTTTGCGCAAGGGTGACTCCGGCAAGTCTGGCGTGCTCCTGAATTTCCTCGAAAGTGACCAGTTCCCTGTCATAAGTCACCTTGAGCGCGCGCTGACCGGTATCGATCTCGACAATATGCATGCCGTCGAGTTCCTCGAGCATCTGCCTCAGCCGTTCGATGCACTGCTCGCAGTCCTCGAAGTAATTCGGCCATATTACGGGAATGTCGAGAGTCTGTGTTTCCACCGGCAACTTCCTCCGGACCTAAGCGGCCCGGTGTTTCGGGATTTGAGCGCAGCGGAAATCCCGAAATCAAACACCCAAGCGGCCCGGTGTTTCGCGATTTGAGCGTAGCGGAAATCCCGAAACATGAACGCGGCCCGCTCACCCACATTATGAGTGTTCCCTTGCGCAACTATTCACAATCGCGGGTTCAACTCCCATTGTACTGCGCGGCGTTTGCTGTTGTAAACTAACCTGACATGGGAGTAGAATAGCCGATATGAAATACCCATCCAAACTCATCCGCCTCGATCGAAAAGCAGCGGAAGCAAACACTATCGATTACTACCGCACCGCCGGCGGCACTCGGCCCGACCTGCGCGTCGTCGATCTGGACGGCCGCCGCATAGTCGTCAAGGATTTCAAGAAGAGCGATTTCCTTTTCAGAGTGATTGTCGGCCCCATCCTGATCAGGCGTGAATTCGGGGCGTTGCGCAATCTAATCGGCGTCGACGGAATCCCCCAACTCGTCGGCAGGCTTGACCGCTACGCCCTGGCCGTCGAGCAGATCCAAGGCGCCAGCCTGGAGCATGTCCGGTCGAACTCCCTGACCAATGATTTCTACACACAGCTCCGAGGTGTCATAGACGCCATGCACGCTCGCGGCGTCGCCCACTGCGACCTCCGCAGCCGAGGCAATGTGATGCTCGGTGAGGACGGCAGGCCCTATGTAGTTGATTTCGCCGCGTGTGTTTTTCGAGGTAGGGGGATCAACCCCTTCTTCCGC
>Ga0209777_10007172_pt1 | contig 12419 bp, 18 predicted proteins | sample FrelakmetHBP12HB_FD_187147 | JGI IMG/M metagenome (GOLD analysis project Ga0209777, IMG submission 187147) | Freshwater lake sediment microbial communities from the University of Notre Dame, USA, for methane emissions studies -HBP12 HB (SPAdes)... | ecosystem: Environmental > Aquatic >... | reverse complement strand
CAGAAGACTTAGACGCAAAGCTGGCAGAGCTAGCTTAGAATTATAAGGATCGGCCAGAGAGCCGATCTTCAAACCCATTTCGAGCGGGGGTTTCCAAGCCAGGTCAAAGGAGCAGGGTTGAGGGCCCTGTCGCGCAGGCGTTCACGGGTTCAAATCCCGTCTCCCGCATTAATGATATCGGTTTTTGAATAGATTCTAAGTGCAATGTGACAAAGTTGCACTACATACCGCCTGAGGTGAAGGACAATGAAGAGGCGGTTGGAGATAGACTGGAAGAGAGACACTTCCGGGGATTTTAGTGCTTCTTTGAAGCATTATGAACGATATCTTAGAAATATTGGATTTCGCGATTCAACGATAGAATCCTATGTAGGTCATATCTGCAGGTATTCAATAAACCTTGAGCAAAATTTAAAACCAGATATCTTATACTTTTCAGATTAACTATCTTACAAAAAAGGGGGCACGGCCAGAACCGAGCCTCTCTTTGCCCATCTAGCTTGCTTTCCCTTTATCCAGATCTTCAAGCTGATTCACTCTGAGCTTCACCATGTCCATGGCATCTTCGAAAAGCTTCCTGTTGATCTCGATGCCAAAGTACTTTTTGAGCTTTTCGGGCGGAGTCATGGAAGTGCCTGCCGACAGATAAGCGACATATTTCTCGTTGAACTCCGCTGGATTCTCCTTATACATCTTGAAGAGTGACAGGGTTATGGCCTCGGATAGGGCATAGTTGAAGGTGTAATAGTTATCCGTGAAGTAGATGTGGCTTACATAAGTCCATCTGGGCTCGCTCTGCGGATAATAGGCAACCTTATCGCTCTTATACTCATTCTCTAGGCTTGTCCAAAGGACGTTCAGATCCGAACCGCTCACTTTGTCATTCTGGCTGACAAGCTGATGGGCCTTGTGTTCGAACTCGGTGATCATGGTCTGGAAGGTGAATAAATTGACATAACCGCTGATATGGTTGGCCAGAACCGCTATGGCCGTATCTCTATCGTAGTTCTTGATGGCATAATCGACGAAGAGCTCCTCATCGAAGGTGGAAGGTATCTCCATTTCATATATTGTGCCTCCGCAATAGAGATAATCCACAGACTGCCCCATGAGGTAAAAGTCGATTGCATGGCCCATCTCATGAGCTATAGTGGATTTGTCATCTATCAGCCCATTATAGTTCAGGAATACGAGCGCAGGGCGCTTCAGAGCACATAGATCCTGAGCATACTGTATGGATTGTTTTCCATGATCGGGATTCGGATAGACATCCACAGATTTACTGGTGACGGTCTTTATAAAGGTCTGGTCGAATGCCGGGTCCATTTGGGCAAGTGACGCCTCGATTTCTTTTAGGGCATCCGTGTAGTTAGTTTTCTTGTCAGGGTTCTTCATGAGCTGGAGGAATAAGTCGTAGGGCGCCAGCCGATCCACTACCATCTTGGCCCTTCGGAACTCATAGTATCCATCGAAATCTCCTTTTCGCTCCTTGAATACATGGTTCATATCATCTACTTGTGATGCATTTAGATATGAGTCAAACATCATGGCATCATAGGCATCGGAGTAGTTCAGCTCCTGGGCGTACTCATCGTCAAGTTTCGATTTATTGACGTAGACGGCTCCCATCCCGGCAGACTCATTGAACAGATGATAATATCGCAGGTCATAGCATTTTTTCCTGTCGTTTCTGTCCGCATTCGTCATGAGAAGATCGTAATAAGACGAGGAGTTAATGGCAAACTGCTTACCGTTGCTGAGAGTTATGTTCCCTGCTTGGGTTACATTATTGGTGATCAGCTTCTCGGCGTTGGTATCCAGTTTCATGAGCTGATTTGAGAGGTCTGCCAGATATGCAGCCTGAGTCTCGTTTTTGGGACGGTGATCAATATACCGTATGTAGTGGGCTTCCAGATATGGTCGGTATTTTTCCAATGAGGGTTCCTCTGCAAAGAGTCTGTCCCATTTCGATCTCGGCAGCGATTTCAGCAACACATCGGCAAAGGAGGTGGCCTTAGTGTATTCAGTTGACAGATTCTGGACATCGGAGAGGAAGGCCTGGAAGAACTCGTCATTTACGTTCAGGCTGTTCTGTGCATTGGCGTAAGCGTATAGAACGCTCAATGATTTGGAGAAGTTTTCATCACTCTCGATGTAATCAAGAAGCACGGTCCCGGTCAGGTTATCAAACTTTGATCGGAAAGTCTGGTTGATCTGCTCGTAGGCCAGGTTCTGCCTCTGATACTCTGCCTTTGCAGCGTCTTTGTCCTGGTAGAGAAATGACAGATCCCAAGAGGTGGTGATATTGCTGACATTAAGACTTTGGGATGTAATATTTCCGGAGGTATTCAAAGACGGAGCGGCTTCTACCGGAACAGCAAGGATAGTTGCTGCAGCGATAGATATGACGGCTATCATGCCGACAAGTGCAATGCAATTCATCTTCTTACTCCCTATTAAATTAAGTATCGGATTTTTGATCTGTGAGTGCTATAGTCGTTTCTTCTTAAAACCTTTTGGCTAGATGTTTGCAGAAGGATCGGGGTAAGAGATTAATGTAATGAGTTCCGGAAGGCTCACGAAGTGCATCTCAGGATATGAAATCTAATGCCAAGAAAGATACGGATGCTACCGAAAGCGATTGCCAATGGAACCTGAAGAGAGGCGGAGCCATGTTATGTCTTGTCTGTAATGGCTCTGGCAAAGTGATAACCGGCTATGGAGTTATTTGCACCGAACTCGTGGAGATGGTAGAGAAATGTCCCGATTGCAAGGGTAAGGGCTACTTGGATTGAACAGGGAACGCTAAAAGGATTCATTAGACCCCGTCCTAAGATTAGACCGAGGTCTATTCAAAGACGCAGATCCAATTTTATAAGGGGTTAGCCTTTCCACTCCGGCCTCCTTATAGCTTTAAAAATTGATCGTATCTCTCGCGTTTGGCTTCATCGGCTAGGTGTATATATATCTAAAACTTATTATCATGTCATTGTGATATAAAAGTGCTGGATGTCTAAGATGGTCTCTTAATTTCTCTTTATGAGGCTAAGCCGCACTATTGCTCCCGAAAATTATATATCCTTAGTGTCCTTCTTATTACGATAGGCGGTACTAGAATCTAATCAATGAATTCGATATCGACCAATGGTTTGGTGATCCCTGGAATGCTCTCTGTGCAAGCTCTGTGTTGATGCGTGCGAGCCGGGGGCCATAAAGCTCTCGCCCATTATGGACTTATTCGTAGTCTCCATTGAGAGTTGCGGAAGCATGCCCGCCAAGGATCTGGTGGCGAAAGCTGCTGACGAGATCAAGAAGAGGGCAGAAGACTTAGACGCAAAGCTGGCAGAGCTAGCTTAGAATCAGATCGGCCCAAAAGCCGATCTACAAACCCATTTCGAGCGGGGGTTTCCAAGCCAGGTCAAAGGAGCAGGGTTGAGGGCCCTGTCGCGCAGGCGTTCACGGGTTCAAATCCCGTCTCCCGCATATTATTCGCTAACGTGCGAACACTTTTTGCTTTGTTACATCTATTTATCTCCTGTCTGACTTCTGCCGTAATGAATTGTAATTCCATTCGGGTCTTTTGATACATTAAAACCCAAAAAATCCTCGTTTAATAGCTTCTTCTGCGCTTCAATATCTGAGCTTTTAATAATCATGACATCCTGCCAAGTTGGATGAGCACTAATACAGATGTTTTTAAATAATATGCATCTGATCAATCCACCATACTTCTCCTTTATCTCCTTGATTAAAAAGCCATTTTGAAACATATTTCGTAGGCTATAATAATTCTTAGGCGATACTGTGCATAAAACGTGGCAACATCCGATACTATTAATAACATCCAGATTATATTTTACTAATTTTAGTTGAAAGGAGTTCCCTCTATAATCGGGATGAACAAAAGAAAATTTAATATGAGCAACCTCTTTTAAATCTTCTTTTGATATTCCGATATCTCGTCCCAGGTTATCCTGCTCATCTCCAGGTATATGGATGCAGCTAAAGCCAATAAGACCTTCACCGGTTAACACTCCAAGCGTCAAAGTCTTTTCACGAAGATATTTCTTTAATTTTTCTTGGGATGCAGGGTAGTAGATTTCGGGGTCTTTGAGATCATGGAGAACAATTTCCTGCAATTTTATGACATCTTGTAGGTCGTATTCGGTCAGAAACCTTATTATGTATTTCGACCTTGCTTCATGAGAATCCCCTCTGCCTTTCAAGTAACCTACTTCAAGAATTGAATCCGTTTGGCTCGCCCTAATAGCTATGACCTCCCCACCGAGAAACTTCTTAAATCCAATAGCCAATGATATCTAAATTTTGCGGCTCTCTTGGAGCGTGATTAGTGAGCTTTCTGGTGACAGGATTCTTTTTTAGGTGTCGAGGTTTGCATCCTGGGCCAAATCTTAAATATAAACGATGCATAAAATTCTTGGCAAGAGGAAGCAGGATGTAGAAAGCGGCATTCCCACGGATCTGAGGGGGCTATTCTTCCTCGACAGAGAGAAAGGGTGGATGGCAGGCGACCAGGGGATAATAGTAAAAACAGAGAGCATCAGCCAGGAATAAATTAGCTGGAATAAATTATCTTGAATTAAGTAAAGCTTACTGGAGTTAAAATGAGGATCATGCTCATCGATATAGGAGATCAGGTAAAATGAATACAAATACAAATTCAAATTCAAATCCGAAAACCACAGACACCCAGAACCGCATCACCCTGCAGAACATCGCCCGACGAGTCATGCTTACCCGAGGACTGCTCCCCGAATTTTCCTCCCAGGCCGTCTCCGAGCTTGCCACGATTCAGGCTCCGGCAAAGGTAAGCCTGGCCACAAAGGCTCGTGACTTGAGAGACCTGCTGTGGGCTTCCATTGACAATGACGATTCTGAGGACCTTGACCAGCTCACCTTTGCCGAAGCGATGCCTGAGGGAAAGACAAAGATCCTCGTGGCTGTGGCGGATGTGGATGCTCTGGTCAAGAAAAATTCTGCCATTGACCAGGACGCTTCGTACAACACCACCTCAATCTACACCGCCGCCCAGATATTTCCCATGCTGCCGGCGAAGCTGTCCACCAATCTCACCTCCCTGAATCTGAACGAGGACCGCCTGGCCATGGTAGTGGAGATGACCATCGGCCCGGACGGATCGCTGTTGGACTCGGACGTCTACCGAGCCGCAGTACGTAATCATGCCAAGCTGGCTTACAATAGCGTGGGTGCCTGGCTGGAGGGAAAGACGCCCGTGCCAGAGGCGGTAGCAGCCAAAGAAGGGCTGGCCGAGAATCTGCTGCTCCAGGATCAGGCGGCTCAGAAGATGAAGAGCCTTCGCCATGCTCAGGGCGCGCTCAGCCTGGAGACCATTGAGGCCAAGTCGGTGTTTGAGGGCGACAAAATCAGCGATCTGCAAGTGGAGGAAAAGAACCGGGCCAAGGAGATCATCGAGGACTTCATGATTGCCGCCAACGGCGTGACGGTGCGCTACCTCTCCGCCCGAAATATCCCCTCCATCCGCCGCGTGGTGCGTATTCCTAAGAGATGGGATCGAATCGTGGAGATCGCCGCAGAGCATGCCTTCAAGCTTCCCAAGAATCCCAATGCCCGAAAGCTGGAGATGTTTCTTACCATGATGAAAGAGGCCGATCCGCTGCGCTTCCCGGATCTCTCTTTAGCCGTGATCAAGCTTCTGGGAAATGGCGAATACGTGGCAGAGCTGCCTGGTGAAGAAGCCACAGGACACTTTGGCCTGGCTGTCAAGGATTACACCCATTCCACCGCTCCCAACCGCCGCTACACCGATCTGATCACGCAGCGCCTGCTCAAAGCCGCCATTGAAGAGAGACCCGTGCCCTACAGCCTGGACGAGCTGGATTCTCTGGCTGAGAATTGCACGAAAAAAGAGGATGAAGCCAACAAAGTGGAGCGGCAGGTGGGCAAATCCGCAGCCGCGCTTCTGCTCCAATCGAGAATTGGAGAGCGTTTTGATGCCATGGTTACCGGGGCATCGGAGAAAGGCACCTGGGCCCGGCTTTTGGATATTCCTGTGGAAGGAATGCTCAAGAGCGGAAGTAAAGGCCTTGACGTGGGAGACCAGATAATCGTAGAGCTGGTGTCTGTTGACGTGGAGCAGGGATTTATCGATTTCATGAGAAGGTAGAATAATTATTATTAATATATTAATATCTCAAGAAACGGGGGTATCCATTTGAAGATCCATTTCAGGTTAGCCGCAACAGCTTTAATGATATTGATTTCGTGCATTTGGATGGGGGGCAATGCTGTAGATGCAAACGCAGGCGCGAGCGTGCCCTTGCCTTCATCTCACATGATTGCAAATGTTCCCTGGCACCAGCAAATGAACGGCCTATTCTGCGGAGAAGGGACTTTGGAAGGAGTATATGATTATTATGGGCCGGACATCAATCAAAAAGAGATCGCAGATGTGGCCAGGAGCTCTTCCGCGGGCACATGGTCCTTTGATATGGTGAGAGCCGGCCACTTCAGCTCCATGAGTTCCGCTCAGGGAAGATTCTTCCCACCTGAGGCCCCCTCAGCCGGATATCCGGAAAGGGCTTTGGGTTATGCATCCTTCCCCTATTCTTCTGATCAATTCTGGCTGGCGGAATTGAAGGGCCTTATTGCCGCTGATACGCCGGTAATCCTGCTCATGACGTTCGAGCCGAATGGCGGAGGCGGTCACTACCGGACAGCAATAGGATACGACGACAGAAAAGGGATGATTTATTTCAGCGATCCCTGGGGGAGGGACCAGAAACACCAGACAGACAAGACGGGAATCACCGCATGGACCTACCAGGAGCTGCAAAGCGGCTGGAACTACACTGCGGAGGGAGAATCTCATCCCTACTGGGGGATGGTGATGATGCCCTGGAATGTTGCTGTTAAAACCTCAGGATCATTAAAGCCGGGCTCAACATCGACGGTTACGGCGGACGTCACCTACCCTTGCCCAATGCCATTTAACTCATCCTTGTATCCTGCCAAAGATGCTGTGGCCGTGATAGCATTGCCGGATGGGATGAGCCTTGATTCCACCGGGTCCAGAAAGACCCTGGGAGATATGAACGCAGGGTCAACTGGCAGAGCAACCTGGAAGGTGAAGATCGATGGGCCGGTTAGTGGCAAGACGATAACCGTGCAGGCTCAGGGAAAGATATCCGGCCAGGTGCCAGAGGCGCATTGGACTGGGATGAGCTTATCGTATCCGCCCTACAGCTATACAGATGCCATTGGTGGAAATGGATCGATCAAACTGTAATTGATGGTTCTTTTTTTCTTTTCTTTTTTCATAATCAACATCAACCTAAGCGAATTCAGATTTTCCTCTCCAGTCGGCTGCTGTCGGCTGATGCAGCGGACCGTTTCTCGCCTATCCGCAACCATATTACCGAAATGCTTTTAAATTTGTTTAACATATTAAAAGACCATGATGGATGTTGTTAGATCTGAAGGGCATGTTATCGGGTCAAAGGTATCGGCTTGGGAATTAGAGCAGATCAAGCAATTAGTCACCTCCGGCATTTACCTGAACACCTCTGACTTTGTGAGGGATGCCATCAGGGACAAGTTAGCTGCCATTAAAACCATAAAATATCGTGATGTGGATTATGAGACCGCCAAAAAGGAAGTTAGGGGGTACTTCCAAAGAAGAGGGGAAGCATATCCTTCTGATATCGAAGAAGACTTGGAACTCGATTATAAATTGATATGCCAGATTGTAGAAGAGTTGAAGAGAGAGGGACGCCTGGAGGTTCTTTGATGGAATGCTATGAGGTTGTAGACTCCATACACGGCTATAGGATCAGGGCCGAAGCCAGAAAGATCTGCGACCCACAGGTCATAGCAAAAACTGGAAGGCACAAGGCGCAACGCTTAATCCTGACTGAGAACGCAGAGGCAATCATCGAACGAAAGCTGGTATGGATACCAGAGAGATAGGTAAAGAGATAATATTCAAATATGTACTTTTTTATGCATCAGTATGATGTAAATGGGCACAATCTAGAAATCCAGTGATATAGTGAAGGCAGGATACATCCACCCGAAAATATTTTAATCTTTAAGCGAAATGTACCCTGTGTGACCCTTCAATGACACAAATACAGCTTACCATGAAAAACTTTCCCTTCGCCGAACAGTTGAAAGCGATTTTTGAGATATATTCGGACGATTACGAGTACACTTCGAATGGAATCTTCCGCAAAATTCAACCACCATTATGTACTGATTGCGGGACTCCCATGAACCACAATGGCTTCAATAATCATACCAAGATGCTACTCGGCGATGTTAATATCGGCAAATATCTGTGTCCCAATTGCAGCAAAAATATTGAGGAATACCATGGGTTTTGGGAGAACGCGAAGAGCGCATTTTTCGGATTATTTGGCGGCCTTTGTCAGCTCCGGAGGGTTAATCATGTCTCCCTAGAGGTAATCGAGAAAGTATCGAACTACATCTATCTGCGCAGCAAGAACACCATTTGCACGATGATCAAATCTGCGACAGATAATATGGTGGTCCCCAAAATCGAAGATGTTCAATTTGTTCACTATGATGAGCAGCATCCCAAGGCAGGAAGAAGTCAGAAATACCGACTAACTCTCCTCGATTATAGGACGAAACAAGTGATTTCAGATGAGTTATTCGACTCAAAAGATGGGGCAACCATCGAGGATTTCCTTCGAAGAAACCTCGACGTACATAAACCTATATTTATAGTAACGGATCTTTATAGAGGCTATGATGAAATATTCCGGAAAATTTTTGGAAATCAAGTGGCCCATCAATTTTGTTTGTTTCATCAGGACAAGCTTATAGTCAATGATTTTCCGAAAAAGACAACAATCGAAGAAGAACTACTGAAATATAGAATATTAAATATATTTTATGATAGGACATCAGAAATGCAATGGCTTTCATGTCTGATTGAAGAAGAGCAAGAGATGAAAAAACGAGGCGAAAAGACATACAAGGAATGGCTAGAAGAAGCACAGAAATGGTTTAAAAAGTTTGTTTATGGTTTGGAGAAGGAACGAAGAAGGAATCATAGGAATATGGAGACAAGAAGTTTATACGATGCTAAGAAAAATTTGGATGAATTAATGAGTGAAATAGGTGTATTTAAGATTATAATTCAAAAAAGATTAAAGCAAATCGAGAAGGATTGGCAACATCTTATGATCTTCCAATTATTCGATGGCGCTCTAGCAACCAATAATCCACTAGAAAATTATTATTCTTGTAGCTTGAAGACTCATAGAAAACAACAGCTAGAAGTCCCTGGAATCGAAGAACAGATGAAGCTTTCTCGTCTAAAAAGATGGGTAATGTTTGGAATACCGCAAAAGACCTTGATCGAAGCATTCTTTGTCTTCATTCCTTTCATGGACTGGAAATGAAGGTTGGTTATTTATATTATATTTTGTTTCAAAAAAAAAACGTCTAGCTAAGTCTGCCGTCGGAAGTTAAAATTTTTAAAAAATATTTTTTAAAGTTAAGCTGTTATTTAGAAAATACTATGAGGTAGGCACAACAATTTAGTATGTGAGACGAAATTATACCAAACTTTGGTGGCAATAGGAAGATGTGTGCGATCATGGTATTGGAAAGGTTGAAAATCACTCGATTTCTAGAAAGTGCCAAGCACCCACATCATCGCGCCTCAGAAATATTCGATACAGATTACTCCCTCCACGCTCTACTTCGGTTACCAGATGCATGAGGTGCCATACTCTCAGTACCAGACTTATGCCACATATACAGGAGGCAATTCCCTGTGGATACGGGGTGCCACAAGCTGGACGCAGTACGCCGTAGTTCCACAAGGGTCTAGTCTGTCCCTCTTGGCAACAACTTCCCCCGGAGGCAATGGATACCTATATGAGATAAATCCCAATGGAATACTGTCCAAGAACAGCTTCAACTTCTTCCCAGGAAACAGCCAGATAGGCTTCAATGCAGGTGAAATCGGGCAACACATACTGCTCTTCGTAATTGGTGGTCAAGTGAGTAATTCGATAGTCATCGATGTTACGAGCTACAATCCGCCATACCAACAGCCAGTTCCTGCCTATTCTCCAACTCAGACTCTGCCGCCAGTAACAACACCATCTCCAACTTATGGGGACACGCCTGTTACAATTGTGTCCCAAGGCATGCGTGGATATCAAGTATTTTTGGATGGCACAATAATCGGCACTGAAGGTACGATTGGAGATGCTCTGGACGGAAGGTTCAGCTTTAGTGTTGTTGGTAATCAGAACCATGACATTAGAGTCTATGATGGTCAGTTTAACTACCCTAAGACCATGTTCTTCCAAAGGGGAGTCCTAAAGATAATCAACGTGGAACCAGGAACCGCGGTCTATGTTTAGATCACCACATCTTTTTTAGACTTAGAAAATAGAAGTGATAGAATCGTTTAACGTTCGCGTGCGGCGTTTGGCCCTGCGGGAGCTATCCTACTAGGCCTTCCTGCTGGGGCCGGTGGGCATCGATGAGGGCGAAACTGTGTCGGACCGGCTGGAAGGCTCTTGCTGGGGGAGCGAAATTCATGCCGGGCATGGACGTCGTGCCCCAGGGGGCGGTGCTCCGAAGGCAGGATGAAGGACCGGGGGCCGGGTGCGCGCGCGTGGACCGAAAGCCTGGCGGAAGGCGAGCTGATTGCTAAGCGGGCGCAGGAGGCCGGCCCACGGGCTCGCCACAAAGAGATACTGATCGAGAGCTGCCGGGAGGGCGACAATGGTCATCGCTCCTGACGGGCATTTGCGGCAACCTCATCTTCCGCACGCTATTACTATTATGCGGCGCACAGTCCTACGGCGCGCCGGTGCTGGGACCCGGGTCTATCGTGGACTTCAGCCGGGCCAGGGGCAGCTTCGACGGGCCGGTGATGCCGGCGAGAGTCGGGGCGGGGATGATGCGCAAGGATATGGCTATGGAAAATCCGCCGGCCTATTGAAAAATATAAAAATATGGTCGCCTCAGGCTTTTTCTTCAGGAAGAACAAAAACGTCCACCAGGCCGGTGATAACCTCTTCTACAAGATGAGACACGGTCCTTTTTCTTTGCAGGGCCAGCTTCTCTAGTCTGGAGAAGGCAGGCTGCGGCAGCTCGACAAGTACTCGACACATTTTCTCACCTTTTTCAAAGGCCTGCCAGCGAGCTTCCGATTGCTCTGCATCCTGGATGGCGTCTGCAGCTGATAGCACCTCTTCTTCCGGCTCATGTGGTGCATAAATTTTTTTCATTTCGGATTGTAGTGCTGAAATCAGCGGACCTGTATTGCTGACGGCAACTCTTGGGCTCATGTGTGTCATAGGGTTCCTTGCTCAACAAATATTGCATATCTTCCTATAAAAAATCATTTGCTAGTATGTGAAGTAGCTAGGTTTGGAGATGGCGATGATAATTAAACCCAGGGTTACGGAATTTAACCACAGAGGCACAGAGTGCACAGAGGACGAACGAACGGAGAACTACTGGGGCGCCGTAGAGGGGGAGCCTGTTTGCGGGAAGGACCATGCGGCCCTGGCCAAGCAGCTTCAAATCCGCGTGCTGAGTTTGGCCTTGCCTGAGCTATCCGGCTGGGCCTTCCTGCTGGGGGCCGGTGGGCATCGATGAGGGCGAGAGCATGCAAGACCTGCTGGAGCTGCTGCTGGGGGGAGAGAAATTCCTGCAGGGCATTGACGTCGTGCCCCAGGCGGCCGTGCTCCGAAGGCAGGATGGAGGGCCGGGGGCCGGGTGCGAGCGCGTGGACAGGAGCCTGCGGGAAGGAGAGCTGATAGCTGAGCGGGCGCGGGAGGCCGGCCCACGGGCTTGCCACGAAGGGATACTGATTGAGGACTGCCGGGAGGACGACAATGGTCATCGTGCCTGATGGCATTTGCGGCAACCTCATCTTCCGCACGCTATTACTATTATGCGGCGCATAGTCCTACGGCGCGCCGGTGCTGGGACCCGGGTCTATCGTGGACTTCAGCCGGGCCTGGGGCGGGTTCGATGGGCCAGGTGATTGAATCTTTGACGGGGTCATGGGATCAGATATTTAACGAACAAAAATAGTTTTTCGTCTTATAAATTAATTTTATTAAGTTCATCTTAAATATATTATGTGCCATAGCTAAATAACTGATGCCGCCTATTGCCAACTCTGGGAGGGACCTAAATGAGTTCGAGACTCGAAAACAAAAGATCGATGTTCTTCTCAAAGAGCAGGGCTGGAATGTTGGCGACCGATCCAATGTCTTTCTAGAGATTGATGCTGTGTCGCATGATTATTATATTATTATATCTTTATTAGCAAATTCATAATTTATTTTAACATAATTGCTTATATGCCTATAAGTATATTATACAAAATGAATGCCCTTTTAATCTCGGCGACC
>Ga0209777_10007171_pt1 | contig 12419 bp, 7 predicted proteins | sample FrelakmetHBP12HB_FD_187147 | JGI IMG/M metagenome (GOLD analysis project Ga0209777, IMG submission 187147) | Freshwater lake sediment microbial communities from the University of Notre Dame, USA, for methane emissions studies -HBP12 HB (SPAdes)... | ecosystem: Environmental > Aquatic >... | reverse complement strand
CGGCCACTTCGTCGACACCTCCCGGGACGGATTCGCGCTCGCGCTGGACGTCAGCGCGTACTCGCTGGTCGCGCTCGCGCGCGAGGCGCGGCCGCACCTGGCGCCGGGCTCCAGCATCCTCACCCTGACCTACTACGGCGCCGAGAAGGTCGTCGCGCACTACAACGTGATGGGCGTGGCCAAGGCGGCCCTCGAGGCGAGCGTGCGGTACCTGGCCGCCGACCTTGGGCCGGAGGGCGTCCGCGTGAACGCGATCTCTGCCGGCCCCGTCCGCACCGTTGCGGCCCAGGGGATCCCCGGGTTCAGGCAGATGTACGGCGGCTTCCGCGACCTGGCGCCGCTGCGCTCCAACATCACGATCGAGGATGTGGCCGGCGCGGCCGTCTGGCTGGCGTCCGACCTCTCCCGGCAAGTCACCGGCGAGACGATCCACGTGGACGGCGGCTTCAACATTGTGGGGGTTCCCAACCCGGACGCCGCCGGCTGACCGGCGCAGGACGCCGCCGACTGACGGGCGCAGCGACCGCGACGGCGCCCAACGACCCCGCGGCCCCGCCAGTCGCGGGAATTACCAACAACCCGCCTCGGCCTCGGGCGCAGCGGCCGGTTGGCGACGTTCAGTCGCCTTCGTAGAGACGCTCGAGGTCGATGAGCTCGACGTTGCTGCGCGTCTGCGCGGCGGCGAGGAGGTCCGGCGCGAAACCCGAACGTCCGAAGAGCAGGAGCCTGGTCCGGCTGACGTCCGCCCGCGCGACGAGCAGGCCGCGCAGCCGGTCGAGGCGTTTGGGAATGCTGGCCTGATTTGGCCCCACCGTGATGTTCAGATCTGGCCCCACCCCCCGACCCCGTCCCTTTGGACCGCGGAGGTCATCGGTACGCAGCGGGCGTTCGGGTGGTCGAAATCGCGCGGCGACCTGATGTTCCCATCGACCCGACCGACCCGAGGTGCCCGAGCGGCCCGAGGCGGGCGGCCCGAGGTGCCCGAGCGGCCCCAGGTGCCCCCCACGCACCCAACGGACTTGCCGACGACCGGATCACCACCCAGCGGGGCCGCGATGGCGTCCACGCCGGGGGAACGTGTCGATCGTGCCCCTCCGGGTGCGCATCCTGCGCACGGATGCGCCACGCTTGCAGATGACGTGCTCCCCGGGGAGCACGTCAGACGTGGGCCCGGGCCCGCACGTCCGTTACACCCCTCGGGGGCAGCCGCCCGTTGGCGGGGAGCACCCGGCACGATCGCGGCGATGGCCGGCAACCTGGTGGGTGCGTGGCTCGGGGCCGAGGCTTTGGCGGCCGCGTCGCCGGACTGGTGGGACCGGATCGAGCGGCGCGATGATCTTGTCGACCTCGCACGGCGCATCTCCGGGATCGGGCTCGCAGGAGCGACGCCACCCGCGGTTCCGCGGTCGGCCCGGTGACGGAGCGACCCGTCTCGCCGACACGGGCGAGTTCAGCCAGTGGGGCGCCCTGGCGCGCAAGCCGGAACAAGAGTAGGTCATCGTGAATACGATGGAGTCGCCTCGATTTCGACGCGGCGTCGCTCATGCGGGAGCACCCACCGGCCTGGCGCAACTCCAACAAGACGGTCGTGTACGAGATCGCGTGCCCACCCGGTTCCGTCCACTACGGGCGGATCGGGTTCATGCGCTGGGATGCAATGGCCCTCCCGGCCAGCGTCGATCCCGCGCGAACGGACCTGGTCCTCTCGCGGCCCGGCTTCTACGACTACGCCCCGATACTCGATCCCGCCGGGGCCGTCGAGTGGCACGTCAACTTCGCCGACCCGCACCTGTTCGTCGCGTATGGCGGGTCGCTGTTCGCCCAGGACGAGATCCAGGTGGCCGAGCACCCGGCGCTCGGTGCGCTCAAGGAGGCCCTTGAGGCGACGGGCGTCCGATCCACGACGCTCGATCACGCCGGCCCGACACCGGTCCTCGTCACGGGGGTCGAGCGACGCATGTCGATCAGGACAGGCCCAAACCCGGGTGCGGGGCGGCCACGGGGCCTGTACGGGAACGAGTTCGCGGGCCGCCGATCCCGAGGCCGTCCACGAGGCGACGAGCCGGATCGACACGCCGACGATCTCGAACCTCGTCGCGATGTCGGCACCGCCGGGCGGCTACGGCCTGTGCACGGCTGCCGAGATCGAGCCCGTCCTGGCCACGGCGTGCACGGGCTTCCGAGCGGCGGCGCTCGAATCCGCGCGGCTCCGCGGGGATGGGGCACGCGTTGCCGTTCACACCGGTCACTGGGGCTGCGGTGCGTTCGGCGGGAACCGTATCCTCATGGCTCTCCTCCAGGTCGTCGCGGCGGAGATGGCCGGCCTCGACCGCCTCGTGTTCCACACCGGCGGTCCGGGCGGAGAGGCGCCCCTTGACAAGGCCGCCAAGCTCCTGGCCGACTTCGGCAGCGGTGGGCGGATGGAGACGCGGGACCTCCTCGAGGAACTCGTTGGGATTGGGTTCGAATGGGGCGAGAGCGACGGGAACTGATCCCGCGCTCGTGACCTCGACGCTCCCGGCGGTCCCGGCGTGCCAATCGAGCTGGCACGGTCTCGGTGGAGAATGGCGTCCAGGGTCCCGCGCCGTAGACTTGGCCCAAGTCCGCGCCGGACGCACGATCGCGGGAGGAGCCACCTCATCGCCCGCCTCGAAGACCTGGCCAAGGGTGCCCTCGTCTCGGGCATCCTTGCGGACCATGCCGTGACCGTCATCGACGTCACGTGGCACGGCTCCGAGGTCCTCACGCTGACCTATCGAACCGCCGACGGGCAGGTCGCGGAACGCCTCGTCTACCGCGACGACGAGATCAGGCTCGCGATCGTCGAGGAAGGCAAGCCCTGGGCCTTCGACGGCGACGGCGAGGTGTTCAAGCTCGTCAGCGAGGCGAAGCGGATCGACCTTGTGTACCTCTTCGACCCGTACGTCGCGGTGAGCACGAGCCTCGTCGAGCCGCTGCCACACCAGATCACCGCCGTGTACGAGGCGATGCTGCCGCGCCAGCCGCTCAGCTTCCTCCTGGCCGATGACCCGGGCGCCGGCAAGACGATCATGACCGGGCTCTTCATCCGCGAGCTCATCGTGCGGGGGGACCTGCGCCGCTGCCTCATCGTCGTACCCGGCTCGCTCACCGAGCAGTGGCAGGCCGAGCTCACCGAGAAGTTCCACCTCGACTTCACGCTCCTCACGCGCGATCGGATCGAGGGCTCGGCGTCGGGCAACCCGTTCGCCGACAGCGATCTGCTGATCGCCCGCCTGGACAAGCTGAGCCGCGACGAGGACCTCCAGCTCATCCTCGACAACGCCCCGGACTGGGACCTCATCGTGTTCGACGAGGCCCACAAGCTCTCCGCCCAGCTGTTCTCGGGCGAGGTCAAGAAGACGAAGCGGCGCCTGCTGGCGGAGCGGGTCAAGCCCCACACCCGGCACTTCCTCCTCCTCACCGCTACGCCGCACAACGGCAAGGAGGAGGACTTCGAGCTCTTCATGAGCCTCCTCGACCCGGATCGGTTCGCGGGCCACAAGCGCAAGGCCACCGATGCCGCCCCGCCGCCCTCGGACCCGGGCGAGCTCATGCGCCGGCTCATGAAGGAGCAGCTGGTCAAGTTCGACGGGACGCCGCTCTTTCCGCCCCGGTACGCCTACGTCGTGCCCTACGACCTCAGCGATCCCGAGGCTGCCCTCTACGAGCAGGTCACCACGTACGTCCGCGACGAGATGAACCGGGCCGATCGCCTGAAGGCCAGGGGCGAGGGCAGGCGCGGCACCATCGTCGGCTTCGCCCTCACGGTCCTCCAGCGACGCTTGGCCAGCTCGCCGGCCGCGATCCATCAGTCGATCAAGCGCCGGCTCGCGCGCCTCGAGCGCACGCTCGCCGAGGCCGAGGTCGCGCGCCAGGGCGAGCAGGCGAAGCTGGCCCAGCCGGAGCTCGATGTCAGCCTCGGCGACGTGGAGGCGATCGACGACGACGAGGCGACGGCCGAGGAGCAGGAGGAGGCCGAGGAGGCCGCGGTCGATCTCGCCACCGCCGCCGGAACGATCGCCGAGCTGCGCCTGGAGATCGACACGCTGCGCCGGCTCGAGGCGCTCGCCGGCCATGTCCGCAAGCTCGGCACCGACACGAAGTGGACCGAGCTCTCGACGCTCCTCCAGGACGCCCCCGAGATGAAGGACGCCGCCGGGAGCCGGCGCAAGCTCATCGTTTTCACGGAGCACCGCGACACTCTTGACTACCTCGTCGAGCGGATCGCCACGTTCCTCGGGCGCCCGGAGGCGATCGTGGCGATCCACGGCGGGCTGTCCCGCGATCAGCGCCGGGCCGCGGAGTCCGCCTTCAAGAACGACCCCGCGGTCGTCGTCCTCGTCGCGACCGATGCGGCGGGCGAGGGCATCAACCTCCAGCGCGCCCACCTGATGGTCAACTACGACTTGCCCTGGAACCCGAACAGGATCGAACAGCGGTTTGGGCGCATCCACCGGATCGGCCAGACCGAGCCCTGCCACCTCTGGAACCTCGTCGCCCACAGGACCCGCGAGGGCGATGTCTACGCCCGCCTCCTCCAGAAGATCGCGGTCCAGGCCGAAGCCCTGAGCGGGACCGTCTTCGACGTGCTCGGCGAGCTGACGTTCGAGGGCAAGCCGCTCCGCCAGCTCCTGATCGAGGCAATCCGCCTCGGCGACAGTCCCGAGGTCCGGGCCGCGATGACGCGGGTCATCGACGACGCGCTCGACGTCGACCACCTGCGCGAGCTCCTCGCCACCCGGGCCCTCGGCGCCAACCTCCTCGACTCGGCCAAGGTGGCCGCCGTCCGCGACGACCTCGAGCGCGCCGAGGCGAACCGGCTCCAGCCCCACTACGTCCGCGACTTCTTCCTGCAGGCTTACCGACGGCTCGGCGGCGCGGTCCGCGAGAAGGAGCCGGGACGCTACGAGCTGACGAAGGTCCCCGGGCGAATCCGCGACCGGGCCCGCGAGGCCGTCATGCGCCCGGGGGTCCTCGGCGCATACGAGCGGATCGCCTTCGAGAAGGAGCGCGTCGCGGTCCCGGGACTGCCGCTCGCCGAGTTCGTGTGCCCCGGGCACCCGCTCCTCGAGGCCACGATCGACCTCGTCCTCCAGGATCACCGCGAGCTCCTGCGCCGAGGCGCCCTCCTCGTCGACGAAACGGACCCCTCCGATGCGCTCCGCGTCCTCGTCTACCTTGAGCACGCGGTCGTCGACCGCCGCCCAACCCGGGATGGCCATCCGACGGTCGTCAGCCGGCGACTGGAGTTCGTGGAGCTCGGCGCGAGTGATGCCGCCGGGGCTGGCGCAGCCCCGTACCTCGACTATCGCCCGGCGTACGACGAGGAGCGCGCCCTCCTCGCCCCCGCAATCGCGGACGCCGCCTGGCTGGCCGGCGCCACCCTCGAGGGTCGCGCCACTGGCTACGCGATCGAGCGGCTCGCCCGATCCCACCTCGCCGAGGTCCGCGAGCGGACCCTCGACCGTATCGAGCGCACCCGGCGCGAGGTCCACGCCCGCCTCACCTACGAGATCAACTACTGGGACAGTCAATACGCTCGTCTGCGGGAGCAGGAGCGAGCCGGAAAGCAGACGCGCCTGGCGAGCGGCGTGGCCCGAGGGCGCGCGGACGACCTCGCCGATCGCCTCCGGTCCCGGACGCACGAGCTGGACCTCGAGGCCCAGGTACAGGCGCTCCCGCCGGTCGTGGTTGGCGGCGCGATCGTCGTCCCGCGGGGACTGCTCGACCGGCTGACCGGGACGGCTCCGTCCGAGCCCGAGCTCTTCGCCCGCGAGACCCGCCGGATCGAGCGCCTCGCCGTGGACGCGGTCCTGGCCGCCGAGCGGGCCGCCGGTCGCGTCCCCGAGGATGTCGGCGACCGCAAGTACGGGTGGGACGTGGAGTCGCGGGAGCCGGACGGCCGCCTGCGGCTCATCGAGGTGAAGGGCCGTGCGGAAGGTGCCACGACCGTGACGGTGACACGCAACGAGATCGGGAAGTGCCTGAACGTGCCCGACCGCTGGTATCTCGCGATCGTCGCCGTCGATGGCGATCGCGTCGCGGACCCGATCTACCTGCGGCGGCCTTTCGCAGTCGCGCCGGACCCGGCGGCGACCTCGGTCAACTACGCGATCAAAGAGTTGCTCGCGCAGGGGGAGCGGGCGTCGTGACACGCGGAATGCGGCCAATCCCGCAAGTCCGGGGTCAAATTGTGATGATTAGCGGATCCCGAAGGGATGCAGAGCCCCCTCGTTCTCCTCGCGCCAAGTTCGGGACCGGTGGGCGCGCCCGCACTGGAGAGGGCAAGATGACGCCATGATCGCGACAGCCCGCCCGGAGCCCGCCCTCTTCCGTTATGCCGGCCGCACCCTGGTCGAATGGCTGCCGGCCGTCGTCGAGCGCGTGGCTGAACGGTTCGACCCAGAGCGCATCGTGCTGTTCGGATCGCTGGCCCGGGGGGAGGCCGGGTTCGACAGCGACATCGACCTGCTCGTCGTCTTCCGCGCCCCCGTGGAGCGTCGAGCGACCGCGGTCGCGCTGCGTCTTGCAATCGCGGACATCCCCGCGCCGGTTGACTTCGTGGTCACCGATCTGGCAGAGATCGAACGGCGGGGCCGGATCGAGGGCCCGGCCCTCGGGACAGCGCTTCGCGAGGGGAAAGTGGTGTACGACCGTGCCGCCTGACGACCTGATGGACGAAATCCAGGCGGAGGCGCAGCGATGGCTGGCGACCGCCGACGGCGATCTCTTCGGGGCGACGGCGATGCTGGCGCGCGACGACGTGGCCCCGCGACTCGCGTGCTTCCTCGCGCAACAGGCGGCCGAGAAGGCGCTCAAGGCGCGCTTGATCCGGCGCGAGATTGTCTTCCCCCGGATCCACGACTTGGTGGCACTCCGTGCGCTCCTTCCGGCCGGACTGTCCGCCGGGGTTGATGAGCCCGACCTCGCGAGCCTGTCCGCCTGGGCCGTCGAGGCCCGATATCCCGGTGATCTCCCGGATGCGACGACCCCGGACGCGAGAGCCGCGGTCGCCGCGGCTCGGGCGATCATCGGCGCCGCGCTGAACGATCTGTCGCGCACCTGATGCGAGCCGGGCGCGCCCGTCGGAAATCGTGTGAGGGGGCCCCATCTAACTCGCGCGACACAAATTCTGCTGCTGGATGAGCACGAAGCAGTGGGTCGACGACCACCGCCGGACCCGCGGCGCCGGGCGGTCCAGGAAGAATGCCGTGGCCGAACGCGAGTCAAAGACATGAGCTCGGCCGGATGTCGATAAGGCGAGTCTCATAGCTATGAACCAGCACCAAATCGCAGGGCCGGACCGGTGACGCAGAAGCGCAAGCTCATCGAGGTCGCCCTGCCGCTGGAGGCGATCAATGTCGCGTCGGCGCGCGAGAAGAGCATCCGCCACGGCCACCCGAGCACGCTCCACCTGTGGTGGGCCCGCCGTCCGCTCGCCGCCTGTCGGGCCGTCCTGTTCGCCAGCCTCGTCGACGATCCCTCGTCCGACCCGGACCGCTTCCCGACGCCGAAGGCCGTGGAGGACGAGCGGACCCGTCTCTTCGGGATCATCGAGCGCCTCGTCCTGTGGGAGAACACCACGAACGAGGCGGTCCTCGAGGAGGCCCGCGCGGAGATCCTTCGCTCGACGGGCGGCAACCCGCCGCCAGTCCTCGACCCGTTCTGCGGCGGCGGTTCGATCCCGCTCGAGGCCCAGCGCCTGGGGCTCACCGCCTACGCCTCGGACCTCAACCCGGTCGCCGTCCTGATCACCAAGGCCCTCATCGAGATCCCGCCGAAGTTCGCCAACCGGCCGCCGGTCCACCCCGATGCCCGCCGCGGCGTGGGCGGCACGGGCGCCTGGAAGGGCGCGGCCGGCCTCGCCGAGGATGTCCGCCGCTACGGCGCCTGGATGCGCGACGAGGCGGAACGGCGAATTGGACACCTCTACCCGAAGGTCCGCCTCCCGAACGAGCTCGGCGGTGGCGAGGCGACGGTCATCGCCTGGATCTGGGCCCGCACGGTCACCTGTCCGAATCCAGCATGTGGCGCAACGATGCCGCTCGTCCACTCATTCGAGCTCTCGCGGAAGAAGGAGAACGAGGCGTGGGTGGTCCCTGTGATCGATCGAGGTGCCCGCACGGTCACGTTCGTGATCGGCAGACCGCCGGGAACTGCGCCTGAGGCCCCGAAGGCGGGGCGCGGCGCGAGCTTCCGCTGTCTCGTCTGTGATCAGGTCGCGCCGAGTGACCAAATCAAGGCGGAGGGCCGGGCAGGTCGATTGGGCACCCAGCTTGTCGCTATCGTCGGCGAAGGCCAGCGAGGGCGAATCTTCCTCCCGCCCGACCCAGAGCACGAGCGTGTCGCAGACTCAGCATCGCCGGCATGGGGGCCCGAGGAAGAGCTGGCGGACGATCCGCGCAACATCTGGACGGTCAACTACGGCTTGACCCGTTTCCGTGACCTGTTCACGGCGCGTCAGCTCGTCGCCCTCTCGACCTTCAGCGACCTCGTTGCTGAGGCACGCGAGCGGGTCCTCCGCGACGCGAGAAGGGCGAGGCCAAGAGACGATGAGACGCGCCTCTGCGACGGCGGCTCGGGCGCGGCGGCCTATGCGGACGCTGTGTCCACCTACTGCGGCGTCGCTGTCAGCAAGGCGGCCGACCTCGCATCGAGCCTTTGTCGTTGGCAGCCCAACGCCCAGCACCTGAAACTTGCGAACGTCTTCGCTCGGCAGGCGATTCCGATGACCTGGGATTTCGCCGAGGGTAACCCTCTCAGTGAGTCCTCTGGGAACTTCTACCGCCAATGGGAGCTCGTGGGTGAGGTCCTTGAAGCCCTTGTTGTGGGCGACGAGTGCGCAGCGGACGGCCGCGACGCAACGTCAGCCCAAGCCGCCCCGCGCGGCTACCTTGTGTCAACGGATCCGCCTTACTACGACAACATCGGGTACGCGGTACTGTCCGACTTCTTCTATGTGTGGCTCCGCCACTCATTGGCCGGCATCTTCCCGGACCTCTTCGGCACTCTCCTGACCCCAAAGTCGGACGAGCTCGTTGCCTCCCCGTACCGCTTCGGCGGCGACATGTCCCAAGCCGAGGAGCACTTCGAGACCGGTCTCGGTGCCGCGTTCGCCCGGATCCACGCGGTTGCGGATCCGGCCATCCCCGTGACCATCTACTACGCGTTCAAGCAGGCAGAATCGGACAGCGACGACGGTCACGGATCGGCGGCGCTCGCGTCGACGGGCTGGGAAACGATGCTCGAAGGGCTACTCCGGTCCGGCTTCTCGATCGATGGCACCTGGCCGATGCGCACGGAGCGGGGCGCCAGGAGCATCTCGATCGGCACGAACGCCCTCGCGTCGTCGATCGTCCTCGTCTGCCGTCCACGTTCGACCGACGCTGGCATCACGACCCGCAAGGACTTCGTCATCAGCCTCAAGCGCGAGATGCCCGAGGCGCTTCGGACCCTCCAGCACGGCAACATCGCACCGGTGGACCTCGCCCAGTCGTCGATCGGACCCGGGATGGCGATCTACAGCCGCTACGCGAAGGTGCTGGAGCCGGACGGTTCGGCGATGCGGGTCCGGACCGCGCTCGCGCTCATCAACGGGGCCCTCGACGAGCTGCTTGCCGAGCAGGAGGGCGAGTTCGACGCAGACACCCGCTGGGCGATCGCCTGGTACGAGCAGTTCGGCCTCGCCGAGGCGGCCTACGGGACCGCGGAAACACTCTCGAAGGCGAAGAACACGTCGGTCGCGGGACTCGTGGATGCCGGCATCCTGGCGGCCTCGCGCGGCCGGGTGCGGCTTCTCGCCCGCGACGAGTACAGCGCGAACTGGGACCCGACGAAGGACGCCCGCCTGCCGGTCTGGGAGGCGACCCAGCGCCTCGTCCACGTGCTGCTGACCGACGGCGAGGCGCCGGCGGGCGACCTCCTCGCTCGTCTCGGCGGCCTCGGCGACACGGCCCGCGACCTCGCCTACCGCATGTACCACGTCGCCGAGCGCAAGGGCTGGACCGACGAGGCCCGGGCGTACAACGCGCTCGTCGTGGCCTGGACCGACCTCTCCCGTGGCGCGGAGTCGGCCCGCGCGGTTCGGCCCACACAGCCGAACCTCGGGCTGGAATAGCGCCGCCATGACGGCCGTGGGATCGGGAGGGTCTGCCCCGGTGGCGTGCGCCGCGTGCGGGTCGGATGCGATGGCCCGGGTCGTCTTCGGCGAGCCGCGCGCCGACGACAGCCTCGAGGCGGACCTCCGGGTCGGGAGGGCCATCCTTGGCGGCTGCACGGTCGATGACATCGACGTGGTCCAGTACAGGTGTCTGACCTGCGGGCAGGGGACGGGCCGGGACGGTCCCGTCGGGCATGGTCCCTTCGTGGTCAATCTCGAGCCTCCGGTCGTCGACACGGAGTGGATCGTCGCCAGGCTCGTGCTCACGGGCAGCGCTGCGTCCGGCAAGCCCGGCCGCCGGACCGTCGCGGCCCGTCGCTGGACCCTCGAGCTGGCGCTCGGGGCGCTCGCCGAAGCCCACACGAGTGCCACGTTCCTCGTCACGCCTGCTGGGTTCCTGAAGGGTTCCATCCCCGCCGGAACGGCGATGAGCCGCGGGTGGGGCACCGACCCGGCCGACTTCGCCCGCCTCGGGCCGCTGGCCGAGGGGATCGTCCGCGAGCTCGTCGATGACAAGGTCCGGGCGTTGGCGGCGGGGACGGTCTCTTACCTAGTGATCGGCGTCGACCTGTACACGCGCCCCGGGCCCGAACCCCACGGCGAGTTGGCCGTGGTCCACGACGTGAGGCTCGGCACGACGGCGGCTGTGACCGGCAAGTCGTTCCCGACGGGACGGCAGGAGCGGGTCCTGGTTCGCAATGTCAGCGTCGACAGTCACCTCGTGCCGTTGGGCGGCCACCGCGCGGCCGTGCTCGTCTGCCACGACCTGATGGCCTGGGGCGACCGCAGCACGCACAACCGGCGCGGTCGGCGAGCCCAAGTGGCCACTGACCTCGTATCCGCCGTCGCAGACGCCACCGTCGCGCTCCACCTTCCACACACCGTCTCGACCTCGGCGTGGACGAACCCTTGGTGCCGCTTCCGCGAGGGCCACCCGGGACTCCAGGGATGGGGCAGCGCGATCCTCTACAGGATGACCGATGACCGGTCGGTCGGCAGGCCGCCCACGGCCACGCTCCTGCGCGCAACCGGCGGGCGCGACCACGGCTCTCTCGGGATCATCGTCGACGACGGCTGACGGAGCTCTTCAGGACAGGGAAAGACCCATGGCATTGACGAACAAAGAGCGGATCGGCCGGATGCTCGACGGGCTCGCCGCCGGGCTCAGGCCGGTGGTCGAGCAGGCCTTCACGAAGGCGTTCGGGCCGACGTGGGTCTCGACGGTCGAAGCGCAGATGAAGGGCGCTGGGGTTGCCGACCCTAACGATCCCCAGTTCCTGCTCAACGCCGTCTGGTTCCACTGGCAGGAGACGCTCGGCAAGACGCTCGGCGCGGCCGAGAGGAACTACGTCGCCGAGCTGCGCCTGGCCCGCAACCGCTGGGCCCACGCGGGCGAGAAGCCCTTCACCGGCGACGACGTCTACCGCGCCTACGACACCGCCGAGCGTCTCCTCCGCTCGGTTGCCGCTCCCCAGGCCGACGAGATCGCCCGGGCGAAGGGCGCCATCCTCATGGAGAACGCCGTCGCCCAGGCGAAGGACAGGCAGAAGGCAACCACGGCCGCACCGGTCGCGGCCGAACCACTCAAGGGGCTCGCTCCATGGCGGAGCCTCGCCATCCCGCACCCCGACGTCGCCGCCGGCCGCTACCGCCAGGCGGAATTCGCGGCGGACCTCGCCCAGGTCGCCCGGGGCGAGGGCGCGAGGGAGTACGTCGACCCCCGCGAGTTCTTCGCCCGGACGTACATCACCGAGGGCCTGCGGCTCCTCCTGACCGGCGCGCTGCGGCGGTTCTCGGGCACCGGCGGGGAGTCGGTCATCGACCTCCAGACCACCTTCGGCGGCGGCAAGACGCACTCCATGCTCGCCCTCTGGCACCTCGTCGACCCCGCGGTCGCGGTCCCGAGCCTGCCCGGGCTCGAGGGCGTCCTCACCGATGCCAAGGTGAGCGCGCTCCCGAAGATCACCCGAGCGGCGATCGTCGGCACGGCCCTCTCGCCGATCACCCCGCGGGTCGTGGAGGGGACCGAGATCCGCACACTGTGGGGCGAGCTCGCCTGGCGCCTCGGGGGCGCTCCTGCGTTCGCGACCGTCGCCCAGGCGGACCGGGTCGGCGTCCCGCCCGGTGCCGACGCGCTGCGTGCGCTGCTCGCGGCCCACGCCCCGGTGGTCGTGCTGATTGACGAATGGGTCACCTATGCCCGGCTCCAGTGGGGCAAGGACGACCTGCCCGGCGGCAC
>Ga0209777_10007170_pt1 | contig 12420 bp, 6 predicted proteins | sample FrelakmetHBP12HB_FD_187147 | JGI IMG/M metagenome (GOLD analysis project Ga0209777, IMG submission 187147) | Freshwater lake sediment microbial communities from the University of Notre Dame, USA, for methane emissions studies -HBP12 HB (SPAdes)... | ecosystem: Environmental > Aquatic >... | reverse complement strand
CGGCCCATGGACCGCTCGCCTCGTGCGTTCGCCCCCTCCGGAGCCACCGCATCGAGGCGTCGGAAGTCTATCGCGATTCCCCCACTCACCGGGCCCCGGGGCCCCGCCGGCGCCGTCGTCGGGCTGCGGAAGAAGGTTGCGAACAGCCCGCCGAGTTACCTATTCGCAACCTTCGCAACCTTGACCTGCGACCACTCCCTACTCGACACTCGCCTTTCCGCGACGGAAGAGGGCTCCTATATGGGAGCGGGCCCCGCTGTCGCCGCCGCGGGGCGATGGAATCGGTTCGGGTGGAGCGGAGCGAGGACGGCGCAAGGTGAGGCAGACAGGCGGATCCCGGGCTCGGGGGCTCTACGACCCCCAGTTCGAGCACGACGCGTGCGGCTTCGGCTTCATCGTGGACATCGCCGGTCGCCCGTCCCATTCGATCGTGCGCGACGCGCTCGCCGTCCTGGTCAACCTGGAGCACCGCGGCGCCACCGGTTCCGAGAAGAACACCGGCGACGGCGCCGGCCTGACCATCCAGATCCCTCACCGCTTCCTGGCCGACGTTGCCGCGAAGTCCGGCGTCCGGCTCCGCGGCAAGGGCGGCTACGGCGTGGGCATGGTCTTCCTGCCCCAGGACAAGGTCAGTCGCGTCGAATGCTTCCGCCTCTTCGAGCAGGTCCTCGCCGATGAAGGCCTGAACTTCCTGGGCTGGCGCGAAGTCCCGACCGAAAACGCCAGCCTCGGCGCAAGCGCGAAAGCCGCCCAGCCGCTCATCCGCCAGGTCTTCATCGACCGGCCGGCGAGCCTGGTCGAGGACCTCGCCTTCGAGCGCAAGCTCTACATCGTCCGCCGTCTCGTCGAGAAGGCGGTTTCGCGCTCGGCCATCCCGTCTCGCGACGACTTCTATATCCCCTCGCTGAGCTGCCGCACGATCGTCTACAAGGGCATGCTCAATGCCTCGCAGCTGAGGGTCTTCTACCCGGACCTCGCCGACGAGCGGGTCGAGAGCGCCATCGCCATGGTTCACTCGCGCTTCTCGACCAATACCTTCCCGTCCTGGGCGCGAGCCCACCCGTACCGCTACATCTCGCACAACGGCGAGATCAACACGCTACGCGGCAACGTCAACTGGATGCATGCCCGCCAGTCGCAGTTCAACTCCAAGCTCTTCGGCGACGAGCTGACGAAGGCCCTCCCCGCCATAGACGTGGAAGGTTCCGACTCGGCCATCCTGGACAACGTCCTGGAGCTGCTCTATCTCTCCGGCCGATCGCTGGCCCACGGCCTGATGATGATGGTGCCCGAGCCCTGGCAGCACCACGAGTCGATGCCGCAGGAGAAGAAGGCCTTCTACGAGTTCCACGCCTGCCTGATGGAGCCGTGGGACGGCCCGGCCTCGATCGCCTTCACGGACGGCATCCGCGTCGGCGCCACTCTCGATCGCAACGGCCTCCGCCCGGCCCGCTTCTGGGTGACCGCCGACGGCCGCGTCGTCATGGCTTCCGAGGCCGGCGTCCTGGACATCGCCCCGGACAAGATCGTGGCCAAGGGCCGCCTCCAGCCCGGCCGCATGTTCCTGGTAGATACCGGAGAGCAGCGCATCGTCTCGGACGAGGAGCTGAAGCGCCGCGTCACCGGCGAGCACCCCTACGAGGAGTGGGTCCGCGAGTGGCTGGTCAAGCTGACGGAGCTGCCGCCCCCGCCGCGCGTCATCGAGCCGGACCACGAGACAGTCCTGCGCCGCCAGGAGGTATTCGGCTACACCGCCGAGGACGTCCGGATGCTGATAAACCCGATGGCCATGACCGGCACCGAGCCCGTCGGCTCGATGGGCAACGACGTCGCCCTGGCCGTGCTGTCCGAGCGGCCGCAACTGCTCTACTCGTACTTCAAGCAGCTCTTCGCGCAGGTCACCAACCCGCCGATCGACTCGATCCGCGAGGAGATCATCACCGCGACGGAGATGGCCATCGGCCCCGAGGGAAACCTCCTGGAGCCGGACCCCGAGTCCGCCCACCAGCTCGAGCTGCCCTCGCCGGTCCTGTCCAACGAGGAGCTGGAGAAGATCCGCAGCCTCAGCACCGGAGATCCGCACGGCTTCAAGACGATCACGCTGCCGATCCTCTACCGCGTGGACGACGGCGGCACCGGCATGCGCAAGGCCATCGAGCGGCTGCGCGACCGCTGCTCGGAGGCGATCGCCGAGGGCCACAACATCATCATCCTGTCGGACCGCGGCCACGACGCCGGCGAGGCGCCGATCCCCGCGCTGCTGGCCGTATCCGCCGTCCACCACCACCTCGTCCGGTCGGGCACGCGAACGCTCGCCGGCCTGGTCCTCGAGTCGGGCGAGCCGCGCGAGGTCCATCACTTCGCCCTGCTGCTCGGCTACGGCGCCAGCGCTGTCAACCCCTATCTAGCCTTCGAGACGGTCCACGACCAGGTCCGCCTGGGCATGATCCCGGGCGCGGCCGAGACCGCCGAGAAGAAGTACCGCAAGGCCATCGCCAAGGGCATCGTCAAGGTCATCTCCAAGATGGGCATCAGCACCATCCAGAGCTACCACGGCGCCCAGGTTTTCGAGGCGGTCGGAATCAACCAGGACTTCATCGACGAGTACTTCACCTGGACGCCCACGCGCATCGGCGGGATCGGAATAGACGTGGTCGCCCGCGAAGTGAAGATGCGCCAGGACCGCGCCTACCCGCCCAAGCGGCCGATCTATCACAAGCAGCTGGGAGTCGGCGGCAACATCCAGTACCGCGTGGACGGCGAGCAGCACCTCTTCAACCCGCTGTCCATCTCGCAGCTCCAGTACGCCACGCAGAGCGGCAACTACGCCTCCTTCAAGGAGTACTCGAAGCTGATCGACGACCAGTCGGCCGGCCTGTGCACCCTCCGCGGGCTGATGGACTTCAAGTCGAACCATCGCCACCCGCTCCCGGTCGACGAGGTCGAGCCGGTCGAGTCGATCGTCAAGCGGTTCAAGACCGGGGCCATGAGCTACGGCTCCATCTCGCGCGAGGCCCACGAGGCGCTCGCCATCGCCATGAACCGCCTCGGCGGGAAGTCGAACACGGGCGAGGGCGGCGAGGACCCGGCGCGGTTCGAGACGCTGCCCAACGGCGACTCGATGAAGAGCGCCATCAAGCAGGTCGCCTCCGGCCGCTTCGGCGTCACCAGCGAGTACCTCGTCAGCGCCCGCGAGATCCAGATCAAGATGGCCCAGGGTGCCAAGCCCGGCGAGGGCGGCCAGCTGCCCGGCCACAAGGTCTACCCCTGGATCGCCAGGGTCCGCCACTCGACCCCGGGCGTCGGCCTGATCAGCCCGCCGCCGCACCACGACATCTACTCGATCGAGGACCTGGCCGAGCTGATCCACGACCTCAAGAACGCCAATCCAGATGCCCGCATCTCCGTGAAGCTCGTCTCCGAGGTCGGCGTGGGCACGATCGCCGCGGGCGTAGCCAAGGCCCACGCCGACGTAATCCTGATCAGCGGCCACGACGGCGGCACCGGCGCCTCGCCCGTGTCGTCGATCAAGCACGCCGGCCTGCCGTGGGAGCTAGGGATCGCCGAGACGAACCAGGTCCTGCTGATGAACGACCTGCGCTCGCGCGTCGCCGTCGAGGTGGACGGCCAGATGAAGACCGGCCGCGACGTCGTCATCGGCGCCCTGCTCGGGGCGGAGGAGTTCGGCTTCTCCACGGCACCCCTGGTTACGCTCGGCTGCGTGATGATGCGGGCCTGCCACCTGAACACTTGCCCGGTCGGCATCGCCACGCAGGACCCGGCGCTGCGGGCCCGCTTCACCGGCGACCCGCAGTCGGTCGTCAACTTCATGACCTACGTGGCCCAGGAAACCCGCGAGTACATGGCCCAGCTCGGCTTCCGGACCTTCGAGGAGATGGTCGGCCACTCCGAACGGCTCGAGATGCGCCGGGCGATCGACCACTGGAAGGCCCACAACCTCGACTTCAGCCGGATCCTCTACCAGGTCCAGGTTCCCAAGACGACCCTACGGACGTGCCAGATCGGGCAGGAGCACAAGATCGAGGAGTCGCTCGACGCCACCACGCTGATCCCGCTGTGCGAGCCGGCCCTGGAGCGGGGCGAGCGGGTCGAGGCCGACCTGGCCATCCGCAACGTCAATCGCGTCGTGGGCACGTCGCTCGGCTCCCAGGTCACGCGCCGCTACGGCGGGGCGGGTCTGCCCGAGGACACGATCAACCTCCACTTCCGCGGCTCGGCCGGGCAGAGCTTCGGGGCCTTCATCCCGAAGGGCATCACCCTGACCCTCGAAGGCGATGCCAACGACTACATCGGCAAGGGCCTCTCGGGCGGCAAGATCGTCCTCTTCCCGGATCGGGACGCCACCTTCGTGGCCGAGGAGAACGTGATAGCCGGCAACGTGGCCTTCTACGGCGCCACCTCCGGCGAGGCCTACGTCCGCGGCATCGCCGGCGAACGCTTCTGCGTCCGCAACTCCGGCGTGAAGGCCGTGGTCGAGGGCGTGGGCGACCACGGCTGCGAGTACATGACCGGCGGCCGGGTCGTCGTCATCGGCAAGACGGGGCGCAACTTCGCCGCGGGCATGTCGGGCGGCGTGGCCTACGTCCTCGACGAGAGCGGCGAGGGCGGCGCCGCCGGCGGCGGCTTCGAACGCGTCTGCAACAAGGAGCTGGTCCAGCTCCTGCCGCTCGTGGACGCCGATGAGAAGGCCGAGGTTCGCCGCCTCCTGGAGCGCCATGTCGAGTACACCGCCAGCCCCCGGGCAAAGGCGCTCCTCGACGACTGGAATACCACCGTCAGCCGGTTCATCCGCGTCGTCCCGAACGACTACCGGCGCGTCATGGAGGCCCAGGCCCGGATGCGCGAGAAGGGCCTCTCGGAGGACGAGGCCGAGATGGCCGCCTTCGAAGAGAACGTCATGGATGCGCGCCGCGTGGCGGGGAACTGACGATGGGCAAGACGACCGGGTTTATGGAGTTCGGGCGCGAGCCGGCCCATGTCCGCCCGCAGCTCGAGCGCGTCAAGGATTGGAGCGAGACCCACCCGGGCTACGAGGAGACGACCCTGCGCGAGCAGGGCGCCCGCTGCATGGACTGCGGTACGCCCTACTGCCACACAGGCGCGCTCGTCGCCGGCATGGCCATGGGCTGCCCGATCCACAACCTGATCCCGGAGTGGAACGACCTGGTCTACCGCGGCCAGTGGCGCGAGGCGATCATCCGCCTCCACAAGACCAACAACTTCCCCGAGTTCACCGGCCGCGTCTGCCCGGCTCCATGTGAGGGCTCGTGCACACTGGGCATCAACCAGCCGCCGGTCACGATCAAGACCATCGAGAACGAGATCGTCGAGCGCGCCTTCATGGAAGGCTGGATCGTCCCCGAGCCGCCCCTGGCCCGAACCGGCATGAAGGTCGCGGTCGTCGGCAGCGGGCCCTCCGGCCTGGCCGCCGCGGCACAGCTCAACAAGGCCGGCCACGAAGTCACGGTCTACGAGCGTGACGACCGGGTCGGCGGCCTGCTCATGTACGGCATCCCCAACATGAAGCTGGACAAGACGGTCGTGGAGCGGCGCGTCAACCTGCTCGCGGCCGAAGGCGTCACCTTCGTCACGGGCACGGCAGTCGGCCGGGACGTCGCGGTGGAGAAGCTGGTCAATGATTTCGACGCCGTCGTGCTCGCGACCGGCTCCACGATCCCGCGCGACCTCAAGGTGGAGGGCCGCGATCTGAAGGGCGTCCATTTCGCGATGGAGTACCTGACGGCCAGCACCAGGTCCCTGCTGGGCGGCGCTCCGACCCCCATCTCCGCCGCAGGCAAGAACGTGGTGGTTATCGGAGGCGGCGACACCGGCACGGACTGTGTGGGAACGGCGATCCGCCAGGGCGCGACGAGCGTGGTTCAGCTCGAGATCCTGGCCCGACCGCCGGACGCACGAGCCGCGGACAACCCCTGGCCGCAGTGGCCCAAGGTCTACAAGATGGACTACGGCCAGGAAGAGGCCGCCGCCCTGTGGGGCGCGGATCCGCGCCGCTACCTCATCAACACCCGGCGGCTCGTCGGCGACGGCGCCGGCCGCGTCAAGACGATCGAGACCGTCGAGATCGAATGGGTCCACACCCCGGGATCCCGGCCCGAGATGCGCGAGTGCCCCGGCACCGAGCAGTCCTCGCCGGCCGAGCTCGTTCTCATCGCAATGGGCTTCGTTGGCCCCGAGCCGACTCTCCCGGCCGCCTTCGGCTGCAAGCTGGACCACCGCGGCAACATCGTCCACGACGACGACTTCATGACGACCACGCCGGGCGTCTTCGCGGCCGGCGACTGCTCGCGCGGCCAGTCGCTCGTGGTCTGGGCGATCAACGAAGGCCGCCTGGCGGCCCGCGCCGTGGACAAGTACCTGATGTTCGGCGAGTCGGTCCTGCCGGACTACTAGACGGTCCCGCCGGCGGAGCGCGGCGCCCGGGCCCGAAGCCACGCCGCGGTTCCTCAACTCTGCCCCGAGTAGCACCGAGCGGACTGCGGCGGCCTCTCCCGGCGTGCGGTCCTTCGATCTGGCTGCCGCCGGGCGTGGCCGGTGCCGTCTCGGGCGGAGCTTCGCGTCCGGCGAGCGGTCAGAGCGCGGCCTTTCCCGCTCACCGCTTGTCCCAGCAGAGATGAGGTGCGTATTGGCCGGATTTGCCGGATAGCGCCACCCGTGAGAGAAGTGAGTGGAAGACGTGGACCCCCGGCGGCGACCGCCGGCGGGGGCGCGGCGGCTTGGCAAGCCACGCCACTTCCCCCCGCAACCCGGAATGGCTACCGTTGAACCATGCCTGCCAGGGAGACCGAGACCGAGCGAGTCCGCCGAATCTACGATCGCCGGACGGCTAGCGGGCCGGCCTCGCGCGGGGACGCCAACCTGCGCTGGCTGTGCAGCCGGGCCCAGGGCGAGACCCTGGAGGTGGGGATCGGCCGCGGGCGCACCTTGCCGTTCTATCCGCGAGGTCTCCACCTGACGGGCATCGATCTGAGCGACGTCGCGCTCGGGGTCGCTCAGAGCCGGGCCGACGAGCTTGGCCTCCACGCCGTGCTGCGCCAGGGCGACGCGGCAGCCCTCCCGTTCCCCGACGATCACTTCGACACGGTCGTCTTCGCATTCGTCCTGTGCACGATCCCCGACGATCGACGGGCCGTCGCCGAGGCGGTGCGGGTCCTGCGCCAGGGTGGCCGGCTGCTCCTGGTCGAGCACGTCCGCAGCCCGAACCCGCTGGCTCGCGCGATAGAGCACCTGCTCGACCCGTTCACCGTCCGCCGTTTGGCGGACCACCTGCTGCGCGAACCGCTCGAGCACGTCATGGCCGAGGAGCTGGAGATCGAGACGCTGGAGCGGTCCTGGTTCGGGGTGCTGGAGCGGCTCGCCGCCCGCAAGCCAGAGGCCGACGAGCTGGCCGAGGCGGTCTGAACTACCCCGGCGGCCGCTTTCGGCCCGCCGCCTTCCGGCGCGGCGCCACGCGAACGGTCAGTGGGCCTGGGACGACGAAGGCGAAGGCAGGATGGAGGGGTTCGGCGAGTTCGGCACGCCCGGGTATTGCGCGGATCCAACCCAGCCCAGGGTCGACAGCGGCCAGTAGCGCAGCCAGGCCCGCCCGATGACGGTCGACTTCTGGATCGACCCGAAGGCGCGCGAGTCCTGCGATTCCTGGCGGTGATCGCCCATCACGAAGAGCTGGCCCGCTCCGATCCGCCAGCTCGACTCCCCGTTGAGCGACGTCGTCGGCTGGCCTTCGTACACGTACGGCTCGACGAGCCTGACGCCGTTGACGTACACGCCGCCGTCGTGGATCTCGACGAGGTCCCCGGCCACACCGATCACGCGTTTGATGAACGGGATATCGGCGCCGTTCTCCTGGAAACCTGGCGGCGGCGTGAAGACGATGACATCGCCCCGCTTGTAGTCGCTGAAGATCGGGGAGAGCTTGTCAACGAGCACGAACTGGTGCGGCTCGAGGGTGTGCTCCATGGATGCCTGCGAGATCTCCCGCGGCTCGGCCACGAACTGGTGAACCACGAAGAAGATGATGACCGTCAGGAGGATCGTCTCGACGATCTCGAGCAGGCACCCGCGCCAGCGTTTGCTCATCCGAACCAGTACCCCTCTGCAGGTCGCGGACCGTGCCGCAAGAAGGTCGGGCCGAGAGATCGCGACCGGGTCCGGACGCGAGCGGAGTAGAAGGTAGCACCTCCGGAAGTTCGAGGAGGCGGTACGAGGGTCAGGGGGGACCGCAGTATCGTCGGACGGACGGCTGCGAGCGCGGCGAATCGCACTCCGGGTGTCGCAAGGGCCGCGACTGCCTTGACACGTGACCATATGGTCACTTATCGTCGCTGCGTGGACGAGGTATTCAAGGCGCTGGCGGATCCGAGCCGCAGGCTGCTCCTGGACCGGCTCTTCGAGCGAGATGGCCAATCGCTCATCGAGCTCCAGGGCGAGCTGGCGATGACCCGCTTCGGCGTGATGAAGCACCTTCGCCTCCTCGAGGAGGCCGGCCTGGTGACCACGCGCAGAGTCGGCCGCCGGAAGCTTCACTACCTCAATCCCGTCCCGATCCGGCTCGTCCACGACCGTTGGATCAGCCGCTATTCCGAGCCGATCGTCGCGCAGCTGAGCGCGCTGAAGGCTCGCCTGGAGGAGTCACCCATGGGCGTCGCGCCCCGACATGTCTACGAGATCTTCATCCGCACCACCCCCGAGCGGCTCTGGCGGGCCATCACCGACCCGGCCGACACGCGCCTCTACTACTTCGGCACCGACGTCCAGTCCGACTGGAAGGTCGGCTCCAAGCTCGTCTACCTGGACCATGGCCAGGTGACCCTCGACTGCAAGATCCTCGAAATCGACCAGGCCCACCGGCTGGTCCACAGCTTCTCGATGACCTACGACCCCGCGACGGCCGCCGAGCGCCCGTCGCGCGTGACCTGGGAGATCGAGAAGATGGGCGACGCCTGCCGCCTGACCCTGATCCACGACGACTTCGACGGCGAGACGAAGACCTACCACGAGGTCGAGCACGGCTGGTCGCAGATCCTGTCCGGACTCAAGACCCTCATCGAGACGGGCCAGCCGCTCGTCGTCGAGGAGGGCTCCGAGGAGCACGCCGGCATGCCGGCCTGACCGGGGCCGGAGTTCCGTTCGCGAGTCGGGGGCGACCGCCGCCCCCGACTCCGTCCGTCCGGGCTCGAACCCGGCGCCCGTGCCGGGACGCGCATCCATCCGGGCCGCGAGGCTGTATCGTCTCCGGCGTGAGCACAGTCGTGGAGTTCCGCGGTTCCTTCCGCCTCATGGAGAGCGACGGCGATCGCCTGCGGCGCGCCGGCCGGGGGACCTGGTACGACCGCTGCGGTGAGTTGGCGATTACCGAACACGACAACCCCAAGTGCGACGTCTGCGCGAGCGGATCCAACTGCGGACTCGACTGCACCCTCAGCCGATTGCTGTGCCCCAAATGCGGCGCCACGGCCTGATCGACCGCCGCACCGCCTGAGCCGACGCCGTGGCCGCCCCTCCCACCCCAGCCCCTCACCCGATCTACCTGGCCGGCCGATGGGTCGAATCGCCCGATCGACTGGTCGTGACGAACCCGGCCCGACCGGGTGAGCCGGCCGGCGCCACGTACTACGCCGCTCCCGAGCAGTACGAGGAAGCCGTGGCGGCCGCCGTATCCGCCTTCGAGGTGACGCGCAAGATGCCCGCCTTCGAGCGGAGCGAGGCCCTCCACCACATCAGCTCCGGCATCGAGGCGCGGCGCGAGGAGATCGCCCGGATCATCGTGGCCGAATCGGGCAAACCGATCCGGGACTCGCTGGCCGAGGTGGACCGGGCCGTGCTGACCTTCCGGATCGGGGCCGAGGAGGCCGAGCGGATCGGCGGTGAGGTCATCCCGCTGGATCTGAACCCTGCCTCGCGCGGGCGAACGGGCATCGTCCGCCGCTTCCCGATCGGCCCGATAGCGGCGATCAGCCCCTTCAACTTCCCGCTGAATCTCGCCGCCCACAAGCTGGCCCCGGCCATCGCCTCCGGCAACCCCATCGTCCTCAAGCCGCCGTCGAAGGATCCCTTGACGATGCTGGCCGTGGCCGAGATCGTGGCGGAGACCGGCCTGCCGCCGGGAGCCGTCAGCGTCCTGCCGATGACGCGCGAGCTGGGCGACCGGATGGTCGGCGACGACCGCTTCAAGCTCCTGACCTTCACCGGCAGCCCGGCCGTGGGTTGGGAGATGAAGTCCCGGGCGGGCCGCAAGAGAGTCGTGCTCGAGCTGGGCGGCAACGCCGGGGTCATCGTCGACCGGTCGGCGGACCTGGGCTGGGCCGTCCGGCGGATCGTCGCCGGCGCCTTCGGCTACGCCGGCCAGGTCTGCATCAGCGTCCAGAGGGTCTTCGTCCACGAAGCCGTCTGGGAGGACTTCATGAGCCGCTTCCTGGAGGCGGCGCGAGGGCTCAAGGTGGGCGACCCGCTCGATCCGGCGACGGACGTGGGTCCCATGGTGGATGCCGCGGCAGTCGAGCGAACCCGAGCCTGGGTGGACGAGGCCCGTTCGATGGGCGCCAAGGTGCTGCTGGGCGACACCGCCGGCGGCCTGTACTACTCCCCTACCGTCCTGACCGACGTGCCAGCGGAGGCGGGCGTCTGCCGCGAGGAGGCCTTCGCGCCGGTGGTCGTGATCTCGCGGTTCGGCGACTTCGAGGAGGCGGTCCGGGGCGTCAACGACAGCCGGTTCGGCCTGCAGGCGGGCGTCTTCACCAACGACCTCGCCAACGCCTGGTCCGCCTTCGAGGAGCTGGTGGTCGGCGGCGTCATCGTCAACGACGTCCCCACCTACCGGATCGACCACATGCCCTACGGCGGCTCGAAGGACTCCGGCATCGGCCGTGAAGGCGTCCGCTACGCCATCGAGGACATGACGGAGCTGCGCATCATGGTGCTGGCCTCGCCGCAGCCCTGAGGGTGGCGCCTCGGCCCCGGTCTGTGGGAGGGTCGAGTGGGCGTCACGGGAATCGGGGAACAGATTCCTGTGGCCGTAGCAGCCCCTCTCGCCCGTCAGACGCCGGCCACAGGGGCCGCAACGCAGGTACGTATGTCACGCCACTATCACCATGGCGGACCCGGCTTGTCCAACGCAACATAGGCACCGCCATTACTCTTCAACAACCGATACGAACCGGTCACCCCGTAACCATAGACTACAGAATTCGGATCTCGGACATAAATGTAGTCCGAGACCGGCGAGTTCTCGACATAGACACGTCCACCACCCTCAGCGGTGACTTGGAAGATCGTTGACTCGTATATCTCCAGCGTGGAATCGCTATCGCCGCACTCGGTATCAGCCAGGTTCGAATGGTACACCTTCAAATGGACATTACCCCACACAGCCGGCCACACTTTCAGCAGGCTAGCATTCTTCACTGTCAGCGATGAATTGGTACACGGCAAGTTCCACGTCATGTCTTCGTAGTACTTCCCGTCTGCCTTTCCTTCAGTTCCGATTCCAGGCTCACCCACGTTCCGCAGTTCACAGGTCACATATCCAGGGCTGTGCTTGTATATCATCCAGCCCAGACCGAAGCCACTGGGGGTGTCCTGAACCGTCACATGCGTATTCGGATTGAGGCTGATGTCCCTTTCGTAGATGTAGGAATCGTGCACCTCAATTGTCGTATTCGGCCACAGGTCCGAAATGGTCCAATCTGCCCAGTCGCGCTTGGCTGGCAAAGTGAAGATGTAGGTTCCTTCCGGGGGGAATATCTCGAACCAGACAGTATGCGCGGTCGACACCTGAACGTGGGTGTCGTGCGTCGGACCGAATATGGTTAGCCTCACGGTGGAGTAGTTGATCGCACTGAGAGTGACAGATCCGGTGAGGGTCATCCATGGATCGCCGACGAAGTGATCGAATCTGACTGTCGCGCCGTCGTCGTAGTCCCAGATCGGGATGGGCTGAGTGCCCGAGAAGGAGTAGGAATCCTTGATGATGAGGGTCCCTCCCTTCTCGATTGCCAACCGGGTTTGGTCGTAGTCCGTTTCACGCCAAATCATGAGCGAATTCGTTATGGTCAATGTCCCGAAGACTTGAATGTTCTTCTTCTTGACGGGCGTGACGATGATGATCTTGTTGTCAAATGTGATGTGTGCTCCTGCGAGAACCTGGTAGTTCTCATCGAGATTGACTATCTCTCTTCGATCTCCGGGACGATAGGTGTTTCCGCCCTGAACCGCATCCCAGACGGGCGCCAGGGGGCCTTCATCACCAATGAAGCAGAATTCGCAGTCAGCCTCGTACTTGGCGCGTGGACTGGTGCTGACGATCTGGCCGTCCGGCGTGAGTGCCCAGAGGCGGATGTCGTCCACGCAGGCCCTGGTATTGGGACCGACGCCGAAGCCGGC
>Ga0209777_10007169_pt1 | contig 12420 bp, 11 predicted proteins | sample FrelakmetHBP12HB_FD_187147 | JGI IMG/M metagenome (GOLD analysis project Ga0209777, IMG submission 187147) | Freshwater lake sediment microbial communities from the University of Notre Dame, USA, for methane emissions studies -HBP12 HB (SPAdes)... | ecosystem: Environmental > Aquatic >... | reverse complement strand
GAGATCACGCCCGGCAAGCACGCCAAGAAGGTCTTCTACACCAACTCTGGCGCTGAATCCGTCGAGTGCGGAATCAAAGTGGCCAAGTGGCACACCAAGAGGCCCCAGTTCATAGGCTTCATCGGTGCCTTCCACGGCAGGACCATGGGGGCCAACTCCTTCATGGCCAACAGCATCGCTGCCATCGACAGGTACTTCCCGATGATGCCAGGGGTCACCAAGGTCCCCTACGCCTACTGCTACCGATGCGCCTACAAGATGGAGTATCCATCCTGCGGCTGCTACTGCGCAAAGATCATCGATGAGGTCTACCTGAGCAAAGTGGTCCCACCCTCTGAGACGGCGGCCTTCATGGTCGAACCGATCCAGGGAGAAGGCGGCTACATAGTGCCGCCAGCGGAGTTCCACACAACGCTCAAGAAGATCGCCCAAAAGCACGGCATCCTCTTCATAGACGATGAGGTCCAGGCCGGCTTCGGCCGAACTGGCAAGATGTTCGCCATCGAGCACTTCGGGGTAATCCCCGACATCGTGCTCATGGCCAAGGGGATGGGCTCAGGCATGCCAATAGGCGCCTGTGTCTTCGACGCGAAGCTCGACTTCGGCGTTGAGGGCGCGCACTCCAACACCTACGGGGGCAACCTTGTAGCGTCGGCAGCATCCTTGGCGACCATCTCGGTCATCGAGGAGGAGCAGCTCCTAGAGAAGGCCACCAAGGCAGGCAAGCACATGAAGAAGGTCCTGCTCGAGATGCAGAAAAAGCACCCCGTCATCGGAGATGTCCGCGGACTGGGCCTCATGCAGATCATCGAGTTCGTTAAGGACCTCAAGACCAAAGAGCCCTTCCACAAGTTCAAGGACCTCGTGGTCGAGGAATCCTACAAGAACGGGCTGCTCTTGCTGCCATGTGGCTCGGGCGTCCGGCTGATCCCGCCGCTCAACATACACGACGACCAGCTCGACCAGGGCCTGGAGATCCTGGAGGCTGCCATCAAGACCACCGAAGGAAAGTTCGGCGGCAGCTACCCTAGCAAGGGCCAGTGAAGATAATTCCGATGAACGCATCGATCCAAGTAAAGGAGGTAAAAAAAATGACCAGCAACGAGGATGTAAAGAAACTGAAGGAACAAGTAGTGTTCCTCATCGACCGGGTTGAATCCATGGAAAAGGAGATGTATGAAATCCGGAAAGGGAACACACAGGGCCAATACTAAGGCCAAATCACAGTCACCGGTGGCCGCCCAGGTCTGGGCCCACCGGTTCAAGGAGCCACTGGACGGCGAACTATCCGCTTTCCTGGCGAGCATTGGTTTCGACCATGTGCTCGCTTGGGCCGATATAGCGGGGAGCATCGCCCACGCGACGATGCTCGGCGACAAGGGCGTAATAACAAGAAAGGACGCCGCCGTCCTGGTGGCCGGCCTGAAGAAGGTCGGGGCCCAGCTGGCCTCAGGGGAGGCCAAGCTCGATGTCCTGTCCGAGGACATCCACATGAACATCGAGGCCCTCCTGCACAAGGAGGTCGGCGACCTAGCTGGCCTTTTGCATGCAGGAAGGAGCCGCAACGATCAGGTGGCCCTGGACCTCAGGCTCTACACGCGAGAGCACATAGCTCTGACGCTGGAGGGCCTGGTATCCATCCAAGAGGCGCTGCTAAAAAAGGCCGACGAAGGCCTCTCCTCACCCCACCTGGAGGGCGGGCACATGGCCGTCCTCCAGGGTCATACCCATCTGCAGCCTGCCCAACCCGTGCTTGCCACGCATGTCTTCCTCGCGTACGTCGAGAAGTTCCAGCGCGACATCGAGCGGTTGCAAGATGACTTCGACCGCGTCAACATCTCGCCGCTGGGAGCGGGTGCGCTAGCAGGCACCGGTATCGAGATCGACCCCAAGATCGTCGCCGACATGCTCGGTTTCGATGATACCTTCGCAAACAGCTTGGATGCCGTCTCTGACCGGGATTTCGTACTTGAGACCCTGTCGGACCTCTCTCTGGTATCGCTGCACCTGAGCTCTCTTTCCGAGGAGCTCATCATCTGGTGCTCTGGCGAGGTTGGCTGGGCCAAGATCGGGGATAAGGCCTCGACGGGCTCTAGCATGATGCCGCAAAAGAAGAACCCGGATGTCTTCGAGCTTGTCCGAGGAAAGACCGGGCGGGTCCTTGGGCACGCCACAGCTCTATCCATGACGCTCAAAGGCCTCCCGCTGGCCTACAACAAGGACCTGCAGGAGGACAAAGAGGCCACCTTCGACGCCTTCAATACCGTCGAGGGATGCCTCCACGCAATGTCCCTAGCTTTGAACAATCTCGAGCTGTGCCCAAAGAAAATGGCCTCCTCCATCAACCCGGGCGTCTATGCGACCGACCTGAGCGAATATCTAGTTAAGAAAGGCGTCCCCTTCCGTGAGGCCCACGGCGTCGTCGGTAAGCTCGTGCTCTGGTGCGAAGGAAAGGGCAAGGCGCTCGACAAGCTGACCCTGAACGAGCTTAAGACCTTCCACATCGCTTTCGACCAAGGATGCTTGACCTTGCTGACGCCCCACGGGTCGGTCTCGGCCAAGAAATCCCAAGGCAGCACCGGTCCTTTATCTGTCATCAAGGCCCTAGCAACAGCAAAGGCCCGACTCAAAGAGGAAAAGCACAATGTCCAAACAATTAAGGCCGTTACGACCAAGGCCAAGTCCCTATTATAGGTCCTTTTCCGCCCATCTTATAGGATATTCTATCACCAAAATGTTTTATCCATCTAGCGTAATGAGGGTAAGGTCCTAAGCATGCATCTGCAACACCGTTCCGTGCTGGCACTAGAGGATGGGACAGCTGTCCACGGCATCGGTCTTGGCGCGCAGCAGCCTGTTTTTGGTGAACTGGTCTTCAATACAGGCATGACCGGCTATCAGGAGGTCCTCACCGACCCGTCCTATGCCGGCCAGATAGTCATGATGACCTATCCTTTGATCGGCAATTACGGTATCGACGATAAGCACAATGAATCGGACCACATCCAGGTGCGGGGCTTCGTCGTCCGTGAGGCATGTCACAAGCCCAGCCACCGCGACTCCAGGATGACCCTTCACCAGTTCCTCAATAATTTCGGGATCCCTGGCATAGAGGACCTCGATACAAGGGCCCTGACGAAAAAGACCAGGGTCTCGGGAACACTACGCGCCTTCCTCATCCCATACCATGAGGGCTCACCTCCGGACCTTCATACGGTCTTTCGCGAGCTCAAGAAGCGACCTTACCCGGATTCCGAGAACCTGGTCGCGACGGTATCATGCAAGACGATGAAGCACTGGCCCGGCCCGGACCCGAACGCTATGACGGTCCTGGCCCTCGACTGCGGCATCAAGATGAACATCATCCGCAACCTCACGAAGTTCGCAAATGTCATCCAGGCCCCCTTCGACACACCCGCCGACGAGATACGCAAGCTCAAGCCGGCAGGAATGCTCGTGTCCAACGGTCCCGGGGACCCGTCGCACCCCGAGATGCTCCAAAAGACGGTCAAGACCGTCAAGGAGCTCATTTCGGAGCTTCCCATAATGGGCATCTGCCTGGGCCACCAGATGCTTTCTCTGGCCTTCGGGGGCCAGACCTACAAGCTCAAGTTCGGACACAGGGGCGGCAACCAGCCGGTCAAGAACCTCAAGACCGGCAAGTGCGCGATAACCTCGCAGAACCACGGCTTCGCCGTCGAGGCAACCTCGCTTCCGTCGGAAGTGGAGGTCTCTGAGATCAACGTGTCCGACAACACGGTCGAGGCCATCGAGCACAAAGAGCTCCCGATCTTCAGTGTCCAATATCACCCCGAGGCCGCACCAGGCCCTTGGGACACGAAGAGCCACTTCGAGCGGTTCAGGATGATGATGGTATCAAGGGGAATGCTTCCAAAGTAGGGGGAAATAAAAGTTGCCAAAGAGGACGGACCTTAAAAAGGTCATGATAATCGGCTCGGGCGCCATAGCGATAGGCAGCGCAGCCGAGTTCGATTTCTCGACCTCCCAGGCAATAAAGGCCCTCCGCGAAGAAGGATACTACGTTATATTGGCCAACGACAACCCCGCCACCATCCAAACGGACATAGGCATCGCCGACAGGACCTACATGGAGCCTTTGGACGTCGAGTTCTTAGAAAAGATCATCGAGAGGGAGCGACCCCAGGGCATTGTGTCCGGCATGGGAGGCCAGATGGCCCTGAACCTTTGCTCCGAGCTCCACGAGAAAGGGGTCCTTAAAAAGTTCAATGTCGAGCTTCTAGGAACACCTATCGAGGCCATCATTGCGGCCGAGGACCGTGAGGCCTTCAGGTCCACGATGAAGAGGATAAACGAGCCGATCCCGATGAGCGCAAGCTGCCACAGCGTCGAAGAAGCCATCGAAATCGCTTACAAGATCGGCTACCCCGTGATCATCAGGGCCGCTTACACCCTGGGCGGATTGGGCTCCGGCATCGCCGAGAGCCAGGACCAGCTTGTCGAGATCGTCTCCAAGGGACTTGCCTACTCGCGCATCCATCAGGTCCTTGTCGAAGAATGCGTGCTCGGCTGGAAAGAGTTCGAGTATGAGGTCATGCGGGACGGCGCCGACAACTGCATCACCATCTGTAACATGGAGAACTTCGACCCGATGGGCATCCACACCGGCGAGAGCATCGTCATTGCACCGGCCCAGACACTGAGCGACGAGGACCACCAGATGCTGAGGTCCTCGGCGCTAAAGATCATTCGGGCCTTGGGCATCCGGGGCGGATGCAATATACAGTTCGCCCTCAACCAGTACAATGGCGATTACCGCGTGATCGAGGTCAATCCCCGAGTATCGCGCTCGTCGGCCCTTGCCTCCAAGGCCACGGGCTATCCAATCGCCCGATGCGCTGCAAAGATCATTATTGGCATGACCCTCGACGAGATCCCCAATAGGGTCACTGGCGAGACCAAGGCCATGTTCGAACCCACCTTGGACTATTGCGTCCTCAAGATCCCTCGCTGGCCCTTCGACAAGCTCACCAGCGCCGACCCGCACATCGGGACCCAGATGAAGTCCACCGGTGAGGTCATGGCCATAGGCAGGACCATCGAAGAGGCCATCATGAAGGCCATCCGGTCCTTGGATATCAAGAAGGACGGTCTGAACTCACTAGGCCTCTCTAAGGGCCAGGTCATGACCGAGCTCATCGAGCCGACGGACAAGAGGATCTTCGCTGTGGCCGAGGCTATACGAAAAGGCCTGAGGCCAGAGACCATCGCCGACATCACGAAATGGGATGTCTTCTTCGTCGACAAGATCGCCCACCTCGTCGAGATGGAAGATAAGCTCAAGACCGAGTTCGATCTTGAGACATACTCCAGGGCCAAACGGTTGGGCTTCCCCGATTCTTACATCGCGCGTGTCACAGGACGGCCAGTCAAGGAACTGTGGGCCCTTCGTAAGACGCACTCTCTCAAACCGACCTTCAAGATGGTCGATACCTGCGGCGCCGAGTTCGCCGCCAAGACACCTTACTTTTACAGCACATGGGAATCCGAATGCGAGGGCGGACCACCGACGGGAAAGGATGCAAAACCGTCCCTTGCGAAGGGCCCCATCAAACGGGTCATTATCATCGGTTCAGGATCTATAAGGATAGGCCAAGGTGTCGAATTCGATGAATGCTCCGTCAACGGCATCATGGCCCTCAAGGAAGAAGGCGTCGAGGCTATCGTGATAAACAACAATCCCGAGACGGTCTCGACGGACTTCGATGTCTCCGATAGGCTTTACTTCGAGCCCCTGACCTTGGAAGATGTGGCCAATATAATCGAGAAGGAGGACCCGGACGGAATAATCCTCCAGTACGGTGGCCAGACCGCCATCAACCTCGCCTTACCGCTCCAAAGATACTTCGAGGAGACAGGCTGCAAGTGCAGGGTCCTTGGGACCTCAGCCGATTCCATAGACCTGGCCGAGGACCGCAAGAGGTTCGACCAGCTCATGGAGGACCTCAAGATAGAACGGCCGGCAGGTGGCACGGGCAAATCCTACGAAGAGGTCAAGGCCAGGGCCCACGAGATCGGATATCCTGTGCTCGTCCGTCCCTCTTATGTCCTTGGTGGCCGAGGAATGGAGATAGTGTACGAAGAGAACGATCTCGAGCCTTACATGAGGGCCGCGGCGGCCGTCAACCCCGACCATCCTGTGTTGGTCGATAAATATCTGACCAATGCCGTCGAGATCGATGTCGATGCGGTATGTGACGGCAAGGATGTTTTCATAGGGGCCATCCAAGAGCACATCGAGCAGGCCGGCGTGCATTCCGGTGACGCCTCCTGCGTCATCCCGACCCAGACGCTGTCGGAGCCCGTCCTTGCCGAGATCCGCAGGATCACAGCCCAGACCGCGCTCAAGATGGGCGTAATCGGGCTTGTGAACCTGCAGCTTGCAATGAAGGATGAGATCGTCTACATGCTGGAGGCCAATCCGAGGGCCAGCAGGACCGTTCCTTACGTCTCAAAGTCCATGGGCATCCCGCTCGCAAAGGTCGCCACGAAGGTGATGCTGGGCAGGACCTTGAAGACGCAGGGCCTCGTCGGTGAGGCCCATATCGGGTACGCCTCGGTGAAGTCCCCTGTCTTCCCCTTCCTAAAGCTCCCGGGCGTCGACGCTATACTTGGCCCGGAGATGAAATCCACTGGCGAGGTCATAGGTGTCGACAAGACCTTCCATCTGGCATATTACAAGGCCATGCTCGCGGCGGGCATGCGCTTCCCGACCAAGGGAAAGGTCTACCTCACTGTCCGCGACACCGACAAGGATGCTATTATCCCGATTGCAAAGGAGCTCATCGAATCCGGCCTCGAGATAGTAGCAAGCGTCGGGACGGCCACCTATCTCAGGGAGCACGGCGTCACGGTCAAGACCATCTGGCGCATCAGTGAAGGAAAGCACCCTGACGCCATCGACCTTATGAGAAAAGGCGAGATCAAGCTCATCATAAACACCCCGACAAAGACCAGCGGGGCACATCGTGACGGTTACCAGATGCGCAGGCTTGCCGTCGAGATGGAGATACCTTTCCTGACAACACTTTCTGCGGCAAAGGCAGCCGCAAAGGCCATCAAGGCGGCTCTGACCGAGAAGTTCGAAGTCAAGTCGATAAACGAATATGTGGAAGAGACAGGCGCGGGAAAGACCAAAGGATAGAATTAAAAAAACTTCTTTCTCCAAAGCACTAACAAAAAAATACGGCCGCTCTTATCTTCCGGCCACGATTGACCGGACTATGCGCTCGGCCCTGACCTCCATCGACATAGCGACGATGAAGACCGCGACGAGGGCCCCGATCATACCGTACACGAACAGGGCACCGAACCTCTCGTCGAAGCTGAAGGCCAGCGCTGTCAAGACTACGCTCAAGGCCACGAACAGGTAGACCGCTCTGTGACCGCGTTTGACCTTCTTGAGCTGCTCCCTCAGCGCGTCCGTTCTGGAAATCTTGTTTTCATCCATTCGCCTCGCCTCCTGGACATCTCGTTCTCGATTTTTCCAATGCCCTTGGCCTTTTATTGTGTCAATTAGAGAAATAAGGGCCGCGCGGGATTGACCAGGGACCTCCCATCTTACAATCCTTGTTTTAAAAACTAATATATTTATATTGGTGGGCCAATCCCATCATTCCTGATCCCGGACACCAAGGATTGATGATATGCAGGTCGAGAGGGAGACCAACATCATTGTCGTCAAGCTCGACAACAACGAGGACCTCTTTTCCACGCTGGAGAAGATAGCCCAAGACCAGATGATCAAGTCCGGAATGGTCCTTTTCGGCATCGGGATGCTCCGCGACATCGAGCTCGGGTACTATCTTGGCAAGGATTACCAGTGGACGACCTTTTCCGAACCCGGCGAGCTCGTAGCCCTGCACGGGACCATAGCGACAGTGGACGATGCGCCATCTTTGCACCTTCATGCCGGGCTTGCCTACCAGGACCATGGCCTCAAGGGCGGCCATCTCAAGAAGGCCACCGTCAACATGCTTGCCGAGATAGGAATAATCAAGCTCACCGATGTTGAGCTCACCCGGAAGAAGAACCCGAACTCCGGCCTCAACGAGCTTTTGATCTCCAAGGCCTCCAAGTCCACCCAGGCCGTCAGAAAGATGCCCACCGAGGGCCGGAGCCCGGGCAAGAGGTCCATGGACCTGGACCTCGACTGAGCCTAGATGCCCCTATAACTTAGTGCAAAGAACAGCAGGCATAATGCTATTACTAGAACTATTGAAAGATAGAGCATGAGCTTTGTGACCTTCGCGTTTGGCCCAAAGACTATGGGCACCGGGCCTATGAAGACCACACCGCCGCCTTTGAAGCCGCCACGGACCCTGGGGGCATCGACCTCCTGGTCGCCGACGGTCCTGGGCCGTTGCTTTTTCCTTCGGACCTGAGGATCATCATCAAGGACCTCTTCCAAGGTCAGTGTCGCGAAGTGCCTGACCGAGCCCAACACCAGAACCACGAATCCGACGAGGACTAAAAGCATCCCTAGGCCCAAGAAGAGACCACCGCCGGAGATATACGGGAAGATCAGAAAGATTCCAGCCTGGGCCTCACCGCGCCATACCGCGATGCCCATTAGGACCCCCGCGAGAATGAACAGGCAAAGGGCACCTATGAGGTAAAGGGTCGGTCCCTGCGACGGCTTGGAGGTCATGATGTTACCATTCGCAGGACCGGATAAAAGGTTTGCGGAGGAGCATCCCCTATTTTTCTGGGCGGAAGACCTTGGCCTTGGAAAGGTCAAGCGATTTTGTATCGGACCGGTGGAAGGTCTCTGTTTCGAACCTATCGAGGAGATCCTTTTGGATCACCTTCTCAAGGGCCGCGATGTTCGCCAGGTTCCCGTCCCATTTGTTGGACGACAGCTCCGACAACCATGCCGAATGGAGGTTGTCGAGGATTTCCTTCATGACCGGCCTTACGACCTCATATTTGGTCCCGCGGATGACCAGAGCGATGTTTAGGGCCGGCCCGTACTCCATGAGGATCCTGATGTCGCCGAACTTCATCTCCTCCAAGGTCCCCTTGGATTCGCGGCGGAAGGATTCGCGCACGAAGGTCTGAACGGCCGTTATCATGGAACCGATGATCTCGGAGTCGTCTATTATGCGGACCTTCTTGGAAAGGTGCGTGACCAATCGACCGTCCCTGTAAATGACGAAGACATCCTGAATGAGGAAGTCCCCTCTCTCCCTGGGGGCACCACTCGACAGGACGGCCGTCGCGACAGCGGCCCTGGTCATAGGCCCCGTGGGGCCCTCAGGCTCCGTCTCTATCTCTCTGGATTCGATCGTCTCGGTCGGTATCTGCTCATAGTGCTGATAGACCTCGACGTCCCCGTAGTCGCCCAGGGTCTTTTCCGTTTGGCCGTAGGCGGGGCTCGCGTAAAGGTTGAGCATCGAGGCTTGGGTCTCTTTGTAGACCTCCTCATTGTTCTTGAGCCGCTTTACCTCTTCATCGGCTGCCTTGAGCCTTATCTCCTGGTTGCGTGTCGTCCGCAGCTCGCGCTCGAGCCTTATCTGGAGCTCTGTGGACTTAGAAAGATACTTGACGAAGAGGGCTCCGATCACCATCATGACGATTATGATGATCAGGACGAACAGGAGGTCGCCACTGATGCCCATCGTGTCAGGAAGGATGGCCATCGGTGGAACCAGTTCGAAAGTACAAAGGGGAACGGGCGGAAAGGCCATATAGAGAACAATGGGAATGGTTGCATAAAACCCTTTGCAGGTCCATGAGATTATTTCTGCTCGATGAGTTCTTTAAAGACCCTTTCCGAATCAGCCTGGACCTTCTTGTGCAGGCTCTCGCCATGGGCGTCCATTGTCACGATCGCCGGAAATGCCTCGACCTCGAGCTCCCAAAAGGCGTCAGGCACTCCCATCTCGTCCAGTAAGTATACGTTCCGGACCTTTTTTACAGAGGCTGCAGCAAGGGCGCCCGCTCCTCCGACGGCTGATAGGTAGACTGCCCCGAACTCCTTCAGCGCGTCCAGGGTCTTCTGGCCCATGCCGCCCTTTCCGATGACGCCTTTGATCCCGTAGTCCGCGATGACCTTGGCCTGGAAGGGCTCCTCGCGCGTGCTAGTGGTCGGTCCGGCCGAAAGCACCTTCCATCCGTCCCCGGCCCTTTTCACGACTGGCCCGCAATGATAGATGAAGGTCCCCTTGAGCCTGTCAACGAACTCGGGCCTGTGCTGCTTGAAAAGATACGAATGGGCCGCGTCCCGGCCAGTCATCAGGACCCCGAAGATCTCGACATAGTCTCCGCATTTTAGGCCGCGAACGGTCCTGTCGTCCGTCGGGAGGTCTATCCTAATCATAGCGGACGCCTCCTTTCTTACCGAGGCCCATCGACATGCTGTAGCGTCGGAGGGCCCAACATGTGTATGCCACAGTGACATAGTAGGTCGCTGGATGCCTTGCCAAGGTCGTCAGCTTCACTGCAAGCACCGTCGTCTTGCCGCCAAAGCCCATGGGCCCGATGCCTAGGGTGTTGAGCTCCGTCACAAGGTCCTCTTCGAGCTTGCTGAGCCTGGGGTCCGGGCTCTTCTCGTCCAAGGGCCTGAGCAGGACCTCCTTTGCGGCCGCAAAGCCCGTGTCCCTTGCGCCGCCTAGGCACACACCGATGATCCCGGGGGCACATCCTTCCCCTTGCGCTTTGAAGACGGTATCGAGGACGCACCGGCGTACCCCGTCGAGGTCGCGGCTAGCTGATAAGCCGATGTCAGGGAGCTTGTATTGGGCAGAGACGTTCTCTGAGCCTCCACCTTTGAGCATCAGGTCGACCCTGATGTGGTCCTTGTTCCATTCTTTAAAATGGAATACAGGGGTCCCCTCGCCGGTATTGTCCCCCGGGTTCTTTCCCGTCAGGGCCTCGATGGTGTTTGGCCTCAGGTAGCTCTTCTTGGTGGCCTTGCCAACGGCCTTCTTCAGCTGGCCCTCGAGCTCGCCCTGGGACAGGCCCTTTGGATAATGGACCCAGAAGATGACCATCCCGGTGTCCTGGCACATTGGGATGCTGTTTCTTGCTGCTATCTCTGCGTTCTCGAGCAAGGCCACAAAGACGGAACGGCTCATGCGGTCCTTGGGTTCCAGGTCCCTGGCCTTGACGATCCGCTTGCGAATGTCGTCTCTAAGGACGCAGGCACAGAGCCTGATGAGCTCGACGGCATTGTCCGTTATGTCGACACTTTTCTTCGTGGCCAGGGTTCTTCCCCCTCTCTTTGGAAGGCCAATGTACATTCTTATGTGTTTTGGCAACCTTTTTTTAGTTTGCATTGATATAAGAAGTCAGAGGGGGGACAGTAATGACGGACCGCAAAGGGCTCGAGCAGCTTTTCAGAAAGCGTGGATACTCCGACTTCAAGTGGATCGACCCCAAGGACATCGTCGTCGCCCAGTGGGTCCGTATGAAATGCACCTTCGGGTGTTTGGTCTATGGAAGATCCGGCTGTTGCCCGCCGGAGACGCCCTCGGTCGAGGATTGCGAGCGGTTCTTCCATGAGTACAAGACCGCGGTCGTCTTCCACTTCGAAAAGAAAATGAAGAAACCCCAGGACCGACACGCCTGGACCGCCCTCGTCAACAAAAAGCTATTAGATCTCGAGCGCGAGGTCTTTTTATCTGGCAACCGCAAGGCCTTCCTCCTGTTCATGGACACATGCGAGCTTTGCAAGGAATGTTCAGGTTCCCGCAGGGGCTGCTTCAATAAAAAGGGCGCCCGGCCAGCCCCGGAGGCCATGGCCATGGACGTCTTCGCCACCGTCCGCTCGGTCGGCTATCCCATCGAGGTCCTGACCGATTACAAGCAAGCCATGAACCGGTACGCTTTCCTAATGGTCGATTGAGCCCTGACCAAAAAATCCATAACCCGCCTTTGAATAGTCCCCTAAGGACGGCAAGGCCCCGGGTCGTTGAAGCACATGGACCTGTTCACGCACATGCTCATCGGTTACATGATCGCCTGGGTCTGCGCCTTCACGGTCACGGGATACCACGACTATCTTTTCCTCATATGTTCCCTGATGACCATGATCCCCGACTTCGATATGGTGCTCTACGCGGTCCCCAAGCGCGTCCGGGAACGGGTCCGAGGCATCAGGCACCGTGGCGTCTCTCACACACTGGTCTTCGTGATCGTGTGCGCCGCCGTCGTGGCACTGATCTTCACGGCCCTCGGGAAGGTCACCTTCGGGCCGGCCTTCTTCGTCGCGATCCTCGGGGGCCTGTCCCATGTCGTCCTAGACGCAATGACCTCCTACGGGTTCCCCTATCTTGCGCCCTTCAGCTGGAAGGACCGGTCCTTGGACCTTGAAGGAGCGGTCACATGGTACATGGTCCCCTACAGCATGTTCTCGATAATCTCGATGTGGTCCATGAG
>Ga0209777_10007168_pt1 | contig 12421 bp, 14 predicted proteins | sample FrelakmetHBP12HB_FD_187147 | JGI IMG/M metagenome (GOLD analysis project Ga0209777, IMG submission 187147) | Freshwater lake sediment microbial communities from the University of Notre Dame, USA, for methane emissions studies -HBP12 HB (SPAdes)... | ecosystem: Environmental > Aquatic >... | reverse complement strand
CGTTCGACAGTAGACGCTTGAACAGGAAGAAGAATGCGGCCGCGGCAAGCAGCGCCAGAACGACGGCTCCGGGTAAGGCGAGATACATCAGTGACTCCTCTCTGCTGAGAAACTCCGATCAGCATAAACCAACGCGCTGCACAAATCAATATTTCCAAAGGTAATTCGAGCCATATTTCCGATGATTGCGTTCATGTTCGGTACTACTTTCTGGCCGCCCTCAAGAGGCTCGAATTGACTGAAGCCATCTGCTCCATGATCTGCTCCTGCCTTCCGGGATCCCACCGCGGGCGCACAGTGGTCGCCGTCAGTTCGCCGCGCTTCGTCAAGCTGGAGAGCCAAGCCCCTAGACATCCGATAGTTACGCCGGACATGGCCAGGTTCACGGCTTGCGTCATGGCGCTTCCGCTGAGGTTCCGAACCAGCAGCGCCATCGTGAGGGACAGAAAATAGACTGCATAAATAATCGCGTGCGTGATCACATTGCGGCCCAGCGGTACCGGGTACCAGACCAGAAACCCTGCCAGAAATAAGAGGAAAATCACCAAGCTCGTCAGCACGCCACGGCTGATGGCGAGGAAGTAAAGAAGGATCGGGAACTGCTCGTTGGGATTGCTTAAGTCCGCTCCCAGCGTCAGCGACGAGATCACCACCGCAACCGCCAGGGCCCCCATCACCACCCAGCGCCCCAGGCTTGCGATGCCCTTGTACTTCTGAAATACAAGGTTGCAGAGTTCCAGAACGACGAGAACATATGTAACCCAAACGAGGGGTTCCGTCGCCGCCCAAGTCCATCCGTACGCTGTCGATGCAAACCGCCCGTTCGGATGCCTGCCCATTGCCATCAAAAGGAGAGGCGTTGCCTCGAGTAGCAGCGACCGGACTGTGCGAAACACCAGGTAGAAAGAGAAGAACCGGTACGTTCCCGTCAATCCCAATTGGCGGAGCCGCAGATACAGTACGAGGTGCCCGGCGATCGCCAGCCACCACAGGTACCGCTCTACCACCTCGAGCGTCGGCATTGCTACCCTAACGAGAAACTACAATCTTATCATCGCCAGGGCCGACTTTGACCGCAAAAAACAGCTGTCTGGGGGCTTCGCGGTGAGAGAGAGGCGCGATAGCAGAGTCCGAACGCACCTGGACATAGCCACGGGGAGTCATGCCGCCTCCCTTGACAGCGCGGCGGCCCCGTTTCGCCCTCAAAGTTTTGTTTTGAGGAGGATACCGGCTATTTGCCGTCCGGGCAAGGCAGGCAGTGGGGAATGGGATCGTACGTCTGAAGCTCTTGCAGCCCGGCGAAACCGAAGGCGCCGAGGGCCAGGATCATTGCCAGTACGGTCTTGAGCAAGGTCATGTGAGTAATCCGTCCTTTTGTACTAAGTTACCCTACGAAAAGATAGGTTACTCTCTTCCTGGGCCGTCAGTACAGGTTTTGTGCCAACTTTTTCTGAATTCAGAACAATAAGGGGGGGCTGTTCCGGTGGAAGGCAGGTTGCCCGCGTCCGGAATTCGTGTAAAATGGGTCCACAATCTCTGGCAGGCTGAATGAGGCAGATCGAGCCGAAAGGATGTCTGGAGAGGGGCCCCGCCCCTGACCTGTGGCGGCGCACACTGTCACAGATCCCGACCGTCTTTGGCCGCCTGGTGTACCTTTGTTCGCTGCGTGATCAGAACACCGGAGTCTATGAGCACTACGGTTTGGCTCAAGCCTTCGGGGAAGAGGAAGCGGGCCGCGTTCTTCGCGAAAGTCACACCCACTCTTTCGCAGAATGGCTCGAGATGACGCTCGAGCAGCAGAAGGCGGACCTCGGCCTTTACCTCTCAGGCCTCAACGGGCAGCGGCGCACGATTCTGGAAACATGGATCCGGCTCCAGCCCTATCGCAACCTCATCCCCTCCGGCTCACGCGAAGTGGAACGCGATCTTTACATGGCGGATCTGGGAGCGATTCTGGAGCTGCTCAAGAACGAGTACGGCGTCGCTTCCCCTGATCCAGACGCATAGCGACTCCCGTCACCTGCCCCACCACTTCGATCTCGTCCGGAAATGCGTAAATCGACGCGTTGCACATGGAGGCCGGGTGCGGCTGCAACACCAGGTGAGTCCCCGCCACGTTGCACCACGAACACGCATAACCCTCGCGATGTTCGAAGAAATAGATGGGTCTCTCGAATTCGCTCATCCATCCGGTGTCGATAATCTTGCGCCGCGTCTCGTCGATGATCACCAGCGAACCGGGCTGCAGCAGAGGGTACATGGTCCAGTCTTCGGTGCCGATGAAACCGTACCGGTGGTTCTTCAGGTCCATGCCGTTCAGAAGCATGAGGGGCAATTTGCCCCACCGCTGGATCATGCGGCTCAGGTAAGTCGTGCGCCGCAGGTCAACCCCGGGGTCCAGCGACAGCGGGACCTGGATCTCGCCGCGGCTATCCGGAACAAAACCGATGGGATGTGTTCTTTCGGGATTCACCACCGCGAGCGAGTCGCCGGGCAGGGACGACACCTCCACGCCGTACCACTCGAGCACTTCGGGCAGGTCAAGACGGTAGATCGCACACAGGGAATAAAGACGGTAAAGAGTCGGAACAGTACCCTTGTTTTCGATGTCGGCAAGCCGGCTCAGGGCGATGATGAACTCGTCGTTGTGACGCCGCTCGGCAATCCTGAGACTCGCCTCCTCAACGTCTCGATAGCGTAGATTGAGGCGTTCCCTGGCGCGCTTGAGTTTCTGTCCGGCTTCCTCCATGCTATGATCCTCTCTCGACGGGACAAGCCGGGAGAGCACAGCGCCGCCCTGGCGCCGGGCACAAGAGCTTGGCTTCGAGTGAATTATAGCGGCGCAGGGGGACCGGGGCAAGGCTTTTGAGGCAATTCTGTTCCGATTTCAGAACAGAACCGTCCAGGAGAGTGCAGTTTGCGGATCATCGTGGGCATCACCGGAGCCAGCGGGTCGATTTACGGAATCCGCCTGCTCGAAAGACTCCGTCGCACACCCGAGGTCGAAACTCACCTGGTTATCACCCGTTCCGGAGAGCGCACCCTGTTTCTGGAGACCGGGCGCAAACCTGCCGAGATCCGCGAGTTGGCGCACTTCTGCTATCCCATCGATGACGTCGGCGCCGCGCTGGCCAGCGGTTCCTTCCTGACCCGCGGCATGATCGTGGCGCCTTGCTCGATTCGTTCCCTCTCGGGCGTCGCCTGCGGCATCAGCTCCAACCTGCTGCTGCGCGCGGCGGACGTCACTCTCAAGGAGCGCAGGCCGCTCATCCTGATGGTCCGGGAGAGCCCGTTCCACCTCGGCCACCTGCGTTCCATGGTGGCCGCGACGGAGATGGGGGCGATCATCGCCCCCCCGATCCCGGCCTTCTACACCAAGCCGGCCGGCATCGACGACCTCGTGGACCACAGCATCGACCGGGTCCTCGATTTGATTGGGCTGTCTGCGGACGACGCGAAGCGCTGGCCGCCGGAGGTATCGTGAACAAGACAAAGGAACGCGCCGCTTTCCAGGGCGAACTCGGAGCATTCAGCCAGCAGGCCATCCGGCAGATGCTGGGCGACCGGGCCGAGCCGGTTCCGTGCCAGCGGTTCGAGGAACTCTTCACCTCGCTGCGGGATAAGAAGGTTACCGCCGCGGTCGTGCCCATCGAGAACACGCTTGCCGGCTCGGTGCACGAGAACTACGATCACCTGCTCAACTTCAACTTCGAAATCTGCGCGGAAACCAACGTCCGCATCTGCCACAACCTCATCGCGGGCCCCGGAGTGACATTCCGGAAAATTAGGCGGGTATTTTCACACCCCGTTGCGCTCAACCAGTGTCTCGATTTCTTCGCGCACAACCCCCAACTCGAACGGGTGCCGTTTTACGACACGGCGGGCAGCGTAAAGATGATCGTCGAGGAGAAGCTCACCGATGCCGCAGCCATCGGCTCCGCCGTCGCGGCCGAGATTTATGGCGCCCGAATTCTCCGGAAATACCTCGAGGATGACGATCGGAATTACACGCGATTTTTCCTGCTCCGGCGCCCCGAAGATGCACGCCGCGCACGCCCCGCCGCCAGCCAGGACTGGAAGACGTCCCTTGTCTTTTCAACGCGTAACACTCCGGGCTCGCTGTTCCGGGCACTGAGCGTGTTCGCACTTCGAGATATTAACCTCGCAAAAATCGAGTCGCGGCCGTTGCGCGGGCGTCCGTGGGAGTATATGTTTTACGTGGATATGCTGGGCCGCGTCGATGAGACACGCGTCCAGAAGGCGCTGGGCCACCTGGAAGAGCTGGCCGATTTCCTGCGGGTGTTGGGCTGCTACCCGAGAGGTTGATGCGCCAACCTGGCCGTCCCGTCTTCGCCGCCGGATGTAGGAGGCGGCTTTCCTTCAACCCTGATGGCAACTATTCTGTTGGCCGAGGACGAGGACGCCCTCCGCGGGCTGCTCGCCGGTCTGTTACGGCGGCACGGCTACAACGTGCTTGCGGCCCGCGACGGGCGGGAAGCGGTCGAGATCGGGCGCGACAACCTGGACTCTATCGACCTTTTGATCACCGATGTCCGCATGCCGGGCATCGACGGGCCCGGGGTCGCGCGCGAACTGCTGTCGGCCCGACCCGCTCTCAAGGTTCTGTACATCTCCGGATACGCTGAAGGTCGCGTTCTCGGGGGACCATTCCTGCAGAAGCCGTTCAGCCCGGCCGAGCTGTCGGCCCTGGTCCGCGACCTCTTGAAGTAGCCGCAATCCGCCGCCCGGCCCAAGCCGTCCGCAACTCCTTGAGCACATTCAGAAACTGGCCGGCCACCCGGCCCGCATCATATTGCTCCACCTCGCGGCCGCCCGCCTCACCGAGCGCAAGGCGCAACTCTCGATCCGCCTGCAACCTGCGCAGCGCCCCGGCCAGGGATTCATCGCTCCCCGGCTCGGCCAGCAAGCCGTCGCGAACCACCTCCGGAACGGCCGCCGCACGTGCGGCAATTACCGGCTTTCGCGCCGCCATGGCCTCCAGAAACACGATCCCGAACCCCTCCTGGACACTCGGCAGGCAAAACACGTCGCAGGCCTGATACTCACGCGCCAGATCCGCCTGGCTGACGTCCCCGAGCCAGCGCACCACATCGCCCAGTCCCAGTTCGCGCGACAGCGCCCGGAGGCGTGGCTGCTCCGGCCCGCCTCCCACAATCCGGACCTCCAGCCCTGGGACGCCGGTGCGAACACGGGCGGCGGCCCTCAGCAGAACATCCAGCCGTTTGCGCGGGTAGAACCGGCAGACCGAAAGAACGGTGAAACGCGACGGGACGGGAACAGCCGGGTTCCTGGCAAACAAGCCCTGCCAAGCTTCCAGATCGATGCACTCAGGCACAACGGCCGGCGTCCGGCGGAGCCCGTAAAGCTCCTGAATCCGCCCCGCGGCGTAGCGGCTGCTGGTGATCACCAGGTCAGCCCTCGCGACGTGCGCTCGCTCGCGGCGCGCCTGCACACCCATCGTGAGCCGCGTCATTCCCTTTTCGAACCGCATTTCGTCGGCGATCACGCCCTTGATGGAAGCCACGTGCGGCACGCCCGTCCTGCCTGCCACGCCGTAACCATCCAGGTCGAAGCCCGTCACCACGTCGAAGCCCTGGAAGCTGAACCGGCGAAGCTGCCTGTTGAACCACAGCCTCTCGAGCGAATACACGGGCAGGTGCAGGGAGGGCGTGAACAGGCCGATCTCGGCTCCGCGAGCCTCGCATCCGCGTGCCAGAGTCGCGATGCCGGCGTACGTGCCGCTGCCCCGGGCGAAATCGAGCGGCGTCGAGGTAAGGAAGGCAATTCTCACTACCGCAACAGCATAAACCGTGCGAGCGAGAAACGCGATGCGAGGGCTGCCTTCCGCCTCGGGCGAACTCATCTTCCGCACTTTCCCGCCTCTTTGCGGCGTACGCTTCGGCGTTGTGGCGTACGCTTCAGCACCCGACCGCGGGCGGCCCGGGGTCGCTGGATCTTGCGGCCGAAAGCTGACTGCCGTAAGCTGATCGCCGAAAGCTGATTGCTGACAGCCTCTATAATGAAATCTCCCGCTCATGCCCTTGACGTCTGAAGCCGCCAGTGTCGGAACGCGTACCGTGAGCACGCGCGCGGGCGCCGCGGGCGTCGTCACGCTCGCCCTGTTCTCGGCGGGGCACTTCTGCGCGGATCTTTACTCGGGCGCGCTCGGCGCTCTGCAGCCTCTTATCGTGGAGCGCTTCGGCCTGTCGCTCGCAGGCGCGGGCATTCTCGGAGGCACGCTGGTCTGGTCCTCATCCGTCGTGCAGCCGCTCTACGGCTACCTTTCGGACCGTTTCCGCACGCGGCTTTTCGCGGCGCTGGGCCCGGGGATCGCCGGAGTCTTCATCTCGGCTCTCGGCCTGGCCCCTTCGTACGGCTGGCTGCTCCTTATGGTCATGCTCGGTGGCGCCGGTATCGCATCATTCCACCCGCAGGCCTCCGCTCAAGCCACCCTTCACATCGAGCGGAACCGTGGCCGCGCCATGGCCGTGTTCATCTCGGCGGGAACGCTGGGTTACGCTCTGGGCCCCGCATATTTCTCTGTCGTGGCCGGCCGCCTGGGACTCGACCGCATGTGGTGGGCCGCTGTTCCCGGCATCCTGATCACGGTGATGATGCTGAGCATCCTCCCGCCGCCCGCGGCCGGTTCCCGCCGCCGGCACTCCGGCTTCGACTGGCCCGCCCTGCGCGCCGTCTGGAAGCCCCTCACCCTCCTCTACGCGCTGGTCTTTATCCGGTCCATCGTCCAGATCACCTTCGCCCAGTTCATCCCGCTTTACCTCCACCGCGAACGCGGCTACTCGGTACCGGCGGCCAGCTTGTTGCTCAGCGCCTACCTGGCCTTCGGCGCGTTGGGAGGCTTCGTGGGCGGCCATCTGGCCGACCGCTTCGGCAGCAGGCGCATCATCACCATCTCCATGATCGGCTCAGTCCCGTTCCTGGCCCAGTTCTTCTTCCTCGATGGCTGGCTATCGACGCTCGGCCTCCTCCTGGGCGGCCTCATCCTGTTGTTCACCATCCCGGTGAACGTCGTCATGGGCCAGGAGTTGGTCCCTTCGCAGGCCGGCACGGTCAGTGCATTGATGATGGGGTTTGCCTGGGGTACCGCCGGGCTGATCTTCATCCCGTTGACGGGGTGGATCTCCGACCGCATCTCGCTGCATTACGCGCTCATGTCGCTTACCGCCTTCCCGCTCGCCGGTTTCTTATTGAGCTTGAGGTTGCCTCATGACGGCAGACCGTAAAGCCGTTTGCCTGTTGAGCGGAGGCCTGGATTCCACCACCGTGCTCGCCCTGGCTCGCCGCGAAGGCTTTGCTTGTTATGCCTTGTCGTTCGACTACGGCCAGCGCCACCGGCTCGAACTCGAGGCCGCCGCGCGTGTGGCTGCTGCCCTGGGCACGATCCGGCATGAAGTCCTCAGAATCGACCTGCGCTCGTTCGGTGGCTCGGCGCTGACGGACGACATCGCGGTACCCAAAGGCCGGACTCCCGTCGAAATGGCGGGCGGTATCCCGGTCACCTACGTGCCCGCCCGGAACACCGTTTTTCTCTCCTGCGCCCTCGCCTGGGCCGAAACGCTCGAGGCGTCGGACATTTTCATCGGCGTGAACGCCATCGATTACTCGGGCTACCCGGATTGCCGGCCCGAGTTCATCGAGGCCTTCGAGCGGCTCGCGAACCTGGCCACCAAAGCCGGTGTCGAAGGACGCATGCGCGTTACGATCCACACCCCTCTGATCCGGCTCACTAAGGGTGACATCGTCCGCCTCGGCCACAGCCTGGGCCTCGATTTCGGCCTGACCTGGAGCTGTTACGACCCCGATCCCGCCGGACGCCCCTGCCGCGCCTGTGACTCCTGCGTGCTCCGCGCCAAGGGCTTTGAAGAGGCCGGGTTGCCCGACCCGGTCCTGGCGCGCTTGTGAAAATCGCCGAGGTCTTCTACTCTGTCCAGGGCGAAGGCATTCTCCTCGGCACGCCTTCCGTCTTCGTAAGAACGAGCGGCTGCAACCTCCGTTGCGCCTGGTGCGACACCCCGTATACCTCCTGGTCACCGGAGGGCCAGGAGATGTCCGTGCCGGAGATCCTCGAGAAAGTCCTCGCTTTCCGGGCGGGCCACACCGTGGTGACCGGCGGCGAGCCGATGATCGCCCCGGGCATCGTCGAACTCACCGCAGCCCTGCGCGCCGCCGGTCTGCACATCACCATCGAAACGGCGGGAACCGTCGTGCTCCCGGTCTCCTGCGACCTCATGAGCATCAGCCCGAAGCTCTCAAACTCGACTCCCCGGGAACAGGATGGCGGCCGCTGGGCGCGGCAACACGATCGGCTGCGGATTCAGCCCGAGGTTCTCCGGCGCCTCGTCTCCGGCTGGGATTACCAACTGAAATTCGTCATCCGCGCCCCGGAAGATCTCGCCGAAACCCGCGCCGTCGTCGAGCAAGCCGGAGCCATTCCCGCCAAAGTCGTCCTGATGCCTGAAGGCACCGATCCCGAGGTGCTGCGCGAGCGCGGCCGCTGGCTCGTGGAAATCGCGAAATGCGCAGGCTACCGGTTCAGCCCGCGCCTGCATGTCGAACTCTGGGGTAATCGCCGGGGCTTCTGACCGCTCGAGCGAGCCGCGTCGCAGCGCCACCAAACGCACTAGCGGGGAATATGGGGACCTCTTTGTGGGTGTAGGTACTGAACGTACGCTCCTGGATTCCGTCTCAGGGTATACTGCTCCGAAGCCCGTTCGGCACTGATGCGTTCGCGCCGGGCGGGCGGCTGGCCATTGCCCAGAGGTGGTGGCCAAGGTGAGTTCCCGTGGTATCCGGTACTTTGCGTAAAGGCTGGCAACGCGTCCACCGAGCTACGGCCCTGGTTGCCGTCGCCATGCTGATGGCAACGCTCGGCACCTGGAGATTCCTGGTAGCCAGAGAGCGGGAACAGTTGCGCCGCACCGCGGAACTGACAGCCGGCACGCTCGAGACCAAGCTTTCGAGCGAAATCGCGGTCCGCACGCGCCCGCTCGAACGGCTGGCCGCACGTTGGGCCGTGAAACCCTCGAGTCGATTCGGCTGGGAGGAAGACGCCCGCCTGTTCACCTCCGCCTACACCGGCTACCAGTCCGTGGATTGGGTGGACGGCTCGCTGCATCCGCTCTGGTCGGTTCCGGCTTTGCCAGCCTGGGGCAATCTCGGACCGCTCGACTACTCCCGCGACCCGCGCATAAGAGCGGCGTTCGAGACAGCGCGCAATAGTCTGGTCCCGACGGCAACTGTTCCCTTCGAAGGGCCGGACGGCCAGCGCGAATTCCTGGTCGCCGCTCCCATCGGCACGAGAGACGATTTCGCAGGTTTCATCGTCGGCCGTTTTCGGATGGAACGGCTGATTCGGTCGGCGCTCGATGGCACCGTGCCGGCAGGCTACTCGGCCGAGGTCCATGCCGGCGGCAATCTGGTTTGGCAGCAGCGCAGGACCGGTTCGCCTCCGCAACGCGGCGTCAAGGCAGCCCGGAGATTCACGATGGATGGCCTGGAGTGGGCGGTGGCCGCATGGCCAAGCGCCGGTTGGCTCCTGGACACTTACTTCAGTGTCCCGGACGTTGTGCTCTTCGCCGGCCTGCTGATTTCCGCCCTCGTCACCGCCACCGTCCGGCTCGCGGCGGCGTCGGAGAACCGCAGCCGCGCCCTCGAGCAGTTGAATAGCGAGCTCGAAACCGAAATGGCGAATCGGAAGCGGGCTGCGGAAGCCCTTCACAGCGCGCACGCCGCTTTGAAAGCACTGGTGGACGCGTCGCCCCTCGCGATTGCCCGGGTGAATTCGCAAGGCGCCGTCGTCTCCTGGAACGCAGCCGCCGAAAAAATGTTCGAGTGGACCGAGCAGGAGGTGCTGGGGCGGCCTATGCCGGTCCGCTGCCTCGATCGCCCGCCCACGCTCTGGACGGATCTGTGCTCGGGCGTGCCGCTCAGGGGCCTTGAGTGCGCGCTCGGCGGCCGCAGCGCAAGGGTTGTCACTGCCGAGGTCTGGGGCGCGCCGCTGGAGGAGTCCCACGGCTGGGCAAAAGGCTTCGTCTGCCTCGTCGCCGACGTCGGAAAGCGGAAGCGGCTGGAACAGCAGGTCCACGTTACGGAGAAGCTCGAAGCGGTCAGCCGCCTTGCGGTGGGCGTGGCGCATCACTTCAACAACCTGATGACCATCGTCACCGGGTACAGCCAGCTTGCGCTCGAGGACATTCCTCGTGACGCTGCTCTGCGAACCGAAATCGAGGAGGTACTGAGAGCAGCCGAGCGTGCCGCCCGGCTCAGCGTGCAACTGCTGGCCTTCGGCCGCGGGCAGGCGATTCGCCCCGAGATCGTCGATGTGAACCGGATCATACTTTCCGTGAGGGAGGTTCTCCGTCGCGCCGCGGGCGACTCAATCGAGCTCATCGCACCGCTCGGCGCCGGTGTCGGCAACGTCCGGATCGACCCGGCTCAGGTGGAGCAGATTCTCGTTACACTTGTCGTCAATTCCCGGGACGCCATGCCCGCCGGAGGCAGGATCTCGATCGAGACCTCCACCGTGCAGGTGAGTTCCGGTGTGAAGCGCCGTGAATTCGGCGTACCGCCTGGCCTCTACACGGTCATCAGCGTCACCGACACCGGCCACGGCATGGACGAGCGAACCCGCGAGCACGCCTTCGAACCGTTTTTCACCACCAGGGGAGTGGGACCGCCCGGCCTCGGCTTGAGCTCGGTCTACGGAATCGCCCGGCAGAACGGGGGCGGCGTCACCGTGGAAAGCGAACCGGGACAAGGCACCCGCGTCGATGTCTACCTGCCCCGGGCATAGGCGGGCCTGGCCTACGGACCGGCGGGCGGGTGCACGCGGCAGGTCACGAACGAGCTTCCGACAGGAATACCTTCGCGCACGTTCACCTTCAGCAGCACCTGCCAGTTGGCCGGAAAGCCCGGCTGCGGGTACGCTGCTTTCAGCTTTTCGAATGCGGCGCGCATCTTGTCGGGGTCCGTGAAGAAATCGCCGATTCCCGCCGTCCCCGGGCTTGAACGCCCGGCGAGCACCAAAATTCGCGAACCCGGCAAGGACTCGAACATCCAGATCATCCCATAGTCCACCCGGAGCTCTCCGGTCGCGTCGTCGCTGAGAGTCTCGTACAGGGCCGGCTCGCCGCGACGGGGAGCAGCGTTTCGTATTCCAGTGGAAACAAAGGTGAAATCGGCTTTCGGTTTGTTCTGATGCGTCCAGTTGTTAATGTCCGGGCCCCCCAGGACAATCAGGTGCACCTTCTGAGCCGAGGCCCAGTTCAGCAACCGCCCCTGCGCCAGGCGAACGGGAAAACCCAATGCCAGTGCGAGGCGGCCGACGCCGAAGGCGCAACCAGCTTCGCCCATGCCCGTATAGTCCTGATCGGTGATGGTGAGGTACCGCCGTTGGTGTGGTTCTTCACCCAGATTCTCCGCGCCCGCAAGGGCTGCCGCAAATCGGGGTGGCACTGCGCGCACGGTCCCGTTTTTCAGTTTCGCCGTAGGGATGCTCGCCGATGCATAATAGAGCAGCACTTTCGGATTGCTGAGCACCAACTGGGTTTCGCGGCCATCCACGCCGATGGGTCCGAGTAGCGTGCGATAAGAGGCGTAACCTGCCGCGAGCTTCGGGACGCGCCCAGGCCGGCAGATCCTTCGTCGAGAAGAACGCTCCGGCAACCCAGCCGGCGCTCGCCAGCACGATCACAGCCGCCGCGCCGGCGAGCCATCTCGCCAGACGGGCGCGCGTGGCCGGCCGAGCCTGCGCCTGTGGGCTGGGTTCGCAGGGCTCCGCTCCCTCCGCAGCCTTCTCCGGAGATTCGCTCTTTACACTCTCGCGCGGAGCGAAGACGGGCGTGTAGCCGCCCTTCGGAATCGTCAGGACGATCGATTCTTCCGCGCCATCGGTTTCGAAATAGACCGCCAGTTTCTTCCGGAGTTCTCGGGCCGTCACGCGAACGATACTGTCGTCGGTGCCGTGGAAATCGTGATCGCGCTTGAATACATGGGCGGCGATCTCCTGCTCGCTCACTTCGCCCGGCTGCCCGCAGAGCATGCTTTCGCAGATAAAGAGCAGGAACTCCCGGAGTTTCGGAGCTTTGACGAACGCACGGCTGGAGGCAATTCGCTGGACCAGCGTCCAGCGAGCGTCATGCGCCAAAACGCCTTCCCGGCGAGTGGGCTCCGTCCACGCCACAGCGAGACCTCCCGAGTCCGTAGCGGAAGTATCCTATCGCACTCCCGCAGCCTACGGAGCACACGCCTAACCCGAAGTTCCCGCTCTTTTGAACGCCATTTTCCTTGTAAGGTCTTGAAGGCCCTGTAGATCCGGGTTTTCATGGGTTGCAATATGTACCCATGTAATATCGCATATTTATCTTGCATTGATCGGTAT
>Ga0209777_10007167_pt1 | contig 12422 bp, 14 predicted proteins | sample FrelakmetHBP12HB_FD_187147 | JGI IMG/M metagenome (GOLD analysis project Ga0209777, IMG submission 187147) | Freshwater lake sediment microbial communities from the University of Notre Dame, USA, for methane emissions studies -HBP12 HB (SPAdes)... | ecosystem: Environmental > Aquatic >... | reverse complement strand
AGAGACAGGCGGCTGAAGGCTTATTCCAGAACTGCAACCCGCAGGCCTGTGCAATCTCCCGTATGTCCGCCTTGGTTATACCGGCCTCCAGGAACGGGTGGATAATCCCTTCTTCCGTGCTTGCCACGAGACCGGGCCGGTGTTCACCTTCGTCAGAGACATTGATACCATCAGCGATGCAGGCATAATGCAGTGCCTCTTTTCGCCCTTTCAGCACTTTGGCCGATTTTTTTTTGCACCAGTAACAGCGCTCGGCAGGATTTTTCTTGAAATGCTCATCATCCATGACGTGAACGGGTATAATTTCCAGCCGGAGGCCGAATTCTTCTGCGATCTGCAGCGCCCCTGCAACCGCTGCACGGGGGACAACCGGACTGTCAAGCAGCACACACCGGGAGTTCCCGGCCAAAGCTTCTTTTGCGAGCACGGCCAAAAGGCTGCTGTCCACCCCACCGGAGAATGAGATGAGCATCGATCCTTTCGACGTGATTATCTCTTTGAGGGTTTGCATTTTTTCTGCGGTATTCATCGGAGCACCAGAATTAGTCGGACAGACCGGTGGGGATGCGGAACAAAAAATTATGAGCCGCACCGTTCAGGTACAGGACCGGCACAACCACCTTCTCCCTCGCGCAGTTGCCGGCAGATCCCGCAGATCCGCTCAATTACGTTGATCTGTTTCTTGTTGATCAGATCCTGCGCCAGTTGTGCTATTGATTTTTTCACTTCATTTTCAAACTCTATCCGGTACCCGCGTTTCCCCGAAAGGTACTGGGATACCGCTGAGGGTGCAATCTCGAGCATCCGTGCTGCTTCAACCTGCGATACTCCGCACTTGACGAGCTCGACGGCAATTGCCGCCCGGATAGCGGGCAGGACATCCCAAACAATTTTCTGGCAGGGGGATTCCATCAAATCACAACGTTTAAGTTATCACAATCGTGACATAATACATTGCATTCACAATTGTGAATTTATGCTGCCACCTGATATAGTCTGCCAGTCTTTGAGCGTGAAAGAGTCAGAACCAGAACAGTAGGAATGAATATACATCGTTTACAAAAAAATCAACTTTTTATCAGAACATAAGTTGTCAAAAGGAAAGAATAATTCCCCCATCAGCAAACAATGAGATACCAAGGAGAGATCATGGGAGAGAAACGAACCATCTATATGGATCATTCCGCTACAACCTACACCCGAAAGGAAGTTTTGGAAGCGATGATACCTTACTTCACGGAACATTTTGGCAATCCCTCCTCCATATACGGCATCGCCCGTGACTCGAAGAAAGCAATCGATATGGCTCGGGTACAGACAGCAAAGGCGCTTGGTGCCGACCCTGATGAAATTTATTTTACCTCCGGTGGGAGCGAGTCGGACAACTGGGCGATCAAAGGTGTTGCGCTGGCGAACCGGAAGCGCGGCAATCACCTTATCACAACGCAGATCGAGCACCATGCCGTGCTTCACACCTGCCAGTTCCTTGAGAAGGAGGGTTTTGAAGTCACCTATCTCCCGGTTGACCAGTACGGGTTAGTGGATCCATTGGTCCTGGAAAAGGCGATCACTGAGAAGACAATCCTGATCTCGATTATGTATGCAAACAATGAGATCGGGACAATAGAGCCTATCGTGGAACTCGGTGCAATCGCCCGGAAACATAAGGTGTACTTCCATACTGATGCTGTGCAGGTGATTGGTTGTATTCCTATCGATGTGAAAGCACAGAACATTGACCTGCTCTCGCTTTCAGCCCACAAGTTCTATGGTCCTAAGGGTACCGGGGCACTCTACATCAAAAAAGGGGTGCGGATCGATAACCTTATTCACGGTGGTGGTCAGGAGCGCCGGCGGCGTGCAGGGACGGAGAATATCGCAGGCATTGTGGGTCTTGGCAAGGCAATCGAGATGGCGACTGCGGATATTCCGGGGCACAATGCAAAGATCCGTTCGATGCGGGACCGGCTCATCAAAGGTATGCTGGAAAAAATTCCCAACGCACGGCTGAACGGGCACCCGGAGAAGCGGCTGCCGGGCAACGTTAATGTGAGCTTTGAGTTCATCGAAGGAGAATCGATGCTGCTCTGGCTTGATGATGAAGGGATCTGTGCATCTACAGGAAGTGCCTGTACATCCGGATCCCTTGAACCATCGCATGTGTTACTCGCGACAGGTCTCCCTGTAGAAATATCGCATGGTTCGCTCCGGCTGACACTGGGTGATGCGAACATGGAAGGGGATGTGGACTTTGTGCTCGAAGTTCTTCCAAAAGTAGTGACAAAACTGCGGGAAATGTCCCCGCTTTATCAAAAGAGCGGAAAGGAAGGAGGCTGCAATGTACAGTGAGAAGGTCATGGACCATTTCAAAAACCCGCGCAATGTAGGGGAGATTGAAAACCCCGATGGAGTGGGGGAAGTCGGGAACCCGGTCTGTGGGGATATCATGAAGATATTCTTAAAAATCGAGAACAATATCATTACCGATGCCAAATTCAAAACCTTTGGCTGCGGGGCGGCAATCGCCTCCAGCAGCATGGCAACAGAACTTGTCAGGGGAAAAACCCTCGAAGAGGCCTGGGAGGTATCCAACAAGGCAGTTGCCGAAGCGCTCGAAGGCCTGCCTCCTATAAAGATGCACTGTTCCGTGCTTGCGGAAGAAGGAATTCACCAGGCGATCAATGATTACCGGAAAAAACACGGGCTTGAACTATGGGCCGAGAAAAATCCCCATGCACATGATCACAGCGAAGATCTTACCTCTGACCATTAGTCGGACACTTGGACAAAGACAAGGGATTTTTGGAGAACAATGTTTTCAGAACGCGAACGCGAACGATACAAACGGCAGATGATGCTCTTTGGTGACGAGGGGCAGGAGCGGTTGAAAAAAGCACATATTTTCATTGCCGGAGCGGGCGGGCTTGGTTCACCGGTTTCAATCTACCTTGCGGTTGCCGGTATTGGCACTCTTACAGTTGTTGACAGGGATGTGGTGGACCAGTCGAACCTTAACCGTCAGATCCTCCACTATGACCGCGATATCGGGCGAAAAAAAACTGAGTCCGCAGAAGAGAAACTCTGTGCGATCAATCCGGATATAAGGATCAGGGTAATTGATACCACCATTGAAGAAAAAAATGCGGGAGATCTCGTTGGTAAGGCAGATGGGATCGTTGACGCGATGGATAATTATCCCACCCGGTACCTTCTTAACGATGTTTCCCTAAGGAAAAAAATTCCCCTTTTCCACGGGGCTATTTGTGGGTTTTACGGTCAGGCGACCACGATTATACCGGGGCAAACCGCATGTCTTGCCTGCATTTTTCCGAAGGCCCCGCCAAAGGAAGTGTTTCCCGTGGTTGGTGTGACCCCGGGTTTAATAGGAATGGTTCAGGCTACTGAAGTGTTGAAATATCTCTTGAAAAGGGGCGAACTTTTAACAAACAGGCTTTTCATCTGGGACGGAATACAGGCGCATGCAGACGAGATCTGCATAGAAAGAAACCCCCGCTGCACTGCATGTGGTTCTTTTTGCGAAACACCGGGGGACATATGATGAAAGTCAAGGTACGTTTTTTTGCCAGATTCAGGGAACTCCTCGGAACAGACGTTATTGTCGAGGTTGGGGAGCGGACGACTCTCCCCGATCTGATAAAACAGGTCACACAAAAGAATGTTGAAGGTTACAATGCCATCTTCGATGAACACGGACACTTCCGCGAGTATGTAATCCTGATGCGGAACGCCAAACGGATAGACATAGCAGATGCTGCAATGAATATTGTTGCTGATGGTGATGACGTTGCAGTCTTTCCGCCAGTTGCGGGTGGCTGAATTTCATAGCAGGTGAAGAATGATCACTATCCAGAAAGAGGACGTCGATATCGGTAAGATGATCAATGATGCTAAGCAGCGGGGTACAGGGGCGATTGTTGTCTTTGACGGGATTGTTCGCGATGATGACATCCGCGAGATGGAGCTCGAAGCCTATGAGGAATTTGCCACAAAAGAGCTGGAACGCATTGCAACCGAGGCAAAAAAACAATTTGATCTTTTTTCCGTCGATATTATCCACCGCATCGGGCGCCTTGCCGTCGGTGAGAATATCCTGATTATTATTGTCGGAGCAGGGCACCGGAAGGAAGCGTATGAGGGTTCGCGGTTCATCATCGAAAATATCAAAAAAGGAGTCCCCATCTGGAAAAAAGAACTTCGCAGGAATGGCGATCGCTGGGTGCAGGGCGAGCACCAGCACGGCTCGGGCAAATCGCCATGATTACTTCCCGAAAGAAGGGAGCGCCGGGCTACCCTTTATACCGGTGGTATTTCATCTGGGGTATTCTGCTCATATATACCGAATCATCAAAAGAATCGTACACCCAGTAGGTTATTTCACCGGTGACTGATTGCGTTACATAGAGATTGGTATCATTCTTTGTCCAGTTCCCGCTATCCGTTGTTTCCCCGCGATTTAAAAAAAAATCCGTGGAAAAAAATGTCTGGTTCTCATAAAAGATTATATGCCGGTCAGTTGCAGGCAGTTCGCCACCTATCCACTGGCCGATGACAGGATCCGGGGTGTTGGTGAGAATGTGCATGCCCGGGAGCTGGATGCACCCCGCTGTTATTAGTGTGCACAAGACGATCACGGAAATGATTGCCGCTGTGTGCATAGCGGTGAATAAATAATTCTGAGATGTTTAATCTTTCGCCAGTAATTGTACGATGGTTATGCTCTGGCAAATCTGACATTGAATCCGGTTAATATAATTTGCAGAACGCGGGTTAATAATTCCATAATCAACTGTTAATCGAGGATGTACTATGGAGACCAACCCGATGGAACTGTTCCAGAAAGAAGCGCCTGAAGTTGCCCGGGCATTCAATGGCCTGATCATGTCCCTTGTTGCGTCGAAGGGACTTGACGCGAAAACTAAACAGCTGGTATATACTGCCATGAAAGCTTCGATGGGTGACGATATGGCAGTAAAAGCACATGTGCCTATGTCAAAGGCCGCGGGAGCAACGAAGGAAGAAATGGTTGATGCCATTCTTATGACCCTGACAGTGTCCAATATCCGTGGTGTTGTGCGTTACCTGCCGGAAGCAGTGAAACAGTTTGAGAAATAAAAAAGAACCTTTTTTATTTCATGTCGCGTGAATTTATGGAAGATTCAGATGTCCAAGGCGCTGACACGCCTCCATCAGCGTCTCATCTTTCTTGGAGAACGTAAAACGGATTCTGGTCTGTCCACCGTTATGATAGAATGAGCTGCCGGGAACTGCGGCGACACCAGTCTTCTTAACAAGGAAGCGTGCGAAATCACTATCCGTCATACCAAATTCGGAAATATCTGTGAAGATATAGTAAGCCCCTTCGGGTAACTGGCAGCTGAATCCGGCCTGCCTGAGCCCCTTAAAGAGTATCTTTCTTTTCCGGTCGTACATGGTTGCCAGCTCCTGATAATAGGTTTCCGGTAGCATAAGTGCAGCAATGCAGGCATGCTGCAAAGGAGCTGGAGATCCGACTGTTAAAAAGTCGTGGATCTTGCGGATCCGTTCTGTTATAGGAGCATCCGACAGTGCATACCCCACACGCCATCCGGTTACGCTATAGGTCTTGGAGAAACTCCCGATGGTAATGGTCCGGTCCTGCATCCCGTCAAGTGATCCGAGGGAAATGTGTTTCTTCCCGTCATAGAGGATATGTTCATAAATCTCATCGGTAATTGCAATAACGTTATAATCGCTACAGAGTTCAGCGATGAACATGAGTTCTTTTTTTGAAAATACCTTACCTGTGGGGTTATTGGGACTGTTGAGTATGATAGCCCTGGTTTTATTGGTAAATGCCGATTTCCATGCCTCTTCATCAATAGAGAAATCATCCAGAAGTGGCACAAACCGGGGTACTGCTCCGGAGATCTGCGCATCCGGGCCATAATTCTCGTAAAATGGTTCAGGAACAACTACTTCATCACCAGGCTGGATAACGGCGAGCATAGATGCCATCATCGCTTCAGTTGACCCACACGTGACTGTTATTTCTGTATCCGGATTAAAGGTCATCCTATTATATTTTTTCACCTTCCTCGCAAGTGCCTCGCGAAGATCCTGTGCTCCCCAGGTGATGGCATACTGGTTGAAGTCGTCATTCACCGCATTGCATGCGGCGGCCTTGAGTTCAACCGGACAGGAAAAATCGGGAAATCCTTGTGCAAGATTAATTGCATCGTACATCAGGGAAAGCCGGGTCATCTCCCGGATTATCGATTCGGTGAAATGATCTGCCCGGGACGAATGGGTAGAAAAAAGACCTTTTCGGGCATGTGTCACTGATGATGTGCTCGTGCCGGGTTTCGCTGGTTTCATGAGATAAATGGTTGGTGTAAAAAGAAATATAATGAGAGGTTGGGAAGTGACAACTTTTGCGGATATGAATTCTGTTTTTTCCCACCATTTTTCCACCAATCATGATCGAATATCAAGCTGCTCAGTGATTGTTTCCGCAAGAGTCCTGACTTCCCTGATAAACTCCGAATCGGTTGAAAGGAGCCGATTGACTGCAGGTTCGAGATGAATAATTTCAGAATCAAAAGGTAAAAACATCATTCGGGAAAATCCCGTAAACCCGCCCACCCTCTCAGGTATTTTGTCAACATCTGCCAGATTACCGACCCTGTTGATTGCCAGAATAATATCTTTGATCCCAAGCTGCTGAGCAAGTCCCGTCGATTCCTTGGCGACAGAAAGCGCATTATAGGACGGGTCAGCTACAACCAGTGCGCATGAAAAACCGTCTGCGACAGCCCTGCCGAAATGCTCCATGCCCGCGGGGGTGTCAAGAAGGATCACCTCATCAGGAAGAAGCCTCATGTGACGGAAAATAGCAGCAAGGAGCGTATACTCAGGGCAGAGACAACCGCAGCCAGCCTGGCTGACGCCCCCCATTACGATAAGACGGAGATTTTTAGCAACCCCGACCGAGAACCGATCGATGACATCACTGACATCGGGATTGAGGGTGATGAGCCCGCCCGGGGATACACCTGAGCCGGCACCGGTTTTTTCCCGCAAGTACTCAGTACTCTGCGAGACCGGCACTATCCTCGCTGCATCCTGAGGCAGAATACCCATAGTCACCGCAAGGTTTTGCTGGGGATCTCCATCGACAGCCAGGACCCGGAATCCTTCCTGTGCAAACAGGTGAGCCAGAAGCGCAGTAATAGTGGTTTTACCGACCCCACCCTTACCGGTAATTACTATCCGGACCCCTGTCCTGGTCAGACGGGAAAGAGGTTTATTTCCTTCTGATACAGGATGGCCTGTGATCGGGTACACACTTATATCCCAAGCTCAGTCCGTTTGCGTTCGATATGGTCCGAAATAAGTACAGACGCTTTGACCGGGTCCGGTTCAACAGAGAAGCTCGCGTTAACAGCACCTTTCAGTCCTACGGTGAGCAACGATACTACCGGTGGGCTGCCGGAAATATGGGGCATCACACCGAGCACCGTATAGATGCCGGATGCAACAAAGTATGCCCCGATAGAGACCGCCTTTTGCGAATACCATTCCGGAGCAGCTCCTGCAATGGGTAATTTGTGAATCGGGACGTTGAGGGTGTTACCGAGTTCCGCTGCAAGCGCGAGAATACGGGAGTTGTCAACGCATGAGCCCATGTGGAGCACCGGGGGGATCTTGAGAGACTCACATACCGCCCGGAGATCATCACCCGCGAGTGACGCAGCTTCAGGCTGGAGAAGCCCGGCTTTTCCTGATGCAATTGCAGCACAGCCCGTCTCAACACAGAGAATATTTTTCCTGATCAGTTCTTTTGTCAGCATTATGTGCCCGAAATCATGTTTCACGTGCGGGTTATTGCACCCGACAATTCCCACCGCTCCCCGGATCTTGCCGGCTGCGATCAGGTCGATCAGCGGTTTAAATGAACCCCCGAGTGCGTTCTTGATAGCTTCATTGGAGAATCCCGACATTACCGGTACAGGTTCTCCCGGGATCAGGACTCGCTGTGGATTCCTGTTCTTGAAATTTTCCACGGCCATCCGCACTATCGCCTTTGCGGTGAGGTAGGCGTCCTCGGCATGGAAGTCGAAGAAGTAAGAGCCTGGTATGGTGGCTTTCGAACTTGTTGATATAATCAGGGTATGGTAACAGCTTGCAGTCCGGGGAAGTGAAGGGAAAATGCACTGGTAGTCCACTACCATTGCCTCAAGAGCACCGGTTGCAATGATAAGTTCCTGGTTGAGATGGTTACCGGTCATCGGGACACCTTTTCTCATCAGCAGTTCGCTGCCGGTGCAGCACAACCCGACCAGATTGATCCCTTTTGCACCATATTTTTGCGCGAGTGCTTTCAGCTCCGGGTCAGCTACCGCCTTCACAATAACCTCAGAGAGCATCGGGTTATGGCCATGCACCGAGATGTTTACGTGGTCTCCTTTCATGACTGCGAGATTCATCTTCGAGCTGGTGATCGTAGGAGTGCCAAACAGGATATCCGAAACCTCAGTGCCGATCATCGATCCCCCCCAGCCATCCGAAAGCGAAGTTCGTAACCCCTGGAGCAGGATATTTACATAATCAGCACCGACCCCCATCTGAACGCGATGCATTGAATCCACCACTTCACGGTCAATGCCTCGCGGGGTAATGCCCAACCTATCCCAAATCTCCCGGGTTGCCTTCGGGACACGGTTGAGGAACTGGAGACTATTCTTCCTCATGCCGTACTCGTCGAGCATAGCCCCGCCAAGTTCAGCGGCGAGCTGCTCGGTTTTCTTACCGTCAGGGTTTATATCATATTCTATGCAAATTCTCCTGAGTTTTTCTTTATCGGTAATTTCATAGTCTTTGGTTTTACCGGTACCAAGCAAGTACAGCGTCTCGGCAATGTCACGGCCATGGTCTGAATGTGCTGCTGCACCGGTGGCGATCATGTCAAGAAGGTTCCGGGAAACCATCAGGTCTGCGTCTGCACCGCATACCCCTCGGACACGGTTGGGAGGGATGATCCGGCAGGGCCCCATGGCACAGCGTGAACAGGATATTCCGGCGAGGCAATATTTGCATGAAGGCTGCTGCATCTCGTACCGGTCCCAGACGGTTTCGATGCCCTCCCTAATCGTCAGCTCAAGGACTGGTTTGGCGTTTTCATCTATTGTACGCTCATTCTTCTTTTGTTCGATTAATACCGGGTTCAGGAGTGACATTCTCGCCCTGTCAAGCTCGCAGACATCAAGACGCTCCCGGATCAGTTGGGGTTTTGGTTCATCGGTCATCTGGTATCAGTCCAATGGCAATTGATAGTTGGTAATCCGTAAAAGGGGTATATATTCTCTCGCTTCTCGGTAACCGGCCGATATGGTTCGCAAGTACCCCCGTGACTCGGAAGGAACTGCCGGAATTGTTTGCAAAAAAATTTTCTTTTCGGGTTAAACATTATCGGCTTTATAGGTCCTTTCGCATGCCCATATGAACCAGCGTCTTTAATGTCGTATCATTTCTCTTTCAGGAACATTGCATATCCACGTGACTAATCAGCACTGGCACTTCAACGGGCGGTTCGGTAGCTATTGCGAAACCGACCGCTGACCCAATGCCAAAAAAGCCGATAGTAGTTCTGATGGCAGGTTAATTATAGGACGCTGCGGTCAATTAACAAGAGTAAACAAGAGTATTGGCGGGTCTTTTAATTTATCTCTCAATCGAACTTTTTTCTGAGTTTTGTCGACAGCATGACCCTTCGTCTTCTCCGCAGCTGCATTCACCGGCATCCATATCTTTCCCCCTGAGAGCTGCCGAGATCATTGCCCACGCACACCCGACCCCACTTTGGACCCCGATTGCCTGGACCGGACAATTGAGCGCACAGGCACCGCATTCCATACAGTCTGACGGATGGGCAAGGACAACAGTACTCTCTCCTTCCTCAAAGACTCCGTGAGGACAGACTTGCGTACAGCGCTTGCAGTTGATGCACCGTTCCGGGTAATACTTCAGGGTTGTTTCGGTATACGAATTAAACATCAGATCACTCCTGCCAGCCGGCTCACTCCAAGAATAATTCCGATAACGATTCCCGAACCTGCCATAAGTGCCATTACCGGAACATAACGGAAAATTTCTTTTTTTACGCCAGTCCGCGAAGTGAACGTTGTACAACCAGTGAAGTTAAGGGAAAAGTATGCGGTCACAGCCGGGATGATAAGCATCGGTACCAGTGCAGCCATTGCATTTGCCCATAAGGGTAGTGCAGTAATTGTCGCATAGGAAACAGTGAACGGGATTGAAATGATTACTCCTAGGATCAGGCCTTTGGTGGAAAAGTCATAGGTGGGGATTATCGGGAGCAGTGCCGGGAAGAGTACAGTTCCTGCGACGACTGTGGTAATTGCTGCGAGAGCTGCGACATAGCCTGCGAGATAGTAAAGAATAATGAAAGCCGCGATTGCCGGCAGTGCGACATGGACAAATTCTACCGGGGTGAGGACGACCCGTTCCTTCACAGGAAACTGTACCCTGCGCATTTCATCCGTTGCTTTCCGCGTTTTCAGGTACTCAGGCAGATCCCGCGCCCGGACCGGGCCGTATTCGACAAAGAACCCGGACCTCCGCAATACCTCGGGCCACGAGACGCCGGGCGCACCGAGCTGGGGTACGATAATCTTCCGGTGGCTGACTACGCTGGCAAGACCCGTGGATTGTATCCGGCTGACAAGTTCATCGGTTCCGAATGTGCCTTTGCCCGCAGCGCACCAGACATTGATCCCTTTGGTATCCAGCACCAGTATATACCCGTCGATACCTGCTAGTGCAGACCTGAGGGCATCGAAGCTGAGCGTATAGTTCGCCGACGCAAAGACCGGAGAGTCCGCTGCCGGGTTCCCGAGGCGGTACAAACCCGGTTCAACCCTGTGCTCAGATCGTTTCCAGCCCCAGCGGGCAAGGAAGTGGTCGAGATGGTTGGCAAACGTGATGGTACTTGTGATCGTGCTGATTGGCGGTAATGGCTTGTTATCTGGCGGACAGCCACAAGCTGGTGGTTGTACGTTCGGTATGCATGAGCATGAGGAGTGTTGTTTTATTTCCATGGAGTACACCCTTTCCTAATCTTTCTCGTTCATAAGCGGACCAAGCACCTCTTTTACCATTCCACTTAAGTTCTCGACTTTCATGAGTGTAAGACAGCAGATGCTGCCATCTTTTTCCCAGCTGATCAGCGCCAGTTTGTCTCCATTACGGACGCCTGCCTTCTCGCGCACATCCTTGGGAAGGACCATCTGGCCCCGTTCATCGATTGTCAGTACTGCCTCAACACGGCACCCGCCAAGGTTACTGCAGGATTCGCAAGAGGATTCTTTTTCTTTTCCGGGTGACATAACGTGGTCACTAAGTTTATTTTCACTATATTTATACTTTTCAGAAAAATCAGAAAAATCAGAAAAATTTAAAAATATTTTTTATTCTTTTCCTCTGGCAGGGGGATTCACCACAACTTTGCATTCTGAATTCTATACCTTGCATAGTACTATCCGTTACTTAGGGTTGTGGAACGCGCTAAAAGAATGAGCACTGATATACTGCGCACTCAATGTTCAGTCCACCTTGATGCGTTCATTTCCTGCAGTCCCGGTTGCCCCTTTTTAAAAAACCTCTATGAAAATGAGCGTGATGCCAAAGCACTGTCTGATCTGGTTCGCATAACTATCCCTACCTCCTTGAAATCCAGCCACTCTGTGTGATTAGAGCATGCGTAGGGATTGCCAACTCAAAGTTATCCTTCCACCTTATCGTTCTGAAAAAGGCAGACCCCCTCGATGGGAAGTCCGAGGGTACCTGGATTATCTGCTCACGTACTCAGAAAGGAAGAGACTTTATCCCATCCCATGATCCTGTGATTGATGACGGGTATCGAACCTGGTGATTTCCGCCTCGTTATTGGGGCAGCGAAGTTATTTGATGGACCGGTGGAAATGTCTTGGGCATTTTTGTCTTTACTGAAGCAATTAAGAAGGGGATGCTCCCATTGTCTGCTGTAAGCATCTCCCTGTCCGCTGGTGCCAGGAGACAAAAACATGCAGGAAATTTCAAAAAAATGATCGCAGAGGCGATGACAGCCCATCGCGCGGATGTTAATCAAATCAAAAAGAAACTTGTGCAGAACTTCGTGATCGAAGATACGAGGGCATATGTAGATGCAGTAACCTAGTGAATTTAGAATGAAAAATCTCAACAACTGTCCCTGCAGCTGTAGAATGAATAAAAAATCGGCTCTGTAGAAATCCTCAATGATCATAAGAATCGAGAATGCTGAGATTATTCTTGAGAGATTATAGAGGATCACTTTGATTTTGATCTCCTTGACCTGGAGCCGGTATTTTCGGGCTTTGAGTGAT
>Ga0209777_10007166_pt1 | contig 12423 bp, 10 predicted proteins | sample FrelakmetHBP12HB_FD_187147 | JGI IMG/M metagenome (GOLD analysis project Ga0209777, IMG submission 187147) | Freshwater lake sediment microbial communities from the University of Notre Dame, USA, for methane emissions studies -HBP12 HB (SPAdes)... | ecosystem: Environmental > Aquatic >... | reverse complement strand
GTGACAATGATGAGTGACAATGTTTATATTCTGGGCGTGGGTATGACGAAGTTCGGGAAATTTCTTGATAAGAGCATCAAGGTTTTTACCGGTGAATCCCTGGATCTGGTATTAAAAGACTGTGGGCTGAACCGCAGCGATATCGAGGCCGCTTGGTTTTCCAACACCTGCTGGGGTATTTATAAATTTCAACACAGCATTCGTGGGCAGGTGGCCCTGACCGCTAATCAACTGGAAGGCATTCCCATCATTAATGTGGAAAATGCCTGTGCCGGGGCATCCACGGCCCTGCACAGCGCCTGGATGGCGATCAAAGCAGGATATGATTGTGTCCTGGCCATTGGAACCGAAAAACTTTACGATGAAGACCGGACCATGGTTATGAAAAGCTTTTCATCGGCAGTAGATGTGGAGGCCATGATGGAGGGGATCGCCCGCTATCAGGAGGAACAAAAAAAACGCAGCGAAGCAGAAAAAGGTGGCAAGAAGAGTGAGAGTGGCGCTGAAAAACCGGGAGGGCATTCCGTTTTCATGGATTTTTACGCCGGCATGGCTCGAAGGCATATGAAACAATATGGGACCACTCAGCGCCAGTTGGCTGTGATCGCATCCAAAGCCCACAATAACTCCGTCCTGAATCCTCTGGCCCAATATACTTTCCCTCAAACGGTAGAGCAGGTTTTAGAAGATAGGGTCGTATCTTATCCTCTTACCCGGGCCATGTGTGCACCGGTCGGAGACGGGTCGGCAGCCGCAGTCGTGTGCAGCGAGCGTTTTCTCAAGGCCCATCCTTCTTCGAGGGCCATACTGATCAGGGCCTCGGTCTTGAAATCCGGAACTCTTCAAGGGGAGAACAACATCGGTCAGAGGGCCTCCCTGGCGGCCTACGAAAAGGCGGGCCTCGGCCCAAAGGACATCGATATGGCCGAAGTGCATGATGCCACCGCTTTTGGAGAACTGGTTCAAAGCGAAGAATTGGGGTTCTGCGCGCCCGGGGAAGGTGGACCGTTTGCCGAAAGCGGGGCAACAGCCTTGGATGGAAAAATACCAATTAACCCGAGCGGCGGGCTTATCTCCCGAGGACACCCGATTGGTGCTTCCGGACTGGCCCAGATCTATGAACTGGTAACCCAATTGAGAGGTGAAGCGGGACCAAGGCAGATAAAGGAACATCGCCTGGCCATGGCTGAAAACGGAGGCGGCACCATCGGAAGAGGGGAAGCGGCCATGACCATCCATATTTTGGAGAAGGGGTAGAATCTGACTAAATAGGATGGACTCATAAAAAAAGAAAATTCAGGATTAGGAGTATCGGTCAATGGAAAAACTAAATCCGGAAGTGTCCGCCCAAATGCTGCAAATGAAAGCCGAAGAAGTGCCCGACAAGAGGATCGTTACTTTCGAGTATGACGTTCACGGCGATGAAAGCTTGACCTATTCTGAACTTTTTATGAATGCCGTCAGGCTGGCATCCTGGCTCCTCGAAAAAAGGGTTGAGAAAGGGGACCGCATCGCCGTTTTTATGCGTAATTACCCTGAATTTTTGTTCGCCACTTTGGGGAGCAATATCATAGGGGCCATATGGGTGGCCCTCGATCCCCGTTTGGTGGGAGAAAGCCTGGAATACCAGATCAAGGATTCTCAAGCCAAAGTGATTGTGACCACCACCGATTTACTGCCCGCCCTGGCTAGGATTGAAGGTTTTCAGGGAACCGTTGTATTCGCAGATAAACCGGGTTTGTCCGGAATTCAGGAAATGGGAACTTCGGCGAAGGGGACGAAATTGAATATGGTCCCGTTCGAAGAGATCAAACAAAGGCCATTCTCTCCTGTCGAGCAGAAGGGACTTCCCGGCGATCCTTGTCAGATCATGTATACCTCCGGGACGACCGGGGCACCCAAAGGCGTCCTTTGGCGGAACCGTCGATTGGATTTTTTGGTGGATGCCTTATGGCATTATACCAGCGATGATATCCTTTACACAGGGCTTTCCCTGAGCCACGCCAATTCCCATTCGGTCACCTTGTTGCCTTCTCTGTACAGAGAAAGTGAATCCGTTTACAGTGTGCGTTTCGCCAGATCGCGGATATGGGATATTTGCCGCAAATATAATTGCACTACCTATTCATGCCTTGGGGGGATGATCGGAATGATTTACGCCCTACCGGAAAAGCCTGATGATGCGGACAATCCGGTGAAAGTGGTGGTCAGTGCCGGCACACCCGCAGCGATCTGGGAGTCTTTTGAGAAAAGATTCAACGTCAAAATCCTCGAATGGTACGGTGCCCTGGACGGGGGATGCGTCTGCGTCAAACAACCCGGTGAAGGCCCCGTAGGGTCCATGGGCAAGCCTCTACCCGTCTTCAGGACGAGGATTATCGATGAAAACGACAACGATCTTCCTCCCCGGGTCCAGGGTGAACTCATCAGTCAACCCGTAGTAGGGGAAGCGAAGATCGAATATTACGGCAAAGAAAAAGAATCGAAGGAAAAAACCCTGGCCGGATGGCATCGTTCAGGAGACATCGTTTATAGCGATGAAGAAGGTTGGCTCTATTTCTGCAATCGAAAAGGGGAGGAATTGCGCAAATATGGTGAATTTATCCAACCCTCCCTCATCGAGAAGATTTTGTGCGAGCATGAAACAATCGCCGAGGTTTCTGTTTACGGGGTGCCCTCTAAAGCTGGTGCTCCGGGCGAATCGGATGTGGTCGTGGCCTTAGCGGCAGTGCAGGATAAGACCATAGACGTAAAGGAAATTATAGATTGGTGTAAGAATCGATTGCCGAAAAGTCATTTCCCCAGTTATATGCAGATAGTGGATGAGATCCCCAAGACCTTATCCCAACGTCCTTTGACCAGATTATTAAAGGTCGATTTTCGTGAGAAAAAGGGGAAGATTTATGATGTCGACGATGGGAAATGGTTTTAGGGAGAGAAAAAAGGCAATACTTTTGTGGCATGACTTATTTCATGGGCATCAAACCTGGGTGGCCAAAATTTACTTAAGAGGAAAGGAGCCTTTATGGCTGGTGAACTGAAATATTTTCAGGTTGAAAAAGATGGCCCGATCATCATTTGGAAATTTTACAACCCTCCCAAAAACCTGATGAATATAGAGGCCATGACCGAGTTGGAAGAGCAGGTGGATGCCTTTGACCGGAATCCTGAACTTCGTGTCGGGATTGTAACCAGCGCTACCCCCGGTCTGTTTGTGCAGCATTTTGATGTCTCCCTCATCCTGGAATGGGGCCAGGGTCTGAGCCTTTTATCCAAAGAGGACGTGGCCCAGCAATTGGCCCAGCTTCCACCCCCTCGAGGACTTTCCGGTCGGACCTCGAAACCCATCATCTGCGCCATCAACGGCCCGGTGGAAGGGGGTGGGTGTGAGATGGCCCTAGGCTGTGATTTCCGCTTTATTTCGAAAGACTCCTATATGGCCCAACCGGAGGTTTACTTGGGATTTCCTCCAGGCGGTGGCGGCACACAGCGTCTGGCCAGGCTGCTGGGATCGGCCAGGGCCCTGGAATTATGTCTCACCGGCCGAAGAATCTTTGGTGACGAAGCGGAACGGCTCGGCCTGGTAACTAAGGCTTGTGACCCGAATGAATTGATGACCGTTGTCATGGCTTTTGCCAAAGAGCTAGCGGGCAAACCAACAGTGGGAGTAGTTAACATCAAGAACGCTATTTACGAAGGGCTGGATATGTCCCTCCAGGATAGTTTAATTAGAGAACGAGCTCTTTTTTTTGAATCCCTCATGAATCCTGAGACCTTGGAACTGATGAAACTTTATGTGAGTACTGGGCAGGATAGAGAAAAGGCGCTCGAATTACTCCAAGAAATGCTGAAAGCAGAGAATAAAACGACCTAGTAACACCGTTACGGGTTGCGGGTTACTGTGTTGTGGGTTGAGAAAGTATACTCTATCCTTAATAACCCGTAACTCGCAACTCGCAACAAAGAAATTGTTTTGATTAGTAATTTCTTCAGCAAGGAGATTTGAAAGATGACTGAGCAACAAACGTTATCATTTATACCTGATTTAATCGAGTACCAGGCTAAAACTCTGGGCTCAAAACCATACATCCTCTGGGGGGATGAAAAAATAAGCTTCGAGGAATTCGACCGGGCAACCTGCCGGGCGGCCAATGGACTGGCTGCCTTTGGGGCGGAAGAAGGTGATGGTCTGGCCATCCTGATAGGAAATTGTCCTGAATTCCTTTATCTCTTCTACGGCCTGCCGCGAGCCGGATTTTATACGGTTCCGATTAATGCCTCTTTAAAGGGTGAAGGATTGAAATTTATTCTCGCACACTCGGATGTAAAATATCTGGCGGTAGACGACACCCTTTATCCCAAAGTGGCCGAACTTGAAAAGCCACTGGGGGCAATTGAAAAAATCTTTGTTCGCCGGACCACCGAAGATCCCATCCCGGAGGGAACTACAGATCTGCAGGAATTACTAAAGGCCCCGTCTGACAAACCCAACTACCAGATCAAAGAAGGCAGCGTGGCCTATCTGATGTATACCTCGGGAACGACCGGTTTTCCCAAGGGAGTGGTCAACAGAAACCGGGCCGGGGCGGCGGAGTGGTTCAGGTTTGTCGCCTCCCAGATGATCAACCCTGAGGAAGACATCCTCTATACCTGCCTGCCCTTGTTTCATGCCAATGCCCTTATCTTAACCGCCGGCTGGGCCATGGCTGGAGGCGTACCTTTTGGTCTAGATAAAAAATTTTCCGCCTCTCAGTTTTGGGATCGAATCCGTCACTATGGCGCAACCCAGTTCAATGGGCTGGGGGCCATGATCCCCATCCTCATGAAACAACCGGAGAAACCCAATGATGCGGACAACCCGGTGCGCGTTGTCCACTCAGCCGCCTGCCCGGCTAACCTTTGGCAGGCCTTCGAAAAGCGATTCAATGTTAAGCTTTGGGAAGGATATGGGGCCATAGATGGCGGCGGGGTTACAATCTCGAATGCAGGCGACGCCCCCGTCGGATCGGTTGGAAAACCCGACCCCCTTATTATTTGGAAATTGGTGGATGATAACGGAAACGAGATACCTCAGGGAGAGCCCGGTGAATTAATTACAAAGGTATCGGATAAAAAGACCGGTGGTGTGGAATATTATAAAAATCCGAAGGCCTCATCTGAGAAGCTCAGAGGGGATTGGCTCCACAGCGGCGATCTCTTTTATGCCGATAAGGACGGTTTTCTCTTTTTTGTCGATCGAAAAACGGATTCCATGCGCAGGCGGGGAGAAAATATCTCCTCCTGGGAGGTTGAAAATGTAGTCGAAAAATTTTCCGTCGTGGCTGAGTGCGCGGCCTTTGGGGTCCCCTCGGAACTGGGTGAGGATGAGGTGATGATTTGGGTCAAGCCCAAGGAAGGCCTTAAGCTGGATCTTAAGGAACTCATCCGGTTTTGTGCCGATAATATGGCCCATTTCATGGTCCCTAGATATGTGGATGTAGTCGATGATATCCCCCGAACCAGCACCCTGCGGGTCATGAAGGGTGACATGAAAAAACGGGGAGTCACGGAACGCACCTGGGACCGGGAAAAAGAAATGCCCGATTTGGGCAGAAAAAAAGCTTAAATTTTCAAAAGGGATCTTTGAATTCTCTATCAGCCCTTTATTGCTTAAAGGATGATGTATATGGCAGCGCTAACCATACCGAACTCCTTGGCGGAAATTCAGGAAGACTGGTTAACCGAAGCACTCAAGTCGACTGAAACCATTCAAAAAGCCAGGGTAACCTCCTGCCGGATTGAACCCATAGGCGCGGGGACAGGACTCATGGCCGATCTGGCCAGGGTTTATCTCACCTATGATTCTTTGGAGGAACGGGCACCGAACACGCTCATTGCCAAACTCCCGGCTTCGGCTCCAGAGAATCTTTTGGTGGCCTTGACTTTTAATTTCTATCAGCGGGAAGTGAATTTTTATCGTTATGCCGCTCCTATCTCCTGCCTGAGGACACCTCGGACGTATTACTTGGATGTCGATGACAGCGGGCAAAAATTCATCATGCTCCTTGAAGACCTCGGCCCGGCAACCTTGGATCAGATTCAAGGGGCCACAGCGGAAATTACCTATCAGGCCATCATCGAGTTGGCCAAGTTTCATGCCCAATTTGTACCCAAGGTTCAGAACGGTGAAATGAAGTGGGTTTTGGATGCGGCCGATCCAGGCTATGTAGCCCTGAATGCCAGTATTTACCAGCAGGCCCTGGAACCAGCCCTGAAAAACTTCAGTGACCACTTCAATCCGAATACCCAAAAGGTGGCAGAGGTCCTTTACGATAAGATTCCCTGGTTGATGACCGATCGGATCAGAGGGGGACTGACCTTGATTCATGGCGATTATCGGCTGGACAATATGTTTATGGGAAAGCTTCCAACCCGGGAAGGATTCCCCTTAGAGGGTTTGGCCGTAGTGGATTGGCAGATCTGTTGCGTCGCAGAATGCGGATTCGACGTAGGCTATCATATGTGCAGCATCAGCACGGAGATCAGACGGGTTATAGAACCGAAGGCCTTGGAAGATTATTACCGAATTTTGATCGAAGGAGGAATAGAACGAATTCCCTTTCCGGAATTTAAGGAACGATACAAACGGTCTATACTTTTCAGCCTTTTGTATGCGATCAGTGTCGCCGGAAACCTGGATTTGGGAAATGAGAGGGGATTGGCCTTGACCCGAACCGCCCTTGACCGGGTGTTGACGGCTATCGAAGACCACCAGGCAGGAAATTTGATGCCCTGAAGGGAAAACGGTTTGTTCCCAAGGATCAACTGGAGAGAAAAAGGAAAAAATGGAGGAATAGATCATGAGTGAAAACGTATATATTCTCGGAGTCGGGATGATTAAATTCGGCAAGCACCTGGACCTGGGAATTAAGCAAATGACCGGGCAGGCTCTGGATTTGGTTCTGAAAGATGCCGGGTTGGAGAAGAAGGATCTGGAGGCGGCCTGGTTTTCCAATACCGGTTGGGGAATAAGTGATTACCAGCACGGAATCAGGGGCCAGGTGGCCCTCTCGGCCAATGGTTTGGATCAGATCGCTATGACTAATGTTGAAAATGCCTGCGCCAGCGGGAGCACGGCTTTTCATAACGGCTGGGCCGCCATCAAGGCCGGGATCTACGATTGTGTCTTGGCGATCGGGGCTGAAAAAATGTACTACCAGGTGGACCCGAAGAGCGGCGGAGGCCGGTCCTTCGAAGGTTTTATTTCCGGAACGGATGTGGAGGAAACCCGGGCCATGATGGCGAAGCAAAAAGAGGAAGCCAGGCTAAAAAAGGAACAGATGGAAAAAGAGGCCCGGGAAAGAGGAGAGGAAATAAAAAAAGAAGATGGGTCCAAGGGCGGCCATTCCATTTTTATGGATTTTTATGGAGCCGGAGCCCGGAGGCATATGAAGGAATATGGAACCACTCAGCGTCAACTGGCGGTTATCGCCGCCAAGGCGCATAACAACTCGGTCCTTAATCCTTTGGCCCAGTACACCTTTCCGCAAACCGTGGAACAGGTCATGCAGGACCGGATCGTTTCGTATCCCCTGACCAGGGCTATGTGCGCTCCTATCGGAGACGGTGCGGCTGCGGCCATTCTTTGCAGCGAAAATTTTTTAAAGAAATATTCCTCCAGCCGGGCGGTTCTTGTCCGGGCTTCCATTCTGAGGTCAGGGGTCCGAGTAGGAAAACCTAATGATGTCACCGCCCGTGCTTCCAAGGCCGCCTATGAACAGGCCGGATTAGGTCCGGAAGATATTCATGTGGTTGAAGTTCATGATGCCACTGCTTTTGGTGAGCTGGTTCAATCCGAGGACATGGGCTTTTGTCCCAAGGGCGAGGGAGGACCATTTGCCGAGAGCGGTGCCACAGCCCTGAACGGCCGGATACCGATCAACCCCAGCGGAGGACTCATCTCGCGCGGCCATCCCATCGGGGCTTCCGGCCTGGCCCAAATGTATGAACTGGTGACTCATCTTCGTGGGGAAGCGGGGAAGCGCCAGGTAAAAAATCCCCGTATCGCCATGACCGAAAACGGCGGTGGAACCATTGGCAACGGCGAGGCGGCCATGACCATCCATATCCTGGAGAAGATCTAATTCCGTCTATCGGGTTTGTCTGGTCGTTTGGTCTTCCTCCTTGTTTGAATTTTGAACTTTTAACAACTTTTTAATGAGGCTATGTTCACCTTCAAATCAGAATCTTTTTACGTGATGCCTTTTCATTTCGGTCCCCGTCCTCAAAAAGGCTCAGCCAGGTACGGCGATGTGACTACCATTGCCATCACCTATCTGACCGATCGCCGGATGCTGTCCGAATACCTGCCTGAACCCTTTGAGGTGGGTCCCGAGCCCCTGGTTTCGGTGTCCTATGCCATGAACCGGGAAGTCGCCTGGCTGGCTGGAGGGGGCTACAATATCATCGGGGTGAATGTTTCGGCCGTTTTTAATGGCAAACTCGATCACCTTGCCGGAAGTTATTGTCTGGTCATGTGGGAAAATTTGACCGATCCTATTCTTACCGGCAGGGAAATTGAGGGTATTCCAAAAATCTACGCTGACATCCCTGATCATACGGTCTGTGATGGCATTTGGAGCGCCTGTGCCAACTATCGGGGACATAAGATCGTAGATTTGAGGGTTAAAAATTTGACTCTCCTGCCGACCGATCAGGTAAAAGAAATGGAGAGGATGTCCAGAGAAGGAAACTGGATGGGCTGGAAATATGTACCCAAGGCAGGGGGACCGGGCGCGGAAGTGAGCCACGCCACCCTTTTTCCCACGAACCCCACCTTTGATCATGTCTGGACCTGTAAGGGAGAAGTGAAATGGAATCGGTTGACTTGGGAACAGAATCCGACCCAGTTTCATATCGTGAACGCCTTGGAAGAGCTTCCCATCCTTGAATATCGTTCAGCTGTGGTGCTGAAAGGCAGCTCCTCCCTCAGGGTGGGTGCAAAACCGGTAAGACCGCTACGCTGAAAACAATGAAACGGCTCCCCTGAACAGACGCAGCCGATTCAGCAACCTTATTACAGAACAGATACAGACCAGCTAAGCTAAGGAAGACAATATCAATGGCATTGATAAGAAAAGAAGGCAAAATCAACGACAACACTTATCTGATCGACGCAGTTCACCAGGGAAACAAAGGCGGTTATGCTGTTTACCTGCTTAAAAGCGGAGATGGGGGGACCTGTTTGATTGATGCTGGCACTAAAAGTTCCGCCCAGGTCATCGTCGAGAAATTGAAAAAACTGGATGCTTGGCCGATGGACAAGATTATCATTACCCACTCCCATTGGGATCACACACAGGGTATCGGAATCCTTCGTCAGAAAGCGGCCGAACGCCATAATATTCCGGAGGTATTCGCTTCGGAAAAAGCCAGGCCTTATCTTGCCGATCAGTCTTATAATATTTGTTTCGGAACCGATCAAACACCTTATGAAAATATACAGGACGTTCTCGATTTGAAAAACGGCGATAAGCTTGAGGTAGGCAAGGACCTGACGATTAAAATCATCGATACCCCAGGGCACATGGTGGACCACCTGTCCGTCTGGGACGAAAACAGCGGGAACATCTTTGTGGGTGATGCCATTGGGATGAAATGGGGAGATTATCTCGTTGTGCCCAACCCCAATTCCTCCTTCTGGAATGAGAAAGCATTTTTTAAATCCATAGATATCCTGAAATCCCTTAAGCCGAAGACCGTCTGTTTGGCCCATTTCGGCTGTCTCAACGGAGAAGATGCTAAAAATATTTTGGATGATTCCATCTCAAGCTACAACAAGTGGATGGAAATTTTTTACAAAAATTCTTCAAGATTAGATGATATTTCTTATCTGATCGAACTATTATGGTCGAAAATTTATAATCATATTCCCGAAGGGCTTCGGCCTCTTATTGAACAACCTCTGATTGAAGCGTTGGAGCTGGCAGCCAGAGCATATGCCAAACAGCACTCTGAGGGACAAAAGGTTTAGTCCGAATCGCCTACACAGTGCATGCCGAGCATTTTGACCGGGGAATGGAAAACATGAAATCAAGAAGGATATCCATATTATTTTCCGGTCGACAATCTAATGGCGGGGGATTTGCCTATTTTGATACCCGCCAGATGGGTGGGATTATCACCGAATTAATGCGGGTTCCGAGTTAAAAGAAAAAAGTCCCAAGCCGTAGGAAATGAGAGAAACTTTGAGTTTTCAGCTTTAGGTGTTGTGCTTTTTTCGTAAATAGTAAAAGGAGAATGAAAAATGGCTTATACCTTTCAGGCAAAACCATATTTCCAGCCAGCGCACTTCGGACCATGGCCCGTTGAGCCGGTACTTCATTACGGCGACTTGACCTCCATATACATTAGCTACACAACGGACAAAGATACGCTGGCTTCTATGCTTCCCCCGGGCTTTGAACCAACCGATGTACCGACAGTAATGGTTTGGGCTCAGTACTGCCGTGACGTCAGCTTTTTGGCCGGCTTCGGGTATAATATCGTAGGTGTGAATTTTTCTGCGGTTTGGAAGGGCAAAAAAGAAACCCGCGAGGGGGCACTTTCGGCCGTTCTATGGGAAAACGATTTCCTGCCAATCATGTTTGGTCGAGAACATTTGGGAGCGCCGAAATTATGGGCCGATATCCCCGATGTCCAGATCACCAAAGACAACGGGCGGCGCTTTCTGTGCTCAGACAAAGGCGCTATGCTGGTCGAGGGGTTTATCACTGATCTGAACCCGTTGCCCCCTTCCGCCCTGGAAGCGATGGATGCCGATTCCCGGAAAGGTAACTGGTTCTGCTGGAAATACATTTCACACGCCAGCCAGAAAAAAGCGGATCTAAATCTGCCGACGGCCATGAAAAGCCAATCCAGGCTTAAAGAAGCTTGGTTGGCAAAGGGGACCCACAAATTTCACACGCCTAAATGGGAAGAATCCCCGCTGTCCGCGCACATCATGTCCGGACTGAGCAGGCTTGTGGTCAAGGAGTACGTCGGGGCTTTGATGACCCGAGGTGAAAATGACCTGCTTTTCGGTGAAATTGATTATCTCGAATAGGATTTACTGAAAAAAGGAGGACGGGATGAAGCTAAAAGACAAAGTGGCCTTGGTCGCCGGAGGCGGGCAAGGGATTGGTGAAGGGATATCTCTTTGCCTGGCCGAAGAAGGAGCGGATTTGGCAATTGCCGATATTAATGCAGATAAAGCCAAACAGGTGGCTGAAAAAATCAAATCTATGGGGCGCCAGGCACTGGCCTTAGCAGCTGATTTGACCGAAGAAGCCGAGGCCAAGAAGACGGTTCGGGAGACGGTGGACTTTTTCGGCCGAATCGATATCCTGGTCAACAATATCGGCGGGGTAAGCGTGGAGACGCTGATGCAGATCGGAGAGAATCGGGCAGCCTTCGGGGAAGAAGTTGTTCCGGAATTCATGTACTTTAATTCAAAGGTTTGGGACCGGTATTACCAGCTGAACCTGAAAAGCCATGTTATGTTATGCCAGGCGGTAACACCTTATTTTATCAAACAGCGAAGCGGCAAGATCATCAATATATCTTCTGTTTCCGGGAGACTTCCGGAACCGGGCCACATGCCTTATGGTTCGATGAAGGCCGGAGATATTTCCTTTACCTGGTCTTTGGCCAGTGCCCTGGCCCCTTATAACGTAACGGTCAACTGCATATGCCCTGGTTTTGTATATACCCCCCTCTGGGAAATGGGGGCCACTGCCCGTCAGCAAATGCTTAAGGAAGCCAGAGCGAAAGGTCAAGTGCTTCCGCCCGGTGTTATCGCCGAGGATGTTGAAAAACTTACGCCCAGGGAATTGTGGCTGAAGTATATGGTCAAGCCCTCTACCCCGCTTGGAAGAGAGCAGACGGCGGAGGATATGGGGCGGGCGGTGGTTTTCCTGGTTTCGGAGGATGCTAAAAATATCACCGGCCAGGTATTGCATGTAGATGGTGGGCTGGCCATGCGCTGATTTGGAGGAGAATATTTTTGTACAGGATTAACAGGTGGTGCACCTCAAATCTGAGAATTTATCTCTAACTAAATCTCGTTTCCCGGGTTTCGAGTTGCGTGTTAAAAGAAGAACCTTTTCTTCAATAACCCCTGACGCTCAACCCGTAAAAGAAAAATTCAAAGCTCTTGGTTAGATTTTTAAAATAAAGAAAAATGATCCGGTCAGACAAAAAAACGGATATGCAGAAGGAGTCAGTATGAAGGCCTGTTTGGCCACGGGAGAAAAGAGACGAATAGATTGTCAGGAAGTGCCGACCCCTTCCATTGGACCGGGCATGCTTCTGCTGAAAACCCGCTATGCCTGTATCTGCGGCAGCGACCTGGAATATCTGGACGGTTCTTTTGGCCTCGTCACGAAAGGGGTCGGACATTTAGGC
>Ga0209777_10007165_pt1 | contig 12426 bp, 11 predicted proteins | sample FrelakmetHBP12HB_FD_187147 | JGI IMG/M metagenome (GOLD analysis project Ga0209777, IMG submission 187147) | Freshwater lake sediment microbial communities from the University of Notre Dame, USA, for methane emissions studies -HBP12 HB (SPAdes)... | ecosystem: Environmental > Aquatic >... | reverse complement strand
AGAAGGAGGAACGCTTGTGACTAAGGAGGATAAAGATATGGAGAGAGAAGTAGTTTCAGGCATAACTTATGATCGTGATCAGGCTAAAATCACTGTAGTGCATGTTCCGGATAAACCGGGCGTGGCAGCCAGTTTATTTACACCTTTGTCGGAGCACAATATAAGCGTCGATATGATTATTCAAAATGTCAGTGCGGAAGGTTTTACCGATCTTACTTTTACTGTATCTAAAAAAGAAATGAAAGAAGCCCAGAAGATAGTAAATGCCACGGCTAAAGCAGTTGGAGCAAAAAAAGTTGAAGTTGACGATGATGTAGCCAAAGTATCTATAATTGGCGTAGGAATGGTAAGTCATTCCGGTGTTGCGGCTAAAATGTTTAAAACGATGGCCAATGAAAGTATCAATATCATGATGATCAGTACATCGGAAATTAAAATATCCTGTATTATTAAACGAAAATATACAGAACTGGCTGTAACTGCTCTGCACGATGCTTTCGGGTTGGAAAAGAAAAAATAGTTCGATGACTATTTCCGAAGGTCAAATAAAGGGGTTGATCGCCGTTTGCTTAATTTTGGCGATTATTCCCTTTTTAAATTTTTTTTACAGTTTATTGATCAGCTATAAAGCTCCTGTTTTTACCGATCAATTAGATAATTCACTGGCAATAGAAATTGTGGAAAATGATCAGCCAAAAGGAATTTATTTCGTTGGTTCTGAAACTTCCTTAGGACAATTATTGAAAACTGCCGGTATCGGAGAATTTTCATTTCAAGATTTTAAGCTTAACGATGGAATGAAAATCATGATTAATCCTGCTTCAGGAAATCAAGATATTGTTGTTACGAAGATAGCTGCTGCCGAAAGGCTGGCCTTGGGAATGCCGCTTGATATTAATCAAGTCACAGAGGACGATTTGCTTTTAATAACTGGAATCGGCCAGGTAACGGCCGAAAAAATATTAGATTTACGTAAAAAATTAGGACGGTTTAGAGATATTAAACAATTGATGGAAAGAAGAGGAATTAAAGAGAAGAAATTGGCGGAAATACGAAAAAATTTGTATATTGAAAAGTGGCAAAAATAAATCCCACGTTGCTGCGCTTTCACTATCCCGCTACACTCCGCTTCGGGGATAATTCGACTATCTCTTCAATTCTCTAATTTTCAATTGCATCCTACTATCCCCATTCGCTACGCTCAGGGGATAGTTCGTCCAACAAATTTCAGTGCGCTTCGCTTCTGAAACTTGGGACTCACTATCAGTTGCTGTATGATTTATAAAAACTCATCACACGCTTTACATAATTCTGGGTTTCACGATAAGGAGGAACGTTATAATTATATTTGGCTACAGCCTTTTCTCCGGCATTGTAAGCGGCAAGGGCAAGAGTTAAATCCCCTTTATAGGTATTGATAAGATAACGCAGATAACGCGCTCCTCCTTCAATGTTTTTCTCCGGATGGAAGCTGTCTTCGACTTTAAGTGAAGATGCCGTTGCGGGCATTAATTGCATTAAACCCTGCGCTCCCACCGGTGAAACAGCTCGATGATTAAAGTTTGATTCCGCTTTGATTATCGCTTTAATCAGGGCTGAATCTAGTTTAAATTTATCAGCAGCCTTAGTTATAAGATAATCATATTTATTTACGTCGAGATTGGGCTGGAAAAGAATTCGTTTTTCTCTCATGATCATGACATATTTGACGTTATGATCGGTAGGTACGTTGGTAAGATGCAGAACGCCTTCATTATCCACGTACTTATAAATGTCGGCATAAGCAACATTTGCTGCCATAATTATAAAGGCAGCTAAAACTGCAATAACCATCCGTAGAAATAAAATTCTGGTTAATTTTATAAAATTTATGTTTGAATAATTTCTCATGGTTTTATATTACTTTATCAGCCGGTTTAGTTCAATGCTTTTTTAAAACATAAATTAGCTAAACTATCTTAACTATTTTTAAAAAGACTAATGGACAAATCATTATTGATGTTATTTCAATTCTAAATCAAAGATGATATTGAGGCGGCAGCAAATCTCGAATTACAGTTACGCAGTTAACGGGAATTCGTTAGTTGTAGTGAGACTCAAAATTCAGGAGCAAAGTGAACTGAATTTTGTAAGTCTAATTATCCAATACCCTTTGGCTATTGGAAACTGTCCAGCTTCAGCGGGGCTAGGAGGAGGTGACGAGGCGTATTAATAATACGTAGAGGAAGCCGACAATCCCGATGAATCGGGACCAACAAAAATAGCGCTTTGATCGGAATCGCATTCCCTTTGGGAGAGCGCATAATAAATAGAATCTTACTTTGCCGAGAATTTTCGCCAAAATGGTGAAAATTTCCTTTAGGATTGGTATTAAATAGTCATTCCGCCGTCAATAGCAAGTACCTGCCCTGTTACATAGCTCGACGCATCCGAAGCCAGATAAATGACAGCTCCAACCATTTCTTCCGGTTCTGCCGGACGCGCCAGCGGAGTTCTACTCATCGCTACATTAAGAATATCTTGATTCTTCCAGAGAGCCTCGCTGAAGCGGGTTTTGGTGAGTCCCGGGGCGATAGCGTTTATCCTGATATTGTATATAGCCCATTGTTGAGCCATCACTTTTGTGGCCATAATTACGGCGGCTTTGCTTATAGAATAAACAGACAGTATGTCGGGAGTAATTCCGGCGATGGATGCAACATTAATAATTTTACCTCCGCCTTTTTCTTTCATTATACGCGCCACTGCCTGACTCAAGAAAAATAAACCTTTAAGATTCAGATTCATAATGGAATCCCAGGCTCGATCATCTACGTCAATAGCCGAAGCCATTGTGGGATTTGTGGCGGCATTGTTTACCAGAATGTCGATTCTTCCGAACTCCTCCATGACTTTCTTGACAAGATTGTTTGTTTCTTCTATTTTACCTATATGAGCCGCTACAGGCAGGCATTTCCTGCCCATTTTCTTTATTTCTTCAGCTACCTTTTCTAAATCGGATATTTTGCGGCTGGCAATGGCAATATCGGCGCCGGCCTGGGCCAATCCTATAGCGATTGCTTTACCAATTCCCCGGCTGGCTCCGGTGATTAAAACAACTTTATTTTCAAAAGTTAAATTCATTTTTTATCCTCCTGTGACAGATAAAATATTTATACTTTAAATTAAACCGGGATCACAGCCGTAAATGGCTGTAAATAATTCTTTCTCTTTTTGCCGCATTTTGTTTGTTTCTTTTTTAGTCGTATTTTCGTGGTTATAACCCAGCAGATGTAGGATCCCGTGGATTATGAGAAAGTCAATTTCTTGTGCGATAGTAAGTTTACCGTAAAGAGCATCTCTTTGAGCTGTCTCGACAGAAACAATAATGTCACCCATGATTTGAGGATTTATATCGCCATATTCACCTTCCCGCAAAGAAAAGGAAATAACGTTAGTTGCTTTATCCTTTCCCAGATATTGTTTGTTTAACTTTTTAATCTTTTCATCATCAACAAAAGATAGACTGATTTCTTTATCCGCACAATCAAGAATCTTCATAATTTTTAAGACCGTGCTGCGAATTTTGCGCTTATCTATTTTAATTTTATTTTGACTATTTTCGAGCTGTAATTTCATTAATTTCTTTTTTGCCGTTAGTTTCTTTTTGTGGCGATTCCGGATAATCAACGCGATGGTGAAAAATTCCGGTAAGAATTTTTGTAAATGTTTCCGCTATGGTGTTCAAGTTTCTTAATGTTAACTCGCATTCATCGAGTTGACCGTCCATATAAATGCGCTCAATTCTTTCTCTGACCAAAGAATGAATTCTTGCCGGAGTTGGGTTAGACAGTGTGCGTGAAGACGCTTCAATAACATCTCCCAACATTACCAGTCCCGCTTCCTTAGTTTGCGGTTTCGGTCCGGGATACCGGAAATCACTTTCCGATAAAGAACGGATTGATTCGTCTTTATCTTTCTTGGCCTTATCGTAGAAATAACTGACGATGCTTGTCCCGTGATGCTCACGAATTATGTTTATAATTTGCTGACCTATTTTGGCTTGAGAGGCTAGCTCACAGCCATCCTTAACATGAGAAATTATAATCAGGCTGCTCATTTTCGGTGAAAGCTTATCGTGCTTGTTTTCGTTTGTAAGTTGATTTTCAATAAAATATTGCGGCTTCATCAGTTTGCCGATGTCGTGGTAATAGGCGCTGACCTTTGCCAACATAGAGTTTGCGCCGATAGCCTCGGCCGCTGCCTCGACCATAGAGGAAACAATGATGCTATGATGATAGGTTCCGGGCGCTTCAATTATCATCTTTTGGAAGAGAGGCTGATTTAAATTGGCTAACTCCAGCAGTTTAATGTCGGTTATAAAACCGAAAATACTTTCAAAAATAGGAGTGATTCCCGCGACAAGTATTCCGGTAAAAACTCCGCCGGTGAATCCCATTATCAGCCGTAAAAATAAATCATTGAATAATTGTCCCGTGATAAGATTCAAGCAAACAATCGCGGCCATATTGATAATTCCCAAAAAAAGGCCGATTCTTAAGAAAACAGAACGTTGACGGATGCGGACAATTTGATAAGACGCAGCAATTGATCCTAAAAAGGAGAAGAGAGGAAAAATAATTTTTTCGTCAAAAATAAAACCAATCATTAAAGATGTGAGCACGCTTACTATCAAGGCAACATTTCTATTAATTAATATGGCGATAGTCATTGCTCCCAGCGCGAAGGGTATGGCGAAAAAACAGGAGTCAGTTGACATAAACGGGAATGCCCTGTTAATAGCAATGGAAATGAAAATTCCCGCCTTGATAAATAATATTTGCAGCAGGGCAATAATACCGAAAACAAATAAATCAATATTGGAACGAACTGAAGCTTTAATCCAGTTTCTTGTGCGCCAGAGGTACAGAACAATGGAAAGAAATAGAGAAGTGAAGAAAAATCCCAGCAGGATTGTAAATCTGGAAAATTTATTATCCAGGGCGGATTTGTAAAAAGCATTTAACTTTGCTAATTCCAGATAACCGATTTTTTCTCCTTCCCGGACAATCATTTCATTTTTTTGGACTTGGAAAAATGTCGAATTTGTATCTCCTATAATGGCCAATTTTTTCTTTTCCGTCTCCTCTTTATTAAATGTCAAATTCGGTTCGATTAGTTTTTTAGTCAGAGAAAAAGCCGCTTCTTTTAAATTATTTTCATCTTCCTTAAAAATCATATTTACTGTTTTTAAAAGAGACGCGTCAACTTCCTGAATATTCAAAAATAAAGAAGGGTCCTTAATTTCTTCTTCAATTTGAGTTTTTAAATTTCTGACAATAATGCCTTTTTGCTTTTCTGCTTTGTTGAAAATATTGTTGGTTATGAATTTGTTGTCGTAGAAAGAAATGATCAGCCGGGATAATTTTTTCTGGAGTTCATTGGAAAATTTATATTCGTTTAAAACATAAAACTCTTCCGAGCTTAAATAAATCCCTAAATTAGTTTCCAGGTTCTTTTTTTCTTTTTGTAATTTGCTTATATCAATTCCGCCGCTTTCCGGCTTTTTTCCCTTAAACGAATTTTTATAGTTATCAGCCGTGGAGGAAAGAGCTTTAGCTAATTTTATTTTAATGTTTTCTGCAATTTTAGTATCGTAATTGTAAACAGGTTTAACATTTTCCGCGTCATCTATTTTTTTCTGTTCGCTTGCCTGCTGATCCTCGACTAGAAAAGAATAATCTGCTTTAATATTCTTGGGGGCAATCATGCCCAGTTTAAATTCCGGTTCGGAGATACGGAGTTCCGGCGCCATGATGATGGCTAAAATTGAGCAAAGAATAACAGCGATAGCCCATCTTTGAAAATTGCTGTTTTTCAGAAAACCAAGAGACAACTTGTTTTTTCCCAGTAACTTCTCGAAAATATTTGCCGCCTTATTTTTTATTGATTCGATAAAGTTCATAAAATTTATTGTTGAAACTCCAATTCCGGAAGTGAAGCGTCGCGGAATTGGTAAGTTGAACAATCCCGCGAAGCGGAGGGTTTACTGCACCGCAGCTTGCTGCGGAATCTTTTTCTAAATCTTGCTTTAGTTTTCATACCCGTGATTTATTGGATTCGGTTGTTTTTTCTTTCTTCATCTAAACGTTTATAGGCTTTGATGACATCCTGAACTAACGGGTGCCGGACAACGTCAATTTCCGAAAAATGAACGAAGCGGATACGGTCGATTTTTTTCAAAATATGTTGGGCTTCAATCAATCCGGAAACTTTATCCGAAGGCAAATCAACTTGGGTAATATCTCCGGTTATTACCGCTTTAGAACCAAAACCGAGCCGCGTTAAAAACATTTTCATTTGTTCGGATGTAGTATTTTGCGCCTCATCCAGAATAACAAAAGAATCGTTAAGCGTTCTACCCCTCATAAAAGCAAGAGGCGCAACTTCAATCAACCCTTTATTAATAAGGGCTTCTGCTCTTTCCATGTCTATCATATCATAAAGTGCATCATATAAAGGGCGGAGATATGGATTAACTTTTTCGGCCAGATCTCCTGGTAAAAAGCCCAATTTTTCGCCGGCCTCCACGGCGGGACGCGCCATAACTATCCTTTGAACTTTTTTCTCCAGTAAGCAGGATACGGCCATAGCCATAGCCAGATATGTTTTTCCCGTTCCGGCAGGACCTATAGCAAAAACCATATCAAAATTTCTCATATATTCAATATAAAGTCTTTGAGCTATACTTTTGGGAGTAATTACACGTTTTTTGGAAGAAATAAAAACAGTATCAAGAAAGATACGCGCTAATTCGAAAGTTACATTTTCGGAAAGGATGCGGTGGGCGTAGTCAATATCGGAAGGTTGAATATGCCAGCCTTTTTCCATTATCGAATAAAGCTGCCGCAACATAGTGCTAATCTTGCGAACATTGTCATTTTTGCCCGAGATGGTAATACTATTTCCCCAGGCTTTTACTTTGACAGGCTCCAGATTTTCGATAAGCTTTAAATGCTTATCATGTTCGCCACAGAGATTCTTTAGTAAATTGTGGTCCGTAAAGGAAATTTTCTCTACGGATACACTCTTGGATACTTGTTTCAATGAGTTTTCAGCCTCTAATAAAGAGATATCACTCAAATCTTAAAATTACAATTGCATACCAAATTACCTGCGAATTTTTTACCACAAATTCAGGCGCAGGGTTCTATCACTTTGATTTGTCCAATGCAACACAATTTATACCAATTAATTATCAGACATTAAAAGGTTGATTTGCTTAGTATAATACCAAGTAAGCTTTCAAAAATTCATATTTTAACTTTTGAAAGCAACTTGTTATTAATATTGCAAAAACAGGTGCGCGAAGACCTTAGCATTGCCCAGAATATTGTCAATCGGGCAGTTTTCGTTAGGCTGGTGTGCTGTCTGGTTGGTTTTAGACCAAACAGCCACTGAATAATCTTTTTTCCGAATGTAGGAAGCAACTGTTCCGGCGCCCACACCGCCGGCAAATGTTTTTACATTGTAAACCGTCTCAATGGCTTCTTCAAGCGCTTGGACGACCGGAGCGCCGGGCGAAGTCGGTTTTGCTGATTGCACATATTGCGCGGTGGATATTTCTATCTGAACCTTGAATTTCTTTTCAATTTCACGGACAATATTTTGTATTGCCGAGAGGACATCCTGTAGGTCATACTCCGGAAGAACACGGCAATCCATGTAGAAAATATCTTCGCCGGGGATGGTGTTGATATTGCCCACATTTGCTTCCTTTTTGGTTGGTTCAAAAGTGCTTTCCGGCGGATCAAAAAGGGGATCGGACTTGGGAAACAGTTTTTTCAGTTTGACTAATTTTGTTACCAGATGCGATGCCGCAACAAAAGCATTATTGCCCAGTTGCGGATTAGAGCCGTGGCATTGCTTTCCTTTTGTTTTAAAACAAAGCCAGAGCATACTCTTTTCAGAGACTTCAATTAAAGAACCTTGCGGATTTCCCGAATCAGGAACAATAATCAAATCGTCATCGTTAAAAAGCGGATCGGCGGAATCAATCATGTAATAGAGTCCCATGTTGCTTGATGTTTCTTCGTCGGAAACAAAGGTAATATTAATTGAATTATCCGGTATTAATCCTTCATCAATAAGAGCTTTGGCGGCAAAAATGGAGGCCACCATGTCCTGCTGATTATCTTCCACTCCGCGGCCGAAAATATGGCCGTCTTTTACATAAGCGCTATAAGGATCATGATTCCAGAGACGCAATTCACCAGGGGGAACAATATCCATATGAGTAATAATCCACACAAATCTGGATTTGTTTTTACCCTCAATAGTAGTTATGAAATTAGGCCTGATGCCGGAAGAAACTCTATTATCTTGCGCATCATAATGCCGGAAGTTTTTAAAACCCATTTGGATAAGGCGGTTTTTCAATAAATTAGCCTTCAGCAATTCGCCATCACCGCCGTTTTCCGGTCCTACGGCCGAAACTGCGCTAAGAGCAATTTGCAATTCAATCATTGCTTCCCGATAGGAATCGATTCTCTGAGATATCCGTTTGAATTTGTCTGCATCAATCATAAAAGATACCTTAAAAAAGAAACTAGTCTTCAGGAGTTATTAAAATATGCCGGACGGTTATTGTCGAGGATTCGTCAAACTTCTTGCTGTCACCTAAAATCAATACAACGTTTTTTGTTTTATCCAGATATTTTGCGGCAACTTTATTTAAATCTTTAAGGGTGACGCTTTCTATTTTATTACGATAATTAAGGAGAAAATCTGCGGGTAATTTTTCGTAGTCGATATTCATCTGTTGCCCGGCAATTTGTTCGGGAGTAACAAAAGAAAAGATAAAGCCGTCTTTAATCGATTTTTTAGCCCAATCGATTTCTTTGTTTGTAATCGTGCCGGACTGAATATTTTCTAAAACAGAATTGATCAGGGAAAGAGTTTTCATGGTTGAAGATGTTTTCGTAAAGGCGTAAGTGCCAAAAACTCCGTAGGCAGGTTTAGCGCGATAAAAACTTCCGGCACTATAAGCCAGGCCTTCATTATTGCGCACGGCGCTGAAAATTCTTGAAGGAAAACCGCCGCTGCCGATAATAAAGTCAAGAACTGTAAAAGCATAAAAATCAGGATCAATTTTACTTGCGGCAAATTGGCCGCTGATAACTGTTGACTGAGGGATTTCTTTATTAATGTAATACACCCCGGCATTTGATTTTTGAGGGGGCAACGGAACATTAGACGGAATACCGTTTGTCTTCCAATCCCCAAAGTACCGGCGGAATTTATTTATAGTCTCCTCTTTGGTTATATCTCCGCTTACGGCAAACATAATATTATCGGGCTGGAAAAACCGGCTATGAAATTTGATTAAATCATTGCGTTCAATATTGGCGAGCGATTTATGTGATGCAAAACGGCTGCGCGGATCATTGTAATAGATAAGACGATTAAATTCCCGAAAAGCGAGTTTTTGCGGATCGTCTTTCAGTCTTCTTAATTCTTCATTCTTCAATTGCCTGGCCAACTCAAATTTATTTTGTTCAAAAGTAGGTTGGATAAGTATCTGCGCCAGCAGGTCAAGTCCCTGATTAAGGTCTTTGTTTAAAACAGAAAAATTAACCTGCGCTGATTCCATAGACATTGCAATTGTCGCGGATGCGGCCATGAAATCAAATCGAGAGTCAATTTCCGTGCTGTTTAATTTTGCTGTTCCTCCGGTTCTCATTACATAGGCAGTTAATTCGGCAACACCTTCCTTGTTGTCCGGGTCATACATTGTTCCGGTTTTAATCAGAGCCTTGATATTAATTAAGGGCAATTCGTGGTCCTCCAGAATATAAAGAACGATCCCGTTTTCCAGAACCACACGTTGAGTTTGCGGCAGATTAAATTGCAATGGGGCATAATGAATTTTATCAGGTGAGGGCAACTGAGAATTCGACGCTGCTGCTATGGGGAGTGCGCCTTCGGTAATTATGAAGATGATTAGCAGTAAAAAAGTAAAATATTTAATGGAAGTGTTCATTATTTTGCCTGTCATATAAGTCTGCATTTAATTTTTCTTTTCGTTATGGTTTAGTACAGCTATAGTGCGGTTTTCTTTATTCAGATAAAATTTAGCCGCTTTTTGGATATCATCAGCTGAAACTTTATCAATGATGTTTAAATAATTGGATATATACCTGTAATCGCCCAGCAATACTTCGTAATAAGATAACATTGCGGCAAGCTCGCCGTTGGAATCAAGATTTTTAATATAATCCATTCTTAGCTGATTTTTTGCTTTGGCTAATTCCGTATCCGGCACCGGTTGTGTTTTAATTTTTTCTATTTCCTGCAAAATTATTTCTTCCAATTCCATATTCGTATGAGGATGACGGGGCTGAGCAAATATCGTAAAAAGGTTCGGGTATCTTGTAGCCGGCACACCGTTGGAAACGCTTATGCTTTTCGCGATACCCATTTCCGTTACCAGTAAATTATATAATCTGCTGGTTCTTCCTTTGGTAAGGATTGTTTCCAGCACATCAAAAACATAATCTTCGTAGACGGGAGCGTTGGGTTTGTGAAATCCGATAATCATAGTTGGATTGGCATCGAAAGAAACTTCCACTTTTCTTTCTTCTGTTTGTGTCGGTTCCGCGGGGATTACATTTTTCTTCTCCCGGCTCGCGGGAATCAGGCCAAAATATTTTTCGATCAATTTTAATGTATCTTGCGGCTTAATATCGCCAACAACCGCAATCACAATGCTTTCCGGTGCTTGATATTTTTCAAATATTTTTTTAAGAGAATCGGGACTCAAGTTCATTATATCTTCCGTCCAACCTAAGATCGGTCTGCCGTAGGGATGAGTTTTATAGGCAGTGCGAAGGAACTGTTCATACAATTTGCCTTCCGGATCGGATTCCACGCGTTGCCTTCTTTCTTCCATTACCACATCGCGTTCCGTATAAAATTCACGAAAAACAGGATTGAGCAGGCGATCCGCTTCAATTCTTGCCCAAAGTTCAATTTTGTTTGCGGGAAGGCTGACCTGATATGTTGTTACATCCTGTCCGGTGGAAGCATTCATATCCAAGCCGCCGTTTTCCGTGTATAGCCGGTCAATTTCATTAGGTATAAAATATTTTTTTTGTTGATCTTGTAATTTTTTTAATCGGGCCGTAAGCCCTTCAATAATTTTAGGGTCAGCCTTCTTACCTTTTCGTTTTTCTTTATCTAAAGTCGTGCCGGTTTTTTCGATTGTTTCCAATATTTTTTTTTCAGTCGCGTAATTTTTTGTGCCGATCGTTGTGGTTCCTTTAAACATCATGTGTTCTAAAAGATGGGCGGCGCCGCTTTCGCCATTTTGTTCATCAACAGCTCCGATGCGATGCCGGATATAGAGAGACACCGTCGGGCTTAAATGACGTTCCAGCATAAGTACCGTTAAACCGTTTTTCAGCTTTGTTTTAACGACTTTCTTTTCCAGATCAAAACCGTAAGAATGGCCGGAAAGTAAAAAAACAACCGCAAGCGCAAAAGAAAATCGGGCAATATTATTTCGTTTCATCATTAACAAATCCATCTTGTTGTTTTTTAGGAAATAAGCGGGAGAAAAAGTATATGACTCCAACAATACAAACTAGAATTAAAAGAGAAGCGGAAAAAAAATACATGACGAATTCCAGAGGGTTCTTCACGTTATATGAACCCAATAACGTATTGACGCCGATAATTAAAAAAAATACGGATAGCGATAAGACAATAATATTTTTAATCCAGATTAGAACATTCATGCAAGACTACCTATTTTGTTCCTTAATTATTTTTAAGTTTCTTCTTTAATTCTGTATAAACGGCAAAACTAAAATCATTATTCCGGCAAGGGAGCAATGAATTGTTATGATATAATGGTTCACCTTGAATGTCAAAGGATGAAGATGCCACCGCTTCCGCCCACATTTTTGTGCCGGGAATAGGCGAATATTCGGCCAGCAACGGCTTGGCGCCGCATTCCCGGACAAATTCAATGCTATTGGTTATTTCCGCTACGCTTTGATGGGGCATGCCGCAGAGAAGATAAATTCCTATATCGTCTTTTTTATAACCAGCATTTTTTAAGTGACTTACAGCATGACGTAGTTCTTCGTTTTTAACTTTGCCTCCCGTTTGCTTCTGCCGGTTTAAATCCGCTGTTTCAAAGCCGAAGCGAATTGTCTTGAATCCCGAATCGTAGAGTAATTTACTTAAGTCTTTGTCTATTTCCCGCAGATGCAATCCGTTAGGGCAATGAAACTGGCAGGACAAATTTCTTTTTCGGATTTCGCGCAGTAGAGGTATAATCATTTCCTCAGGATTAACAAGCAGGGCATCGTCGTAAAAACTAAAATTCATTACGCCTGATTTTTTTTGCCAATGTTCAATTTCGTCAACAACTTTTATCGG
>Ga0209777_10007164_pt1 | contig 12428 bp, 8 predicted proteins | sample FrelakmetHBP12HB_FD_187147 | JGI IMG/M metagenome (GOLD analysis project Ga0209777, IMG submission 187147) | Freshwater lake sediment microbial communities from the University of Notre Dame, USA, for methane emissions studies -HBP12 HB (SPAdes)... | ecosystem: Environmental > Aquatic >... | reverse complement strand
GGCTTCGGCGCGCGCGTCTGCGGCACTGAAGAACTCGGGCCAGAAATAGATGGGAACGTCGAGGTGCGCCCGGCGCGTGGCCGAGCGCAGGTTGTCGCGGCACAGCAGGCAGGGCGTGACGACGGGTGCGCGGCGCTCGGCGGCGAAGCCCAGCAGGCGCCGCGCACCCTCCGAGGCGCCGCGATACACACCGCCCAGGGCGCCGCAGCAGGCGGCGTGCAATGCCGGGTAGGACAGCTCGATGCGGGCGCCCGAGAGGGCGGCCGCAGCGGCGAGTGAGGCAAGTGCCCGCTCGCGATCGACCAGACAGCCGACGTAGGGGACGAAGGACTCGCCGGCCGCCTTGAGCGGGCGCTCGTCACGTTGGGCGCGGTCGACGAGCGCCTCCCACAGCGGCGTGGTCTGCACGCCGGCCTCTTCGAGGCTGGCGTCGCAGGCCGGGCAGGCGGTGAGCACCGGCTCGTCGGCCTTGAATCCCGAGCCGACGGTGCCGCGCGAAGGGTGGCCGCAGCAGGCGGCCCCCTCAGCCTCGGCCAGGTTGAACCCCATGGCGGCCGCCACCGTCTGTGTGCGACGGTACGCGTCCGCGTCCTGCGGCAGGGCGCAGCCCGCATAGAAGGGGCGCGCCGGCCCGGCGGGCTTCTCGCCCGCCGCGGGCGCGCCCGCGGGCGCTGCTCTGCCGGCCTTCATCCTGGCGCTCACCGTCTGCGAGACGATGCGCGTGAACGCACCGGCGGCGCCGACCACGTCTTTGGGCACATGGCCCTTGCTGGCCATCGTCATGCCGAAGGCCAGGTTGTCGATGCGCGGGTACTTGCCCAACCGCTTGGCGGCTATGTCGGCCGCCTCACGTTCCGGGCAGCGCTGCCCGCCGTACCGTCGCTCCAGGGCGCGCAGACGCTTGAGGATGGCAGCGACGTCCACGTCCATGCGGCAGACATCGCTGCAGGTGCCGCACTCGCTGCAGCGCCAAAGGTCCTCGTTGGTCATCACGGCTTCGATCTCGCCGGCCTGCACGTCGCGGATGATGCGCCGCGGGCCCCTCTCCAGGTCGCCCACGTTGGGGCAGGACGAGGTGCACTGGCCGCACTGGTAGCACAGCAGGCATTCCTCGCGCAGCCGCGCGAACTCCTCGCGCAGAGTGGCGTCAACGGTCGTCGCCACGTGGCTCACCTCCAGTGGGAGCAGTGGTCGCAGAACAGGTAGCGCAAGCGCCGCCGGACGCTCCGGCGCCGATGAGGCCGGCCTCGGCCTCGAGCATCTCGGCCGAGGCCCCGTTGCCGGTGGCTTTGGCATGGAACAGGCGTATGCGCCGGCCCACGCTCGAGCGGTCCACGGCGCACAGGTGCCAGAGCTCCAGCGGCACGTCGATGTCGGCCTCGGCGAGCAGCTCCTCGGCGAGGACCGTCTGCTCGGCGGCGCTGGTGTCGCCGCGGCGGAACTGGCAGCGGCCCTCGGCGCAGCCGGCCAAGAACACGCCGGCGGCGCCCTGCTTGGCCGCCTCGACGATGTGCAGGGCGCTGACGCGGCCCAAACAGGGCAGCTCGATAAGGCGCACCGAGGTCGGGTAGGCGTCGCGCTGCTGGCCGCTGAGGCTGATGGCGGCGCCGGCGCACTCCTTGCAGTAGAAGCCGATGACGGGCCTCTCGACACCCTCGGTCATCACGCTCACCCGGCCGAACAGGGCGTCGTCGGTCAGGTTGTGGGCGATGGCGATCTCGGGGCAGTTGGCGGCGCAGATGCCGCAGGCATGGCAGGCCTCGGCGTCGACCACGGCCAGCTTGCCTTCGTCTTTGACCTCCTTGGGCCGCGGCGCGTCGTCCGGGCGCTCGACCAGGCTGATGGCGCCGAACGGGCAGGCTGTGACGCACACGTCGCAGCCCACGCACTTCTCCGCTTGCACCACGGAAGCGGGGGCGCTGCTGCGGCCCTTGGAGGCGAGGAAGTTGTGGATCTCGCTGGCCACCGCCGAGGCCTCGGTGTTGCATTCGATGAGCGCCTTGGGACCGGCGGCGGAGCCGCAGACGAAGATGCCTTCGGCGGTGGTCTCGGTGGCGCGGTTCTTGCGGTCGAGGATCTCGATGAAACCGTCTTCGTCCAAGTCGATGCTGAGCACTTGGGCGATGCGCTCGACATCGGTGGCCGGCACCATGCCGGCGGAGAGCACGACCAAGTCGGGGCGCAGCACGACCTTGCGGCCGGCGGGCACGTCCTCGACCTCGACCACGGGCTTGCCTTCACCGTCGAACTGCACTTCGGGCGGCGTGCCGCGCAGGAACTCGACGCCGGCACGCCGCGCCGCCAGGTACCAGTTCTCGTAGCCCACGCCGGCCGTCCTCATCTCGAGGTAGCAGATCGTCACCTTCATGGCGGGGAAGAGCGTCTTGAGACGGATCGAGTGCTTGAGGGCGATCATGCAGCACAGGCGCGAGCAGTGTGGCAGGCGCTTTCTGTCGCGGGAGCCGGCGCACTGGACCATGACGACTTCGCTGGCCGGCGTGCGCCCCAGCGAGGCCTGGCCCGCCCAGTCGTCGAGCATCTCGGCCAGCTCGAGCTGGGTCACGACGCCGTCGTGACCGTAGCCGAGGTGGCTGATGAACTTCTCGGGCGCCGGCTCGCAGCCGACGGCCGTGAGGATGGCGCCGGCGCGCACCGTGGTGCGCTCGGGGCTCTGCGTGAAGTCGATCGCCTGCACGGGGCACTGCTCCACGCAGGCGCCGCAGAACGTGCACGTGTCGAGGTCCACGGTGCGCACCACGCGGCCGTCGTAGAACTCGGTGAAGATCGCCTTACTGGCGCCGTCGCCGGCCTGCTCGGGGCAGACGCTCTCGCAGGCGCCGCAGTTGACGCAGGCGTCGGTGACGATGTTGGGCAGGCGGCGGACGGCAACCTCGAAGTCGCCCGGACCGCCGCTCACCGACTCCACCGTGGAGCGGCGCCAGACCTGCAGGTTGGGGTCATCGATGGCCAGGTTGCGATGGAAGCACTTGCGCGTGCCGGCCTGGGCGTCGGTGGTGGGCAGACACTGACCGCAGTCGTTGGTCGGGAAGACGGTGCCGATGCGGGCGGCGCGGCCTCCCAGGAACGGCCGCCGCTCCACGAGGTGGACGCGGTGGCCCATCTGCGCGAGCTCGCAGGCCGCCTGCGTGCCGGCCACGCCGCCGCCGATCACCAGCACGCTGTTCTCGCGGTGCTCGCGCACCAGCGTGTCGTTGCCCGGCGAAGGGTAGCCGATGGTGGAGGCGATGATGCTGGCCGCCTTGTCGGTGACGGCGGCGATGTCGCCGTCGTGCACCCAGCTGGCTCCTTCGCGGATGTCGGCGACCTCCATCTTGAGGCCGCGCGAGAGCAGGCGGTGGAAGCGACGGGCGGCGAAGTCCTGCGAGCAGCCGGCGAGCACGAGCCGCCGGCCGGCCTCGGATTCCATGAGCTCGAGCAGGCGGCCCTGGCCCTCGCGGCCGCACCAGTGGCGGCCACGGACCACGTCGGCCGCCACCACGCGGCTCTCGAGCTCGTCGAAGTCGATGTTCTCCATGGTGCCGGCACACTCGCAGAGCAAGGCAAGCGGGCGCGCGGCCGCGGTGGCGCCGTTGCCGCGCGCGCCGTTGCCGGTGGGTTGGGCGCTCACGCCGTCACCGCCGGCTGGGCGTTGGCTACGGACGCTGCTGCGTCCGACTTGGGCGGCTGCGCCTCGATGGCCTCGACGGGGCAGCCGCGGACACAGGCGCCGCAGCCGAGGCACTTCTCGGCGTCGTACAGGATCGTGCGGTAAACGGTCACCCGCTCGGGAACCTCAACGAGGCCGCTGGGCTCGTGGCACGCGATACGTCGCAGGGCGGCGCCAAGCGCTCCCCGCCGGCTGTCGGCGGGCGCGGCGAGCAGCTGGTTGACGTCGAACGTCGCGCCCCGCTGCGAGGCGCCCGACGGGCAGTTCGTGGCGCACTTGCCGCAGCCCACGCAGAGCTCTTCATGGCGCACGATCTCACAGCCGATACCGGCGCCGTGCTGGAAGGTGGCTCCAGGCAGTCTCTCGAGGATCTCTCTGCCGCGGTTGGTCAGCGGCACGTCAGGACCTCTCCAGCGGAGGCAGGGCGCAGATAGTGCGATCCATCTCGCGCACGGCGGCCACGAACTTAGGCGGTTCCCCGGCGCTCATGGTGAACATCCGTACGCGCTCAGGCTCCACGCCGACCGAGTCGAGCATGCGCTGCACGAACTTGACCCGGTCGATGGCGTTGAAGTTGCCTTCGCGATAGTGGCACTGGCCCTCGAGGCAGCCGGCGAGCATGGCGCCGTCGGCGCCGTCGGCGAGGGCCTCGAGCATATGCAGAGGTGAGACCCGGCCGGTACAGGGCACCAGCACCAGGCGTACCGTCGGCGGCAGTGGCGTGCGCGCGTTGGCGGCCGCATCGGCGGCCGCGTAGGCGCACTCGCGGCAGCAGAAGGCGACGATGGTGCGCCGGCCTGTGTCCTGCGTTGCGCTCGTGCTCACCTTGGCCGGTTCCTGCACGGCACCGGCCGCGCTCACGCTCGCACCTCGGCCAGGATCTCTTCGTCGGAGAAGCCGCCGAGCTGGATGGCTCCCGAAGGGCATTCGGCGGAGCAGATCCCGCAGCCGCGGCAGATGTTGGCGTCGACCACCGAGTGCGGGTCGGCGCCTACGGTGAGCGTGACGGCCTCTTGAGGACAGACCGTCTCGCACACGCCGCAGCCGATGCACACGGCGGGGTCGCTGGCGGCGACCTGGGCCGGCGTGAGCGCATAGCCCGTCGACAGCATGGAGACGACGCGCGCCGCGGCCGCCTTGGCCTGGGCGATCGACTCGGGGATGGTCTTGGGTCCTTGCGCCGTGCCGGCCAGGAACATGCCGGCGCGCTGCGTGTCCACGGGGTGCAGCTTGGGGTGGTACTCCTTGATGAAGCCGGCGGCTCCCTGCTGCAGGCCGGCCACGCGGGCGATCTGCGTGCTGCCGTCCGAGGCCTCGAGGCCGGCCGACAAGACGACGAGGTCGAACACGTCCTCGTTCTTGCGTCCTGTGAGCGTGTCCTCGAAGCGCACGCGCAGGTTCTTGTCGGGCTCCTCCAGCACCTCGCCGAAGCGCCCGCGCACATAGCGCACGCCGCGCTCCTGCACCAGGCGGTAGTACTCCTCGTGTGCTTTTCCGGGCGCGCGCAAGTCCGTGTAGCCGACCGTCACGTCGGTGTCCGGGTAGTGCTGCTTGATCAGCGAGGAGTGCAGGGTGGCGAACAGGCAGCAGACGGCCGAGCAATGCTCGTTGCCGCTGGAGGTGCAGTCGCGTGAGCCCACGCACTGGAGCATGAGCACCTTCTGAGGCACGGCGCCGTCCGACGGTCGGAAGAGCTCGCCGTCAGTGGGTCCGGAGGCCGAGAGCAGCCGGGCGAGCTGGCTCTGCGTGATCACGTTGTCGAAGCGACCGAAGCCGAGCGGCAGCTTGCGCCGGGCGTCGAACTCCTGGTGACCGGTGGCGATGATCACCGCGCCGACGGTCACCTCCTCCTCCCACGCCTTCTGGCCGAAGTCGATGGCGTTGGCCGGGCACACCGCCACGCAGGACCTGCACTCCGAGCAGCCGGCGCACTGCAGGCAGCGCTCAGCCTCGGCTACGGCGTCGTGCTCGGTGAAGCCAAGGCGGACCTCCTCCCAGGTGCTGCGCCGCGCGACGCCGTCGAGTGTGCGCATGATGCGTCGCGCCTGCGGCTCGAGCGGCTCCAGCTCGGTCGTCTGGATCTTGAACTGGTCGCGTGTGTCGTCCCACACCGGCACGAGCTGTTCGCCGCGCACGAAGTTGTGGATGGCGCGGGCGGCGCGGCGGCCGGCGGCGATGGCCTCGATAGCCGTCCAGGGGCCCATCGCGGCCGCGTCGCCGCCCGCGAACACGCCTGGGCGGGCGGTCATCATCGTTTGGGGGTCGACGGCGATCTGGCCTCTCTCCAGGGTCACGCCGTCGGCGCCCGCCAGGAAGTCGTCGACCAGGGCCTGGCCGACGGCGAAGATCACCGTGTCGGCCTCCAGCTCGACGAACTCGCCCTCTACGGGCACGGGCGGGCGCCAGCCGCGTTCGTTGGGCTCGCCCAGCGTGCAGCGCTGGAACTTGACGCCGGTCGCCTTGCCGTTCTTGCCCAGGACTTCGACCGGCATGAGCGCGTACTCCACGTGCACTTGCTCTTGCTGGCCCTCCTCGATCTCTTCGGGGCTGGCGGGCGCCGTGCGCTCATCCTCGATGCAGGCCAGCGCGACCTGTTGGGCGCCGCAGCGGAAGGCGGTGCGGCCGGCGTCGTAGGCTACGTCGCCGCCGCCGATGACCACCACGCGTTTGCCCATGGTGCGCTCCTCGCCCAGCGCCTGCGCGCGCAGGAACTCGACCGCGCGTACCACGCCGTCCAACTCAAGGCCGGGCAGCGGCAGCTCCTTGCTCTGGTGCAGGCCGCCGGCCAGCAAGACGGCCTTGTAGCCGTCGGCGAACAGCGAGTCGACGGTGAAGTCGCTGCCGCAACGCTGGTTCAGACGCAGATCCACACCCAGCGCGGTGACCCGCTCGATCTCCTTGTCGAGCACGGCGTGCGGCAGGCGGTACTCCGGTATGCCCACGCGGAGCATGCCACCGGCCAGCGGCAGGGCCTCGAACACGGTGGTCGCGTAGCCGAGCTGGGCCAGGTCGCGAGCCGCCGTGAGACCGGCCGGCCCAGAGCCGACGATGGCGATCTTCTCGTCGTAGAACACGGGAATGGGCTGCGGCAGGTCGGCCGGCGCGCCGTTGTCGGCGACGAAGCGCTTGATGCCGGCCAGCGCGATGGGCTCCTCTACCTCGCCCCGTGTGCAGTATGTCTCGCACACGTGCGTGCAGATGCGTCCGCACACGCTCGGGAAGGGGTTGGGCTCGCTGGCCACGCGGTAGGCGTCGTCGAGGCGCCCGGCGGCCACCAGGGCCACATAGCCTTGCGCCGAGGTGTGCACGGGACAGGCCGTCTTGCAGGGTGACCAGCCGTTGTGGTCGATAGCGAACGTGGCCGGCACGGCGTTGGCGAAGGGCCGGCTGATGGCCGTGCGCTGGACCACGCCCAGGTCGAACTCACTGGGCATGTGCACCGGGCAGACCGGCACGCACTCGCCGCAACCTACGCACTGCTCGGTCACGAAGCTTGGCCGGTGGCGGATGGTCACACTGAACTCGCCGGGCGGGCCGGAAATGGTCTTGACGTCGCTGAGCGTGTGCACGCGGATGCGCGAGTCTGTGGCTGCGTTGGTCAGGCGCGGCGCCAGCGAGCACATGGCGCAGTCCTCGGTGGGGAACGTCTTGGAGAGCCGCGCCATGTTGCCGCCCAGGCTCTGCGTGCGCTCGACCAGGTGCACCTCGATGCCGGCCTCGGCCAGCTCCTCGGCGGCGCTCATGCCGGCGATGCCGCCGCCAACCACCAGAGCGGAGCGGTGCAGGAACGTGCGTGAGCGCGGCAGGTCGGACTGATAGGCGGCGCGCGCCACGGCCCCGCCGAGGATCTTCTCGGCCTTGGCCTGCGCCGCCTCCGGTTCGTCCTTGTGCACGAACGAGCAGCCCTCGCGCAGGTTGGCGAAGGCAACCGCGTTCTCGCCCAGCTGCAGCTCGCGGGCCAGGCGTTCGAAGGTGGGACCCTGGAAGCGGCGCGAGCAGGAGCCGATCACCAGGTGGTCCAGGCCGCGCTCTTCTATGGCCTCCTCGATGGCCCTGCGGCCCTCGGTGCCGCACATGAACTGCTTGACGTTGACGGCCACCACGCCGTCGCGGCCGCGGGCTACCTCGGCCAGCTTCTCGAGGTCGAGCACGCCGGAGATGTTGCCGCCGCACTCGCAGAGGAAGACGCCGGCTCTCATCGCACACCTGCCGCATGTCGCACGCCGATGCGTTCCAGCAGCGGCTCCACGTCTTGGGAGTGCGAGGCGAGGCCGCAGTCCTTGTCGGGGTCGGCGCCTAGAGCGAGCGCCAGGAGCTGCTGCACGTGCAGGTGCACGAACGGGTACTGCTCGTGCGAGCTCTCCTCGATGATGCTGTGGTGGCGGTCGAACTGGATGGCGCAGTTGGGGCACATGTGCACGCACACGTCGACGCGCTCCTGCGCCAGGCGGCGCAGCTTCTCGCGCGTCACGGCCATGGCGATAGAGGGGTTGACGAAGCGCTGCCGGAAGCCGGCGCCACAGTGCGTCGTCTTCTCGTTCCAGAGTCCGGTCTTGATGACGCCGGTAGCCTCGAGCAAGTCCTCGGGGATCATGAAGTTCTCGGCGTCGCCCACCACCTCGTCGGGGAAGACCTTGCAGTAGTGGCAGGCGGGGTGGGTGGCCACTTTGATGCCGTCGAGGCGCCGCTTGATCAGGGCCGGGATCGACTCGTGGGCGCTCCAGAGCACCTCCATCGTGTGACTGTGCTCTATGGCGCTCGCCACGCGGTCGTCGTACTGGCGGCCGATCTTGGCGAGCGCCTTGTTCGTCTCCTCACGGTACTTCGGCACCTCGAGGATGTTGCGCGCCTTCTTGTTGATCGCGTAGCAGGTGGAGCAGAGGTAGCTCATCACCGGATGGTCGGCCTCCACGGCCACACAGGCGTTGCGGGCCGCCATGGCCACCGAGGTGGCGACCGGCACGAGCTCCGAGTAGTAGCCGAGGCCTGTGCAGCACGTCTGGTCGGGGTTGACCACGTAGTCGATCTCGAAACGCTCGAACAGCCACTTGGTGGCCGCCTCGCAGCCGGGGTACTCGGTGGAGATGAGGCAGCTGCGGAAGAGCGTCACGCCCTTCTCGACGCGCGCGATGTCCGGGGTCCTGCCGGTGGGTTTCATTGGCTCCCTCACGATAGCCGTTGACTCTAGTCATTATCGATAAGGGATGGCTATTCCGCAAATGAGGATACGTTATGGTATGTGCCCAGAGGATAAGAGCGGGTGGGCGGCGGCGCGGCGCCCGCGGCCGGCCGCCGCAGCGGTTACGGACCGCGGCTCGGCGGGTATAGGCGACCTACCGCACTTCAACCTCGCGGTGGTGCGTCCGTGTCGTTTTGGTTGCCGGTGCTGCAAGCACTCGGCGGACTGGAGGAACGATGGGGCAGCTTTACCCACTGCACTCGCAGGCCGATGTGGGCGCGGGAGAGGGTGACAACGTCGCCTCGGTCTCCGTCCTCAATGTGGCCCAGTGCGGGCTCTGTGGCACGTCGTTGAGCGCCGACGCGCTCCGGTTCCGCATGGTGTCGCCGCTCGTTAGTGGCGCCTGCTTGACCGTGTGCCGCACGTGCCGCAACGCCGCCTTGGGCGAAGGGTACAGGCCAGCCGAGTAGCTGTCCGGTCGCGGTGCCTGGCCGGGGTGACGCGACACAGCTTGTCTGCGTGCGCCGCCCGCGGCCCCGACAGGCCGTTTTGTTACAATGGGCTGCCTTCGACCCATCTTCGTCCAGCAGACAGGTGACGATGCGATTCCTCGCTGCGTGCCATCGGCGTCCGGTCGACGCCACGCCCATCTGGATCATGCGCCAGGCCGGGCGCTACCTGCCCGAGTACCGGGCCATCAGGGAGAAGCTCTCGTTCATGGAGATGTGCCGGCGGCCCGACGTGGCCGCCGAGGTGACGATGCAGCCGCTGCGCCGCTTCGAGCTCGACGCGGCCATCGTCTTCGCCGACATCCTCCTGCCTCTGGAGGGCATGGGTATCGGCTTTCACTTCTCCCCTGACGACGGCCCGGTGATCGAGCGCCCTGTACGCAGCGGCGCCGAGCTTGCCGGTGTGCGTCCGTTCGCGGCACGGCGCGACCTGCCCCACGTGCTGGAGACCATCAGGCTGGTGCGCCGCGAGCTGAACGAGCGCACACCTTTGATCGGCTTCTCGGGGGCGCCGTTCACGCTGGCCAGCTACGTGGTCGAGGGCGGCCACTCGCGCACCTACGAGCACATCAAGCAGCTCCTGTACGGCGACCCCGAGTCGTACGGTCGTCTCATGGTCTTGCTCGCCGACGCGGTGGTCGACTATCTCCGTGCCCAGATCGAGGCCGGCGCGCAAGCGGTCCAGGTGTTCGACTCCTGGGTCGGCTGCCTGGCGCCGTTCGACTATGAGCGCTTCGTTCTCCCCTACGTGCGCCACGTGGTCGCCCGTGTGAGAGAGAAGGGCGTGCCGGTCATCTACTTCGTCAACGGCGCCGCTGGCATGCTCCCGCACGTCGCAGAGGCGGGCAGCGACGTGGTGGGCGTCGACTGGCGCGTCGACCTGGACTACGCCTGGGAGCAGCTTGGCGACGTGGCCGTGCAAGGCAACCTCGACCCGGTGGCGCTCCTCGGGCCGCCGCAGGCGATCGAGGAGCGCGTGGCCGATATCTTGCGCCGCGCGGCCGGCCGGCCCGGCCACATCTTCAACCTCGGCCACGGCGTGTTGCCTTCCACGCCGCCCGACAACGTCAAGTACCTGGTCGACGCCGTGCATCGGCTGTCGGTAAGCGGCTGAGGGGCAGAGATGACCATCGGCCGCCCCGCGTCTACAACAGGAGCGTGAGTGGATGAGCGAGAGCCTGGTGGACATCGCTCTGCTCGCCTTCGGCGGCCCCGAGACCACTGCGTTGGTCCCGCAGTTCCTGGAGCGCATGACCGGTCGCGCACCCGACGCCCAGGTCGTGGCGGCGGTGAGCGCCCGCTACGAGGCCATCGGCGGCGGCTCGCCGCTACCGGCCATCACACACCGACAGGCCGCCGTGCTGCAGGCCACCCTGATCCAGCAGCTCGCCTTCCCCTTGCGCGTGCGGGCCGGCTTCCTGTACGCGGACCCCAGCGTCGGCGAGTGTCTCGGGGGACTGGATGGCCACGAAGTCATCGCCCTGCCGCTCTCTCCCTACTGCTCGAGGCTCACGAGCGACGCCTACCGTAAAGCACTGGACGCTGCCGGCGGCGCGCAGGTGCCGATGCTCGAGGGCTGGCACGCGCGCCCCGGCTACGTGCGCGCCATCGGCGCGCGGGTGGCAGAGGCACTCGACGGCGCCGACGCGGCCGACTACGCTGTGCTGTTCACGGCCCACAACGTGCCCGCCGAGACGATCCACGAGGGCGACCCGTACGTGGAGCAGCTCCAGCAGACGATCGCCCAGCTCGTGCCGGCCATCCTGCCCGGCGACTGGCGCGTGGGCTTCCAGAGTAAGGGCCGCGGCGATGGCCAGTGGCTGGAGCCGGAAGCGGGCGACGTGCTGCGTTCGCTGGCCGCCGACGGCTGGCGCAAGCTGCTCGTCGTGCCGGTCGGCTTTGTGGCCGACCACCTGGAGACCCTCTACGACTTGGATGTGGTGCTGCGCGGCGAGGCCGAGGCGGCCGGCATGCGGTACCTGCGCAGCCGGCCGCCCAACGACTCGCCGCTCTTCATCGAGGCGCTCGCCGACGTGGTCGTCGACTACCTGGCCCGGCGGCCGGTGGAACACCAGCTGCACCGGCCCGGCGGGCAGCACGACCATGGCGGCGGCGGGCGGAGCGGCCCGGCGCCGAAAGCCGACGGCGACGCGGAATGAGGCAGTGAGCGAGGCCGCCGGCGGGGCGCGCGCCGCGCCGCGCGTGGCCGTGGTCGGCGGCGGCATGGCCGGCCTCGGGGCGGCGCGAGCGCTAGAGAAGGCGCGCCTCGCCGGCGAGGCGCTCGACTGGCTACTGATCGAGAGCGCGCCGCGCCTGGGCGGCAAAGTGCGCACGATACGCCGCGATGGGTTCGTCATCGAGGGCGGTCCTGACTCGGCCATCATCGAGAAGCCGTGGCCTATAGAGGCCGCCCTCGAACTGGGCATCGGCGACCGCCTGCTCGACTCCAACGAAGAGATCCGCAAGAGCTTCGTCTACTCGCGCGGGCGCCTGCATGAGTTTCCTGAGGGCATCGTCCTGATGGTACCGACGCGCGTCGTGCCGTTCGCGCTCAGCGGTCTCATCAGCTGGCCCGGCAAGCTGCGCATGGGCATGGACCTGGTGCTGCCGCGCGGCAGGGAGGTCGACGACGAGAGCCTGGGCGACTTCGTGCGCCGACGTCTCGGCCGCGAGGCGCTGGCCAAGGTGGCCGAGCCCATCGTGGCCGGCATCCACGCCGGTGATCCGGAGCAGATGAGCGTACGGGCCACCTTCCCGATGTTCCACGAGATGGAGCGCCGGCATCGCAGCCTCATCGTCGGCATGCTGCAGCGCCGACGAGCACGGGCGGCGCAGACTGCCCGGGCGCAAGGCGTGGCGGGGGGCGGCGGTGCGGGGGGCGGCGGGGTGGCCGCCGCCCCCCGCACCTATTTCTACTCGTTCCGCACCGGCCTCGCCGACTTGAGCGACGCCATCGGCGCCTCGCTGCCGGCCGAGCGGCTGCGGCTGGAGCTGGTGTTTCTCCTCTCGCTCATCGCTTTAACCGTCACCCCTTACGGCACCGAACTCGCCGCCTATCCCTTCGATCTGGCTT
>Ga0209777_10007163_pt1 | contig 12429 bp, 18 predicted proteins | sample FrelakmetHBP12HB_FD_187147 | JGI IMG/M metagenome (GOLD analysis project Ga0209777, IMG submission 187147) | Freshwater lake sediment microbial communities from the University of Notre Dame, USA, for methane emissions studies -HBP12 HB (SPAdes)... | ecosystem: Environmental > Aquatic >... | reverse complement strand
TCCCGCGCGTTACGGGATACGCCTTTCAAAAAAGCCCCGGCAGTTGTATCTTTCCGCCGGGATGGATTTCGAGACCAAATACATGAAGCGGCGCGATATCATTAAAGTCGCCAAGGCCTATGAAGCCATGCGTCCATAAATTATTTTTCTGAATCCAAAATATCTTGATATATTAAGGCATTGAGGCTATAATTGTTCTATAGATAAAAAAGGAGGATATGTTGGGAAGAGATAATTATTCATTTAAAAAGCAACAGAAAGAATTAGCCACTAAAAAGAAAAGAGAAGAAAAGCTGCAAAACAAACTGGCTAAAAAGAACGCGCAGGCCAGCGCGGGCCAGGAGCAGGCTCCACAGGAGCAGGTTCCAATAGAGTAAAAAGGAGGGATAAGATGAAGAAAACGATATTTATTGCCTTGATGGCGTTATTAATTGTTCCGGCTTTAGCTTTTTCCCAAGAGAAATCCCCAGCCATGGATAAATCTATGGAGATGGGTAAGGGGATGGAGATGGGTAAAGGCATGGGGATGGGTAAAGGAATGGGTTGTAAATGCGGAAAAATGTGCATGATGATGCAGAAGCAGATGATCGCCACCTCTGACGGCGGAGTGATCGTCTTAGCCGGTAATAAGCTCTACAAATATGATAAGGACCTGAATCTGGTGAAGGAAGCAGAGATCAAGATGGATGTTGAGGGGATGAAGAAGATGATGGACCAGATGAAGGAGAAATGCGGCAAAGATAAGATGATGCAGGAAAAGAACGAGAAAGAAGAAGCAGGAGAAAAAGCAGAACCCAAGGGAGATAAGTAAGAGCATAAAAGCAGAGTAGATGAAAGCATTGCTGAGAAAAATCGGCCGGATTTTGTTTAGGATTGTTCTCGGCATCTTTGCTTTTTGTCTTTTTCTGGTATTCGTAGTCATTCCCATCGGGGCGCCGTGGGCAATACGCAGCCAGGGCACAAAACTCCTTGGCCATCCGGTCCAGGTGCGTTCAGTTTGGCTTAACCCCTTTTCCTTGTCCCTTTCAATAAAAGGCCTTAAGATTCTCGATACTGACAAACAGCTGATGGTCGGCTTTGATCGATTTTGGGCTGATGCCAGTTTTTTTAGCCTGTTCAAGAAACAATACCGCATTCAATCTCTGGGAATTGATGGCTTGAAGGTGAATATCGTACTTTTGCCGGAGAACCAGGTCAACCTTTTAGCCCTGGTGCCAAAACAGGCGCAGCCGGCAGCGACTAAAGCTGCTCCACCGGTAGTGGCTAAAGCCTTACCTCTTGTTTTTGTGGACAACATCATTTTAGAAAACGGCACAATTACTTTTACGGATAAAGATATTGCTCCCGGATTTACCACGCGAATAAGTGCGATGGATTTGCGTGTGAGCGGCATCTCAACCTTACCGGATTGCCAGGTTAAGATGGTCTTTAAATCTAATATTGATGAGAAAGGTACGATTAATAGCGAAGCTTTGATTAAGCCATTTGTGCAGCCGTTGCAGATGGAAGCTAATCTTTCCCTGAATAATTACGCTATGCAAGCACTCACACCTTACGTCGGCAAATATACCGGCCACGCAGTACAGGAAGGTAGCAAGCTGGACGTGAAAGTGGATTACCGTATCGCAGATAATAAGCTTGTTGCCAAACATAAAGTGCTCATCCAGCGTTTTAATTTTGGGGTGAAAGTGGAGAGTAAAGATGCGCTCTCTTTGCCTTTCGGGCTGGCCATAGCATTATTAGAAGATTCCCAGGAAAAAATTGATATCTCTCTTCCGGTGCACGGAGACATTGCTGATCCGCAGTTTGAGTATTTTCATCTTCTTGGAAAGGTGGCGGTGAATTTCTTCATGAAGCTGGTCACTGCCCCGTTTAAAATGCTCTTGTCGTTTGTGCCTTCAAGCGGCGCAGGCACAGAAGAAATGGGGGCAATTTCATTTGCTCCCGGAACATCGGTTTTGGCGGATACAGAGAAACAAAAAGTAGGTCCTCTGGCCAAGGTGATTAAGGAACGGCCGAAACTTTTCTTAGAAATTAACGGCAGTTATGATACTGTGGAAGATTGGAAGGCGATGAAGACTCAGGCCTTTGATGATGAGTTAGCATCCAGGCAAAAAGAGTACACGCCTGGGGATTTACGCATCTTCGAAGATATCTATAAGGAGCGTTTAGGTGTGCACGCCGGCTGGCGACTGGAACGTCAGTACACTAAAGACAAAAAGATTGACGAGGCAGCGCTAAAAGCTGAAATCAGGCGCCAGGTGATTGAGAAGGGCGCACCGGATAAGGTGGCGCTTGAGGTATTGGCGCAGAAACGGGCGCAGGCATTCTACGATTCCATTATCGCTGCAGGTTTTGACAGCGCCCGCGTCAAGATCGGCGCAAGCCGGACGACGCAGATAAGTATGGGCCAGGTGCCGCTGGAGTTTACACTGACGGTGTATGAAGAGGCTAAAGCAGCAAGTCCTACCCCCGCCAAATCCGAAACAAAATAGAACTGTTTAGCGGGTTCTATCCATAATGCCCCTGTCAGTTCTCTCGCTCAAGTCGATTTTTGGTTTCAGGTTTTTGTGCTTCCGCGTGCTGAAATTTTTTGCCGTCTGCTACAGTTTACGCCTCGTTCCCGCATAGACTAACGCAAAGCGTTTCAGTACTCCACTCGGCGTAAATCCTTGCAGACTTCTGCCAAAAAATTTCTAATGCACGCTCCAGCAAAAAACCTAAAACCTTAGATGATATCGACTAAAAGCTCCATTCTTGCCTGCCTACGGCAGGCGCTCGCATAACCGTCAGGGGCATTTATAAAGGTTGAAAGGAGGCATTTTTAGGGGTACAATACAAGCACTTGACAAAAGGCAGATTTAGATGTATAAAAAGATAGTAAAATTTCGTGTGGTATGTTTCGAAGGGGGAACTGCCACGTTAAATAATTAAAACCTTCGCTAGAAATGGCGAGGGTTTTTTATTTAGAGAAGCTGGAATATCAAGAGAAAAGAGAGGTATTGCCTTGGGATGAAACCCTTCGGATAATCTCTTACCGTGATTCAAATAAAATATACAGCTGTTAAGGTAAATAAATCACAGGAGGTTGATTTATGTCTAACCGGTTAAAAAAAGATATTCAAATTGTTTTAGATTATCTCTGGCACGACGAAAAAAGTCATTATCAGTGTGGCCCATCCAAAAAGCACATTTACTCCGTCTTGAGAAGATTGGCTAAGGATGTGGGGTATCGCGCATCTTAGGTGGCTATATGAGTATGCGTCTGAATCTCGATAAGAATCTTGCCGAAGAATATAATAGCCCCTCTCAGAAAATTAGAGTATTAACAGAAGGATGGGTTGATAATGAAGTTTTCTGTCCTTCTTGTGGCTGCGATATCGGGCATTACGAGAACAACAAACCTGTCGCTGATTTCTTTTGCCTAAATTGCAAAGAAGACTATGAGTTAAAAAGCAAAAAAGATTCTATCGGTTCTAAAATTGTTGATGGAGCCTATAGAACTATGCTCGAGCGGTTACGAAGTAATAGTATCCCTAACTTCTTTCTTTTAAATTATAACCTGCGAGATTTGGAAGTCTTAAATTTCTTTGTCATACCGAAGCATTTCTTCGTACCGCAGATAATTGAGAAAAGAAAGCCCCTTTCGCAATCGGCAAGGCGGGCTGGCTGGATCGGCTGCAATATCTCTTTACAGAATATTCCACAAACAGGCAAGATTTTTTACATCAAAGACAAACAAATTGAATCCAAAGATAAAGTTCTAAGAAATTGGGGAAAAACTTTATTCTTAAGAGAAGAGAAAGAATCCCCGGCAAAAGGATGGATTCTGGATATAATGAATTGTATTGATAAGCTCGGGAAACGAAAATTTAGCCTTGAAGAAGTTTATTCATTTAAGGAATCTCTAGAAGAAAAACACCCGCAGAACAGGCATATTAAAGACAAAATAAGGCAGCAGTTGCAATTCTTGAGAGACAAAGGCTACTTGGAATTTGTAGGTCAGGGCAGATATAGATTAATTTAATAGGGGTATTGGTAATTGCTAGGAGGGAGAATTATGGAAGATATCATTTGTCCTAAATGTAGCAACTTCATTAAGCCCAAGAATGAATGGGATTTTATGGATGGTGAGAAGCATAAAATAACTTGTTCCTGTAGGCATCAATTTGAAGTTATTATAGAGCGGCCAATTGAATATTACATACTAGAGCCGGCGTAAGGGAAAATAGCCGCTTATAATTTTTGAAAATAGAAACGTATAAATGCTATTATTTTGGCTAAATAAATGAAATTTGTTTTTATTGACGAAATTGAACAACAGCAAAAAAATCCAAACTTTTTTGGATTAGGAGTTTTTGTTGTTGATTCTTTCTTCTACCCTACCCTTCATTCACAGTTTCAAGCCCATTTTAAAAAAAGTGGTTGGAATAAAAATATCGAATTTAAAGGTAGATACCTCTTTTCAAAAAAAGCCGATGATAGCATCGATATTGATACTAGGATTGAACTAGTTGAAAATATGGCTCAAGATTCTGTTGCTTGTAAGAACTCTCGATGTAGATTCTCTTTCTTTTATAATTTTAAGAAGAAAACTAAAACTAATTATCTAGATTTGGTAAGTCATGGAATAAATAGTTTAGATAAGACTCCTAAAGTTGGAGGAAAAAATCAGGTAATTATTTATTATGATGATACTGAGTTGATAAGCCCGCAAGAGTTAAGCGAAATTATAGAGCCCTTCTTAAAAAATAGAGGTCTTTTACAGGTCGAATTACCGAGTAACGTAAGAGCAAATTATAAAACAATCGGGATAATTTATACGGACGTATTATCTTATTTAAAATCTTGGATTGTTTTACATGCAGAAGTGACGGAAGAGCAAGAGAAAGAATTATTTGGTTTAGGCGCAGGGGCTAGAGATACCCAAAAATTAGAGAAAATTAATTCAATATTAGGAAAGTTAAAATCTGTTCATACAAAAAAGATTAGTTAAGTAAAGAGTCTAGTTCCCCTAAAAATTACGGCAGGTTTTTAAAAAGATAGCGCTAGGCGGGTGGCTTGGACTGATTTTGAGCGGGGCGTCTGAGGACCCGAGCGGGCACGGTTGCCCCGCTAAAAATTTGTCTGGCAGAGCGAGGGTCCGCAGCCGAGTGCAGTTTTGCCACGCTGGGGCAAAACAAACGTCCCCGCGAGAAACAGTCCGAGACAGGACCCGCTAAATAGTTCTGAATCTATGCCCACCATTAACCCCAATTCCCTCAAAATTGGCTACGTGGTTTTAGTGAATACCCGGAAGTTTGCAATTCGAGAATTTCAGGAGAAAGCTGGATATGGCGAAAGCTCTAAGTGGACACATGTTGCCGGATCTTTGGGTGGTTATGATGCGGTTGAGGCGAATCTGCCCAGGTCAAGGGTGATTAATCTGCAAAAAGAGTATATAGATAAGGGGTGTGAAATTAAAGTGATGCGGCGCAGGGGTCAGCCGGAACAGAAGCGTCATAAGGTGGCCCTTTGGTGGGCAACGATGAATAACCTGCCTTATGATGTTTTGCAGTTTTTCTGGTTTCCTTTATCCATAATCTGCGGTAAAATAGGGATAGCTTTACATAATCTATTTAGCAGCAGAAAAAGATTTATTTGTTCTGAATTGATTGCCACCGGATTTTATAAAGAAGGGGATTATGTTTTTGGCAAGTCAGTAGAGAACGTATTACCAGCGGATTTTGACAATTTGGAGTTGTTTGAGGCATTAAACGATATTTGGTTATAAGAGAGAGAAAGGGGAGTCCACATGATGAATTTTATGGTGAGGTGGGGAATTAATTCTTTGGCGATTTTTATCGTTGCACATATAGTGAAAGGGATAGAGGTTTCAAGCACCGCGATTGTACTGGTGATTGCCCTGGTATTGGGAATTATTAATGCCTTCTTACGGCCGTTGGTTATTTTGATCACCCTGCCGATTAATATCCTCACTTTAGGGACTTTGACGCTTTTTATCAACGGAGCCCTTTTTTATCTTGTATCTAAAATTGTCACAGGTTTTGTGATCACGGGTTTCTGGCCGGCCTTTTGGGGTTATATCCTTTTTAGCATTATCAGCTTCTTATTAAGCCTCTTAGTTGTTTCTGTTTAAATAAATGGAGTGTAAATGTATAGAAAGAAGATTGAGGAATTAAAAAATAGGGCTGTAGAGTTAGGTGCCAGAGACAGCAAAGTCATTGAAGTAAAGACGATTGAGGTTGCGGCCTGGGTAAGATATAAATGCCAGTTTGGATGCTCGGGGTTTGGAGAAAGCCTGACCTGTCCGCCGTATTCACCTACTTCTGATGAGACGCGGAAAATACTACATTCCTTTAAAAAGGCAATCCTCATCCATTGCCAAAGCCGCTCCCATGTAGATATTTCAAAAATCGTCATCCAAATAGAAAAAGAAGCCTTTCTTGCCGGATATTACAAGGCTTTAGGTATGGGCGCAGGCCCCTGCCGGCTTTGCAGAGAATGTAACTTAAAAGGTGATTGCCGCAACCGTGAAGAGGCCAGGCCTTCGATGGAGGCCTGTGGTATAGACGTTTACTCTACTGCGCGTAATAACGGCTTTAAAATCGAAACGCTGTATTCAGCTAAATGCAAGGTAGACTATTTCGGTATGGTGCTGATCAAATAAGAGGTGGCGGCTAGATGCTTAATCTTAAATCCATAAAGACCCAGTTAATAATTTATTTGGTATGCTTTGTTTTATTTCTGGCAATTAAAGATAAAGATATTGCATTCTTGTTTACCGTTCTTGTGGCGGTTATATCAGCTTTAGTAATAGAGTCGTTCATTTTATATTTAAAAACTAAAGCCTTCCGGATAACCGAAAGCTCGGTTATTACCGGATTAATCATAGGTTTCGTACTTTCCGGAGATGAGGTATGGTGGAAGTTTATTTTTGCTTCAGCATTAGCTATTCTTTCCAAATACTTAATCCGTTTTCAGAAAAAACATATTTTTAATCCTGCGGCCTTCGGTATATTCTTGAGCATAATCTTGCTTGGAGCTTCAACGCAATGGAGGGGAACGTATCTTTGGTATATTCTGGTGCCGTTTGGGATTTATTTTGTTTACAAATTGAAAAAGACCGGAGTACTTATCGGGTATGCGTTTGTCTCTTTGTTACTCTTTGGAAGTCAGGCAATATTACAGAAAGTTCCTTTCTGGAATATCTTCGGGTATCTTAGTTACTTTTATATTTTTGTGATGGTGATAGAACCGAAGACAACGCCGCTAAAGACAATGGGCAAATATCTCTTTGGCGCAGGTACGGCAGCGCTCATTTTTATTTTAACCGAAGCGGGAGTAAAATTTGACGTTGAGCTCTTCAGTTTATTAGCTATGAACGTTACCGTCCCGCTGCTAAATAAATTATCATCTAAGCGATGAGAGAAATTACTCTTTTGGTTTCTGTGGTAGGCATAACAACCGGCCTGTTTGTTTTCTTTAAACCGGAATTGACTATTGAAATCCAAAGAAGGTTTTATGAGAAACTCAATTGGCGTATTGAACCTATCGATATGCAAAAAGAAATCCGTAATACTAAAATAATGGGGGCATTCTTGGTTATCGTAGCCATAGCAACGATTATAAGCTACTATTTAAAATGAATAAAAAACGGTTGATGAGGTGAGAGATGAAAAAACTAATCTATTTGTCTGTTATGCTGATGTTGATGAGCGGGTGCGCGACTACAGCAAAATATGAGACAAAATTAAATACCTGGATTGGGGTAAGCGAAGATTATTTGATTGCTTCCTGGGGAGTTCCTGATAAGACCTATAAGATGAGTGATGGTAAAAAGGCTATTGAGTACGTGCGTAAAAGCACGGTTCAAACCGGCGGTTACGCGTATACGTCGCCGCAAACAACCTATCACTCCGGCAGGATAGGAGATAAATCTTATAGCGGAACCTCTACCACCTATGTCACAGAGATAGAGCCTTCTCGTAAGTATAGACTTTCTTGTAAGACTAGTTTTATTATAAATAATAGCGGAAAAATAGAAAGTTGGCACCACGAAGGTAATGATTGTATTGCCAATTAGGTTGTGTTAGTCTTATAAACAAAAGAAGGAGCTATGGAGTCATTAAGTTCTCTTCCGTTACTGTTGGGAGGTTCGTGGACGTCGGGTATTCGTTTTTATCTGACGGTCGCGGTTTTGGGTTTTTCCGGAAAGATGGGATGGATTAACCTGCCGGGAGATCTAAGAGTAATTTCAAATCCCCTGATTTTTACCGCCTCCGGACTTTTGTACGGTGTGGAGTTTCTGGCGGATAAGATAAAATACATCGATACGCTTTGGGATAGTGTGCACACCTTTATTAAGCCAATCGGCACTGCGGCGCTAGGATATATGGCAGCTTCGCATATTGGGCCGGTAGCGCAAATTCCCATTGCCATGCTCTGCGGTACCCTCGCCGGCGGCACGCAGCTGACCAAAGCCAGTACGAGGCTGGCGATCAATACTTCCCCTGAGCCGGTATCTAACGCCGTAGTCTCGACTACCGAAGACGGATTATCCATGTTTGTCCTCTATATGATCGTCAGGCACCCGGTGATTGCCACCATCATTATCATCTTGCTCATCGCCTTTACCGTGTGGCTGTTTATCAAGGTGTTTAAATTCGTGAAAAAGATATTCAGGTATTTTTTTAAGAAAAAAGAAGTATAGTCGGCCTAAAAGGAAAGGGGGCGATTTATGGCAGAGATGATACAGGAAAAATGGATAAAAGGTGTAGTGATTACCACAACCTGTCTTGCGGTGATGACTGCTATTGCAGCTGCGCGCGGAGGCGCCTGCGGTGTAAAGACGCAACTTTTGACTGCCCTCGAATCTAGTAAATGGGCGTATTATCAAGCCAAGAGTATCAAGCAGAATTTAGCTGAGTCGCAAAAGAACGCTTTTGAAGTTGAAGCTCTTGGTGCGGTTAATGACGATCAGAAGGCGTTATATGGAGAGAAGCTTAAAACTGCCACGCAGGAAATCAGCCGGTATGATAGTGAAAAAAATCAGATAAGAAAAGAAGCTGAAGATACTGCAGCTTTGAATAAGCTTATAGCGAAAAAAGGCAACTTTTTCTCTGGTTCAGTGGTTTTCTTCCAACTAGGCATCATGCTTTCTTCGGTAAGCGCGTTATTAAAGAGGAAATTCATGTGGGTTATTGGTCTTGCGTTTGGTGCTGTCGCCATTGTGCTTTTAGCTTATGGTCTCTTTTTGCAACCACTTATGTTTTAAGCAAAAATGTCTAATTGGGTGACGTTCCCAATTGGTTGAAAATGAACGGTAAATAGTTAAAAAAGGAGGTGTATATGCAGAATATATGGGATAAAGCCCTTGGTTATTTTATGCAATACGGCCTGAGCTTTGTTTATGCCATACTTATATTTCTTATCGGGAAATGGGCAGCCCGTCTTGTCTCTAACATTGCGGCCACTACTATGACAAAGGGAAAGTTGAACGAAACTCTCGCCTCTTTCCTGAAAAATATTATTTATTATGTGCTCCTTATTTTTGTGGTTATAGCGGCCCTGAATAAGCTCGGCATTGAAACTACTTCCTTTGTGGCGATAATCGGCGCAGCTGGATTAGCGGTAGGCCTTGCTCTTCAAGGTTCTTTGGCTAATTTTGCCGCCGGGGTGATGTTGATTCTTTTCCAGCCGTTTAAAGTAGGAGATGAAGTTGATGCAGGTGGCGCAAGCGGCATTGTGAAAGAAATACAAATTTTTAGCACGATTATGGAAAGTAATGATAAGAAAACGATTATTATTCCCAATGCCAAGATTACCTCAGATAAAATAGTTATTCATCGGGGTTAGAGAATCCTTGACACAATTAAAGGAGGAGAGGATGTCGATTATCAAAGAGTTTAAAGAGTTTGCGGTAAAAGGGGATGCAGTGGATATGGCAGTAGGTATTGTAATCGGAGCTTCATTTGGCAAGATAGTCAGCTCTTTGGTCAGTGACGTGATTATGCCCCCTATCGGGCTATTACTCGGCGGTGTGGATTTTAAGAATTTGATGTGGACCATGAAGGAGGCTACACTTGACGCCCCTGCAGTGACTCTTAAATACGGACTGTTTATTAACACCCTGATAGATTTCCTGATTGTTGCTTTTTCGATTTTTTTGGTGGTCAAAGGTATCAACAAGCTGAAAAAAAGCCCGGCAAAGTAGGTAAGCGGAGGGGAGTTGGTTTGCTGCGGAAAACCAATGGATAGAATAGAAGGAGGCAAATAAGATGGCTAAATCTATTAAAGGTACTAAAACAGAGCAGAATCTTTTAAAGGCATTCGCCGGAGAATCGCAGGCCAGAAATAGATACACTTATTTTGCCAGCGCAGCCAGAAAAGAAGGATTTGAGCAGATTGCCAATATTTTTATCGAAACGGCGGAGAATGAAAAAGAGCACGCTAAATTATTTTTTAAAGCTTTAGAAGGCGGGGATGTAGAGATAACCGCTACTTATCCGGCGGGGGCAATTAAGGATACCAAGACTAATTTAGAGGAAGCAGCTGCCGGAGAAAATATGGAGTGGACGACTCTTTATTCGGATTTTGCTAAGATTGCCAATGATGAAGGTTTTCCGGAAGTCACACGCACTTTTGAGCAGATCGCCAAAGTTGAAAAATTCCACGAATCAAGATATAGGAGACTGATTAACAATATCGTAAACGGCGAAGCATTTAAGAAGAAGAAACCCACAAAATGGCACTGTATAAATTGCGGCTATGTGTTTGAAGGTACAGAGGCTCCCAAAGAATGCCCCGCTTGTAAACATCCTCAGGCGTTTTACGAAGTATTGGCAGAAAATTTTTAAGGGGGATTCCATTTTTTATTCCCTCCCAATGCCATTACTTAATCAACCGGAGTTTTGTGCTTAAAATAATAGATTATAAAAAAGAGCTAAACTCAGCCCAGCTTGAAGCTGTGCAGTCAACAAAGGGTCAGTTTCTGGTGATTGCCGGAGCCGGCAGCGGCAAGACCCGCGTACTGGTATATCGCGTGGCTTATCTGGTGGAAAAAGGGATCAAGCCGGATGAAATACTTTTGCTGACTTTTACCCGCAAGGCAGCAGAAGAAATGCTTCGGCGCGCGTCGCTGCTTTTAGACGACAGATGTCAGAAGGTTTCAGGCGGGACATTTCATTCCTTTGCTAACAGCGTCTTAAGGAAGTATGCTAAGGTTTTAGGGTTATCCAATAATTTTACCATTCTAGACCGTTCGGATTCCGAAGACGCCATAAACTTGATCCGCACCCAATTAGGTTTTAACAAAACCGACAGGCGCTTTCCCCGCAAAAGAGCGATCATGGAGGTAATCTCCATCAGCGTGAATAAATCAGAGAAAATCGAAGACGTGCTTTACGATGAGTATCCGCAATTTATTGAGTGGACGGATGAAATTGATAAAATAAATCATGAATACAAGAAATACAAACATTCTAAATCGCTGGTCGACTATGATGATCTCCTGGTATATCTAAAAGATTTACTGGAAAAACATGAAGATGTGCGTTTTACCCTCGCTAACAAGTATAAATACATTATGGTGGATGAATATCAGGATACCAATAAACTGCAGGCCTATATTGTCTGTCTTTTGGCCTGTGAACATAAAAATATCATGGTGGTGGGCGATGATTCCCAGAGTATTTATTCCTTCCGCGGGGCAAATTTCAAGAACATCATGGATTTCCCTAAGATTTTTAAAGATGCCAAGATTATTACTCTGGAAGAAAATTACCGTTCCACCCAGCCGATTCTGAATATGACCAATGAGGTCATCCGCTTTGCCGAAGAAAAATTTGAAAAAAATCTTTTTACCAGAAAGCCGGGGAAGAAACTTCCGGTTTTTATAGATGCCAGGGATGAAAACAGCCAATCCAAATTCATCGTGGATAAGATATTAGAATTAAGAGAAGAGGCTATTGAGCTGGGAGATATCGCCGTGCTTTTTCGCTCCGGCTGGCATTCTAATGATCTGGAAGTGGAACTGGCAAACCGCAATATTCCTTTTGTAAAATATGGCGGCCAGAAATTTGTCGAGGCAGCGCATATTAAGGATGTAATAGCTTATCTACGTATCGTGCATAACAGAGCTGATCAGATTAGTTGGTACAGGGCGCTTTTATTGCTCAAAGGAGTGGGCCCTAAAACTGCGGAACGTATAATTATAGAGGTGGTTGCAAATAGGGTGAGCCTGGTTATAGATAAAAAGCTCCTGGATAAAGTTGACGGCTTGGAAGCGCTTTTAGAATTGTTAAAGAAAATTGACATTGCTCAACACCTGCCTGCTTATATGATTCATGCTTTTTTAAAATATTACCAGCCGCTGCTGAAAGAAAAATACGATGATTTTAATAAGCGTTTGAATGATTTGGATTCGCT
>Ga0209777_10007162_pt1 | contig 12429 bp, 10 predicted proteins | sample FrelakmetHBP12HB_FD_187147 | JGI IMG/M metagenome (GOLD analysis project Ga0209777, IMG submission 187147) | Freshwater lake sediment microbial communities from the University of Notre Dame, USA, for methane emissions studies -HBP12 HB (SPAdes)... | ecosystem: Environmental > Aquatic >... | reverse complement strand
TCTTTTTTTTCTGCGCAACATACCCGGCAAGCAGCGCCTTGTCACAGATAAGGTTAATGGTGCGCGGGATGCCGCCGGAAGCGCGGGAGATATTCTGCAGGGCGTCCCACGCAAAGGTAATGCTGCCGTTGGCACCTGCTTTAACAAGACGGTGGTAGATGTAATGACTGACATCTTTTCTGCTGAGGGGCTTCAAATAAGCCCATACCGCAATGCGCTGGTAGAGCTGCCGCAGGGTTGTTTTCGACAGTTTTTTAAGCAGTTCGGGCTGGCCGGAGAGAATAATCTGCAGCAGCTTTTCTTTTTCGGTTTCCAGGTTTGAGAGCAGCCGTATTTCTTCCAGAACCTCAGAAGAAAGGTTCTGTGCTTCATCGATGATAATCACTACCCCCCTGCCCTGAGCAGAGCTTTTCAGCAGATAGGTATTGAGGCTGTCCAGGAGTTCCTGTTTTGATATACCGGCAGCCTGCTGCCCCAAATCCTGCAGTATGGTCCTGAGCAGTGCGGTTGAGGTGTCCGGCGGGTTGAAAATAAGGGCTGTCTCCATCTTGCCCTCCAGCGCGTGGAGGAGCGACCGGCACAGCGTCGTTTTGCCCGTGCCCACATCCCCCACCAGGGCCATGAAGCCCTGTTTTGCATGGACCCCATAGAGAAGCTGATTATAGGCATCGAGGTATTGTCTGCTTTTGAACAGAAAGGTGGTATCCGGGACGTTGGAAAAGGGCCGTTCACTGAGGCCATAAAATTGCATGTACATGAACAGTCACCCTTAAAGAGTTTGAGAGTTGCGGAGTTATGGAGTTACTGGTTTAGTGCTGCACATTAGAGGTAATTGCAAAAGACAAATTTAGTGAGATTGCTTCGTCGCTACACTTCTCGCAATGACCGCAAAGAAGCCATTTGTCTTTGCGAGCGTGTGAGCCGAAGCCCAGAGTGCAACGAAGGGGAAGCAATCCCGTTTCTTGAAGACTTTTGCAATTAGCTCATTATTTTGCCTTAACGGCTCAACGAATAAATAGCTATTTAGAAATTGATTGTTTCAATTTTTCAAGCCGCTGCAGCTCCGGAGCTGCTATCTCGCGCATATTCTCGCTGGTAACAACCTTGGGGGTGAGCATGATCACCAGCTCTGTTTTCCGCACCTCGCGGGAGGTATGCTTGAACAGATACCCGAGCCACGGGATTTCACTCAGCAGGGGAACCGCTATTACATCTTCCGTAACTTTGTTCTGCATCAACCCGGCAAAAAGAATTGTCTGCCGGTCATTGACACGCACCACCGTGTCTGTCTCACGCACATCAACAATCGGCACCACGTCACCCTGCACTGATTTTGCCTCTCCTACCTTATCAGTAACACTGGGATGAATAGTGAGGGTAATAGTGCCATCCGAGCCTATCTGGGGTGTTACCGCCAGTATCACTCCGATACTTATAAAATTGACCTCCGTGGTGGTATCGGACTCACCATTAACGGTCTGGCGCGTGGTCTGAAAATAAGGGTCTTCACGGGCAACCTTGATAATTGCCGGCTGATTGTTGAGGGTGGAAATTTTCGGGCTGGAGATAATATTCACATCTCCCTGCGTGGAAAGAGCTTCAATAATATCATTAAGCGCCACAATCTGGTCAGTCCCGCCGAGGCGGAAAATACCGCCGAATGGCTTTACCTTCCAATCGCCCGGAATCGGCTGAGTTTGGCCGCTGGTTCCGGAGCCCCCGCCCTGATTGGTGTTGCTTGAGCCGTTGTATCCCACCCAGGGGCTTGTGCCATTGCTTGCAAGGCCCCAGGACAGATTGCTCATCTGGGGCAAACTCTGGATATAGCCCCAGTCAATACCTGCCTGAAAGCTGTCCTGCAGATACACTTCGATAATTTGCGCCTCAATCAATACCTGCCGCTGGACCGACCCGGTCACCAGCTCCAGGTACTGTGCAATCTTTCTTATCTGTGCCGGGTAGTCTTTCACCAGCACGGTATTTGAGGTCTTATGGACGATAATTGTTCCTTCCGGTGATTTGAGGCTCTGGAGCCCCTTGTCCAATTCTTTCCATAGATCAGATTCATCGGCAGTGGTCACCTCGCTGTAACCCGCGCTGCTGGTTTGCTCGCTGCCGCTGGTGGAGCCAGCGCTGGTTCCAGAACCTGAACCTTGTGTTCCTGATGAAGATCTTCCGCCAACGCCACCGGAGGCAAGCCCTTTGCCTTTTCTTACCGTGGTAATATAGTCAAGGTGCAAAATGCGTGTGTCTAAGGACGGTTTAAACACCTTGATTAAATTGCCCTCCTGCTTATATTCGAGATTTAATTGACCACAGACCACATCAAGAACCTGCTCCAGGGTAACCCCTCTCAGGTCAATGGTAACCCTGCCGGAAATTTTCTGGTCCACGACAATATTGGCATTAATCTCCCGGGAAAAGGCCAGCAGCAGGTCCTGAATGTCTGCATCCCGCATCTGCAGGGTGTAGGTTTTCTGCGAAGAAAACGGGGTCGCCCCTTTCTGCGGCATCACTATCTCCTTGAGCTCGGGCTTTTGCGTCTCGGCTTTGCGCTCCGGTGGGGAAGTCTTCTCCGCTTTTTTCGGGGGAGTCACGCAACTGCAGAGAAAAAGCATGAGCACTGAGAAAATAATTATCCCGGTACGCTGCTGCCATATATTCAATAATGTTTGTGCAGGTAATCGCGGGGTGCTTTGTGGGTTCCCCATTGTTACGTCTCCTCTACATTGTTTTCGTATTGTCAAAAATTAACCACAGAGTGCACAGAGAAAATTATTAAAGGCCGTCAGCCGTTCGGCCCAGAGCTCACGGTCGAGGGGCTGACAGCTTTCAGCTATTATAGGGAACGACACGAGTAAGTTGTCATTGCGAGGAGTCCCTATTATTGGGACGACGTGGCAATCTCAGAATCATTCAAGGGGATTGCTTCGCTGCGCTTGCAATGACTCTACATATGTCTGCTTATTTATGTCGTTAACTATAGCTTTCTTTAGGACACAGAGGAACTCTCGGTGTCCTCTGTGGTTCATCTTTTCGCCCCTGACTTCTTATTCTCAAAAGTTAATAACGCTCTTCGGCAAGGGCAATAAACGCTGCGTCCCATTCTTTTCCAGGACCACCACATCGCGTTTAATACTGACTATTTTCTCGTCCCTGACCATGTCGCCTTCCCGGTAGATCTTATGGTTAATGGCGACTATTTTTTTTGTTTCGCTCATCAAAATCAGGGTCACCGTGAGTTCCTCCCCGCTCATATCGGAAGAAACCGCCTTCGCGACCTGACTTTCCTGCTGCAGCCACGAAGAGGCAAACGGGTCCCTGCCCCATCCACTTACCGTTAATTTCTCCCCAGGCTGAAAACCCGGAGGGCGGGCATTCACCCCTTTCTTTTCATCAATGCCCGGCATTGCCTGCATAGCGCCGATCTGCGGGGGAGCTGAAAAACCGAGCTTACTTTTCAGGGGAATGGCAAAGATGCTGATGCTCACCAGTATCACAAACAGCGCGGTGAAGATTCCAAGAATTATTGAATTTTCCTGTTTCAGCGTCATGGTACTGTTTCCATGAAAACCTGATTTTATTTCAAGAAATAAGTGTTTTTAATACCAGATGGCAGGTAACCACCGGCATTTTTTCATCTCTTCGTATCTCAAGTTGATTGACGAGCGTGAAAATTGGAAGCTGCTCCATGGCTTGCATGAAGCGCACCATGGTATGGAAATCGCTGTGCAGCTGTATATCGATTGAAATCTGCCGGTAGCGGGCATGGGTGGCATCGGCCGTTACCGTCTGTTCTTCTGTTGGTTTGAGGGAAATAATTTCCATATTGAGTTTTTGACACTGGAGCGCGAGCTGTTCCAGAAACTGGACAAAGCTTTCTCTGGTTGAAAATTTCTCCTCATAAAAAGAAAGCCTTTTCTCCATCCGGCTGACATCAACGGCGACCTGCGTGCCGACCGTTAAAAACGCAGCGGCCTCCTGCAGTTTCTGGTCAAGTGATGATATCTCTGTTTTCAGCGATAACTGCTCCTTCAGTTTCGGGCTGTAGAGAAAAAAGTCGAACAAAAAGTAGAGCACAACCAGCAAAGAAGTGAAAGAGATGATTGTTTCGCGCGGCGAAAGTTTAATTTTCATCTGCTGCCCTGATAGACTATAGGGAACATCTAATAATGACCAATCTGTCACTCCCGCGAAGAGAATGTGTCGTAACCCTGTTCTGTCATTGCGAGCGATCCCGCCTTGGCGGGAGAGTGCGGCAATCTCTTCATTTTTTTAACCAGTATGAGATTGCTTCAGTCGCTGCGCTCCTTCGCAATGACATTACGACACAGCCTCATCACGGGAATGACATTTTAGAGATAGACTATAATGCGTTCATATCCAGCGGACATGAAAACACAAACCGTGAAGCTGGTTTCCCCAAATCAGTAACCTTTTCCGTTGAGACGAGCATTACCTGCTTAAAGCAGGCGCTGTTTTCCAACCCGCTGGTTATCTGCACCACGGTTGTCAGCACCTGGGAATCGTCACCAAATACAATCCCCTCCAGCCGGAGCTTCATGACCGCTGCTTTATCCGGCTGAGGCTGTGCCGCGGCAGGAGCTTTGGCAGCATCCTTTTCCAGCATGATGCTCTGCAGCACCGTATTATCCGGCAGGGTGCGCGTGAGAGAGCCGAGTATTGCGGAAAATTCTGGCTGCTCGAAAGAAAAGTCGGGGAACTGGGACAGTTTCTGTTTTAAATTTTCTTTTTTCTCATTAAGCCGTACCATCTCCTGCATATAGGACATCAAAGAGGAAAGCTGGGACTCTTTGCTTCGCAGCTCTTCCCGGGAAACTGCAACCGAGCGGTATGAATACAGATACATTGTCGCGAGGGAGGAGAAGAATATAATAAAAAGCAGCAGAGGAATCCAGGTGCGGAGCTGAACCGTTTCCAGAATACCGGGCCGAGGCGGAAGAAAATTTATATCCCTGCAGCGCCCCGCCGACAAACCCAGCGCCACTGAGAGTCGGGGCTTGTGCTGCTGAAACGCAGTGTCGTTTTGCAGATGCCCGGGAACAGGCAGTGCTGCAAACGGGTCCATGACTGACACGTCGATGCCCAGCCCGCTGGAGAGAAATGCTGCGAGATTTTTAAAACTGGCGCCGCCGCCGCAGATAAATATTTTATCGATGCGCTTATCCCGCGCCTGGGCTTTATAAAAATCGAACGACCGGAGCGCTTCAGTGCTGAGGCGCTCAAGCACCGGCCGCATTATAAACATAATTCTGGAGAGCGGAAGACCTGCAGGGGTTACCTCCTGGCCGCCGCCCATGGGGATGCCGTACTTTTTTTTGATTTCTTCAGCCTCTTCGAAGCTTAACGCAAACTGCTTTCCTTCAACAGCAACCGGCTCCATAAGAGCCCGGGTAAAATCATTGCCGCCAGTTGCGATCTCCCGGGCAAATTGCAGCTCTCCGTTCCTGAGAATGGCAATGGTCGTTCCTTCTGCTCCGATATCAAGCACGGCAACGGTCTTGTCTCGATAGGTATCTCCGGTGAGCTGAAAAGCATATTGCAGTGCAAAGGCAACAGCATCGATACCCGCAACTGAATAGCCTGCCTGCTCTATTAAAGCCAGCTCCTGGTCCATGAACTTATTCAGCACTGCTGCGGTTATAAGCTCAAGGTCACTGGTTTCAGCAGAGATACCGGCAATCTTTTTATAGACGACCCGTGCCTCGTCCAAAGAAAAGGGGAAATATTTTTTACCCTGCCAGCGTATTGCAGCGGACAGTTCCTGCTCAGGCATGGGTGGCAGTTTTATGCGCTGCAGGTTGACCGAGGGACCGGAAATGGAGAAATATATCTCAGGAGAAGAACTGCTGCAGAGAGCCAGCAGTTGTTTAATTAACGGAGCAATGGAGGCTGCATCCCGGGATGCTTTGCCTTGCAGTGCGGGGGGTATCTCAACAATACCATAATGTAACAGCTGCACTTTCCCGCCAGACACACGGGTCTCAACCATCTTTAGGGTATGGCCCCCAAGCTCGATCCCTATCGAGTTTGCGGCTTTTTTTGAAAATGGAAGAAGGTTCACAGCCATGCAATAAATCTCAGCCTATATAATATATCTATTGCCTGCTTGTCAGCCATAGCTTCAGCGACGGCTGATTGCCTGCCTTTTGCCTGCTTGCCCGCCGTAGTCCCGAATCCGGGACGAAGGCGGGTTGCCTACTGCCTCTTGCCTACTGCCGTGCGTATCAAAGTTTTCAGGCTATCGACCTTATAAAGGCGATAGCCATTGATGGGATGCCGCACTGCTTTGAGCTTTCCCAGTTTGTCCCAGCGCCTGAGCGTTGCCTCGCACACTCCCAGCATCTTAGCTGCTTCACGAATAGTCACATAAGTATCAAGATGATCCATAGAACCTTAAATATGCCTACTTAACATTATAAAACCCTATATATAATACCACAACATATTGTCAAGAAAAATTTATTGAGATTCGGCTGACTTCGTCTGCCTCGCAATGACTGTGTTGAGGGGTCATTGCGAATCCCGTGCTTACGGGATCAATCCCATTTTTTGAAGACTTTTGCAATTGGCTCTATTGATTTAGAAAATATTGAAAATACTTTTTAGATGGAGTGCTTAAAATCGAAGATGTTTTGATGTGAACAGGTAAGTTCTAAGATGGGCTTTTTGTCTGTTATCTGGCTTCTGTTGTCTGTCTCTTCACCTTTTCCGCACTCTGATTTCTGTCTTACGTATTCTTCACTCATCACTCAGCACTTTTCTCCCGAACCCCCAAGTTACGGTACAAGCTCTTTCCAGTAATTGAGCGTCAAGGCACCTGATGTGATATTAAATGTGCCGTCGTCTTCAAAAACCCTTCTTGTTTCACGGTATGCGTTCTGGACCTTGCCGGTACTGGTAACAGAATAGACATTAGAGCTGTAGCAAAACTCCGTGGTTGTAACATTGGCACTGGCCCAGCTTGTGGTCTGAGTGACATTATAGTAGGAGGCGTCGCAGTTTTCTTTTACAGCATTTCGTTCTGTTGTAGTGGTTAAATAGCTGGTCTGAGTTTCTATAAATCGGTGAAAATCTGCAGTGTCCGCAGGATTGGAGCTAACCATTGAAGAAAAAGGAACTGTTGCCCTGCGGGCGATAATAGCATTTGCAAGGGTGGTGTGATCAGTCGCGCCAATGGCGGCGATTGGGTCAAAAACAGCTTGCAGTACCTGGAGTGGCGCAGTGTTTATATTGATTGGCGCGCGTGAGCCGGTGGTCCGCTGTACGTTGGGGTTCACCCAGGAATATACGGTTACATAATTTCGCACCTGGTTATAAATTGTGGAAGTCATACCGGAGACATTCTGCAGTTCCTCAACCGTGTCAAACCAGTTGCTGCCCCGGTAAGTGACGATGTTTGTGGCAAGGGTGCTGGCCGTAGCAGATGCAACGCCGCAGGCAACCATGAGAGAACTGAGTAGCGATTGTGCAGCATAATTGAGGTGCACTTTGCCCTGTTCATCATCAATAGGTGCGGATACAACTGCACCAGTTCCCATAGGTATATTAACCGTTAAAGGGTTACCAGTGCTATCCTTAAACGTTGTGTACCAGGGCTCTGTGACCACATCAGCTTTCAGCGTGACCCGGATGCAGAGATAATCAATGTTGGTAGCCCTGTTCCCCGAGGTGAGTAATGCCCGTATGCGAAAGTTAGCACCGCTTCCTGCCATGAGATCACTCCAGCTGGGGGTAACTGCAATAGTTCTGAATACAAAATCAGGTGTCGTTGTGCTTGTGGAGCTGATAGTTACGGTGCTCCCAGCGTTAGTCCAACTTCCACCTCCGTTCAGCGAATACCCTAACTGGATTACAGAATTTGTTCCTCCACTCGCCTTTGTGGCCCTGATCCCGATCTCCATAGCTTTTATAGGCGTGCCGCTTAAATTATAGCGCTGCTGAAAATCATACACCACAAGGTTGTAATTTACGGTGGCGGCCAATGTACAATAATAAAAAGTGGTGCTGGTCAGGGAGGTACCGTAAAAGAGCGCTCTGGTAGGATTGGTAAGACCCGTTCCAGTTGGAGCAACATATGCGTCCAGACATGGGGTTACACAATAGCCCGCTGCTGTATCATCAATGGTCTGTGTGGTACTGGTATCTTCCCGTATGGCCCCTACCGCTCGCTCAATTCCCGCCTCGGCGATGTAGAAAGCCTGTGCTGCAGAGAGCTGATTTATGGCAATCAGGCTGCTGAAATTGGTCATGGAGATAATAGCAAGGCCGAGAGCGCTCATAATCAGCATGAGCATAACAATTATAATGGCAGAAACACCGGACTGATTAATACCGGCTGCTCTGTTATCTGAAGAAGAGTCCATAGTAGATCTGTTCCGATTATCTGCTGTTACGCATGCGTTATGACATCTTGCGCCGCATGAGGATGTCTGTTGCGAAAGAGCGGGACACCCCTCCGGATGCAAATGTCAGATTATCCACCGATAGAATCGTGTTTCCTGCGGTAAGCGAGCACTGAAATGTTGAAACATTCGGCAGGATAATTTGATCTGACGCCTCTACCCGGTGCAGGTCAGTACCGGATAAATAGTAGCGCACTGTTTCATTAACCCCGTCCCCGTCAACATCAGCCGCCACACTAAAATCAGCAGCGCTGGTGTAGGTCATGGTGTCGGCCTGCCTGACTTCACTGGCCATGCGCTCTAAAATGACCCGCGCGTTTTGATTGAGGTCCTGGTCGCTTGCCGTTGTATTAAACATCAGCGCCTGGGTGCGGAAGTAACCGGTGAACATGGCGGCGAGAATTCCAATTATAACAATGGTGCAGATTATTTCTATCAGGGTAAACCCTGCGCTGTCTTTCATGTGCCTTACCATCAGCTGTGATTAGCTATGACCGTGGTGAGTGTTAAATTTTTTCCTGAAGCAGACACGGTCACTGCCACCTTTTTATAGGTTGTCGAGCTGGCATCAGCCGCAAAGCCGGCATCAACCGGGGTGACGGTGGTGGTCCAGCTATAGGCCGCGCACGGCGCTGAAAAAGTGCCGCTGCCGCTGCTTGCCGAGGCATAGCCCGACTGGATATAGCCATCCATTTTCCCCTGGGCAAGCCCGGTTGCCACGGTAACAAAATCAGACTGTCCCATGGAAAGCCCCGCGCCATAGAACATATTCATCAAAGGCACCACGCCGATTCCAACGATGACAATAATTATTATCATTTCAATCAGGGTAAAGCCTTTGGTGTTTTTAAGTTTCTTAAACATGGGGGTTACCGTGGTGTTAATGACAATCAGCTTATGGTTACCCGGCCGGTATTTGCCTGCACCGTGATAGTTTCCGCAACGCCGACGCCGGAAACGGTAACAGATCCGCCCCCGCCGGTGATCGGTGCTCCAAGATAATTAAACTCTACCGTATAGTCGCCGCCGATTATGACGCCGGGATAATCAGTAGCGACAACGACGGTATAGTTTCCCGCCTTGAACGGATGATTACTCACAATGGTTTCAGTGAATGGTGATGACCTTTCTTTTTTATATACTGCATAGCTGTTAGTGCCAGCATAAAAATAGACTTTATAATTAAATTGTGTGCTCACTGCCTGGGACTGTGCATAGCGGATATCCGCGGCTATGGCCTGCGCAGCAGCACTGACACGAAAGCCCGGGATACCCTGAAACCGGGGATACGCAATGGCGGCAAGAATGCCAAGAATAACAATGACGAGAATTAATTCTATGGCGGTAAAGCCGCGGTTTTGTTTCATTAAAAGCTGCCTAGTGAATGATAATCCCATGCCTATTATATTCGACTATTCGAACACTCTTCTTTAAAAATTATTGTTATTATAAATAGGTGCAATTCTTCCGGATGCTTCTGTTCCCCTCCTTCAGCACATTAAAAAAGGGGAAGAAGCCGGCTCAGCTTATATCCCCTTGCGTGTTTTTCCTTTGTCTGCTTTATATTATATAGATAGTTCACACTGAAAATCCTGAACATCTGCTTTCATCCGCTTCCATAGATTCAGTATTCAACCCCTTCCTCTACCGTGAGCGGTGGTTTGTAATGCCAGCGGTACTGTTTACCATTAATGGTCGCGGTAAAAGAATTATCACCAGCGAGCTGAATGCCGCCCTTATCTTCCAGATTGTCATACACCGATTTTATCTTGATATTCTGGATGGTGCTTCCCGGGACATTGCCCAGCGCGACATTGGCATAGGTAATGGTTGCTGCTGCACGCAGGATGCAGGTAAACGCTTTGACCGTTGCCTCATCCGCCTGCCGTGAAAGACTGTTATAGCGGGTAACCGCGACCACCGTAAACACCGCGAACACTGCCAGGATGATCAGCAGCTCCAGGAGAGACATCGCCCTGTTATCCTGCAAAATATTTCGCTCATCTTTATTGCATGACATATGGTGCCTTGCAAAATAATTAGTAAACATCCCCCATGTAGCTAAATTTCATCACGGTGTCAACGATAAAACATGGACATCGTGTGAACAAAAAAATATAATGCCAACGTGACCCATGCAGTACGATGGTTACGTACAGAATGAAATGATTACGGCAAGGGTATTATTACGTTTGATGGCAAACGGCTTCAATCCCAAGCGTTGCCGAACAATTGCGGGAAAATACTTTATGCAAAGAAACAACTGGAAGCTTTTTTTCGTCAGCTTTTTAATGCTGTTTATGGAGCTGTTTTTAATCCGCTGGATCTCAACCGAGGTGCGGATTTTTGCCTATGTAAGCAATCTGGTGCTGCTGGCATGTTTTCTTGGCATTGGAGCAGGCTGCTACCTTGCTAAAAAAGAGGCGAACATTTTCATCACCCTGGCAATGCTGGTGCTGATCGCCCTTTCCGTTAAATGCCTGCCGTTTATTTATATCACTGAGATGCTCGGCGGCTTTGCGGATTCCATCATCTGGTTTCAATTCCAGGAGGGTAGTCTTATCGTGTCGCTGCAGGGAGTCGTGCTTACCATCTATCTGTTCCTGATGATTCTTGTTGCGTTTATACCGCTGGGGCAGATACTGGGGAGCCTTCTGGACAATCACCGTAGTATCATCGCTGCCTACTCAGTCAATATTATCGGCAGCCTTATCGGCATCTGGGCTTTCAGCCTCTTGTCATTCTATTACACGCCGCCGTGGATGTGGCTGCTGAGCGCGCTTCTCATGCTCTTCTTTTTTATCCCCCGCTCAAAGCTGTACATGACCGTGTTTGCGGCAGCATCGGTGTTGTGCCTGCTTGTTACCGGAACGCACAATCCCGGCAGAACTCTGTTGTGGAGCCCATACCAGAAGCTTGAGGTACGGCCATCCACCTATCAAGGGGTACAGAATGGATACCTCATTACGGTAAATTCAGTCAGCTATATGAGCGCGACCAATCTTTCCCGGGAGTTTTTACAGGGGCACCCGTCTTTCTATGACCCGGACATCTTAAAATATAACCCGTACGAAATCCCCTATCTATTCCATAATACCCCTGACCGCGTGCTCATCGTTGGCGCCGGGGCCGGCAATGATATTGCCGGCGCCTTGCGCAACAAGGCCCGGGAAATAGACGCGGTGGAGATTGACCCCGGCATCCATGCGCTCGGGGCGCAGCTTCATCCGGAAAGGCCGTATCAGAATCCCCGTGTGCATGCAATAATTGATGATGCCAGGGCTTACTTTAAAAAAACAACCAAAAAATATGACCTCATTGTATTCGGTCTCCTTGACTCTCACACGCTCTCATCCCAGTATAACAATATGCGCTTGGATCACTACGTCTATACCGAGGAAAGCTTTCAGGAGGCCCGGAAGCTGTTGAAAGATGACGGCATACTGGTGGTCTCGTTTGCCGCGCAAAAAGACTGGATCGGCGTGCGGCTGAATGGTGTATTGAAAAAGGTTTTTGGCGAGGTGCCGTACACATTTACGACCATGCTTCCGACTGAGAGTAACCTGTGGGGCAGCCTTATGTTTATCACCGGCAACAATCCGGCAAAACTCAGGCAGTATGTTGAAGCGCACCCGGAGCTAAGAGACTATGTGCGCAAAAATGCGTTCCAGTGCTCGGGCGCGGTGCAGCTGATATCCGATGACTGGCCCTATCTCTACATTGAGACCCCGTCTATCCCGCACATGTATCTGCTCATCATCATGGCGCTGGCGGTCCTCTTCCTTGCGGCGTATCGCCTTATGGGAAGTGCGGGAGAAGGCGGCATTAACTGGCATTTCTTTTTTCTGGGCGCCGCGTTTATGCTCCTTGAGTTCCAGAACGTGAGCAAATCAGCCCTGCTGTTTGGCTCAACCTGGATGGTAAACGCCTATATTATATCCGCCATCCTGGTGCTCATACTGCTGGCAAACATATGTGCCTATTATTTTCAAATTAAAAATAC
>Ga0209777_10007161_pt1 | contig 12430 bp, 14 predicted proteins | sample FrelakmetHBP12HB_FD_187147 | JGI IMG/M metagenome (GOLD analysis project Ga0209777, IMG submission 187147) | Freshwater lake sediment microbial communities from the University of Notre Dame, USA, for methane emissions studies -HBP12 HB (SPAdes)... | ecosystem: Environmental > Aquatic >... | reverse complement strand
CCAACCTTCTCATTGCATGATAGTCATCGGGCTTTTATCAACAGAGGAAGAAGCGCAAGAACTCCAATTCATCGCAAAGATATGCACCGTGGAAGACCGCATCCGCCATATCGTCAAAATCGAGAAAATCAAAAAACTCGCCTGTGAACACAGTACATAACGTCGCAAATTACTAAAACCAGAAACATGTTTCTTTTTCCCATATGACCGTCCTACTAGTTTCTTCATCAGAGGATCCCGCAAGCACCAATATGAAAAACAGTCTTTTAGAACAAACAACCTGGGAGGAACAAGGAACATTTTGCAACGCCCCGGTCTACCACCATACTTCTCTGAACAACCTTATTCTCGTTACCATCCCTGATAAAAAAATTCGACATGAAAACATCGACGTTGAAGTCCACGACCAACTTAACATAGACCCGAAGCTTGCGATATTTCTCTCGCGACATCGGAGTAAAATGGGAGACCCCACACTGACGGTTCATCCGATTGGGAACTACGGGGACGCGGAGTTCGGCGGCCGACCAAAGACACTTATTCCTGCTGCACCTCGAATGATGATGCACCTTCTGAGGCTCATTAAAAAAAACCTGGAATCAACCACCCTTGCGTTTAAGGTCTGCTATGAAGTCACCCATCACGGACCGTTCCTGAGGATTCCTACCTTGTTTGCTGAGGTGGGAAGCACGGAGACGCAATGGCAGCAACAAGAACCAGCGTCTGTCATCGCTCAATCCTTGCTTGAACTCCTTACGGAACACTCGTATGAAAACGAATATTCCTCTGATATCCCGGTGCTTCTGGGGATCGGTGGGGGGCATTACGCACCACGATTCACCGAGATTGTGTTTCAGAAAAAGGCTGCCTTCGGCCACATGATACCATCCTACCAAATTGATGCGGGAACGATTGATTGGGAGATGATCGAACACGCATTAGCGACAACACCGAATGTTTCTGGAGTATATCTTCATAAGAAAGCCCTGAAAAAATCACAGGTTTCCTTGTTCAAAAAATGGTTCGAGGAAAAAACAATTCCTGTCGTTTCAAGTAAGGAGTTAGAGGACATCTAACGTTTCTGTAAAGGATACTCGGTTTTAAACTCATCAAAAAACACTGTTTCAAAATGAACAATATATCCATTTTTCACCTCAATGCCATCCTGTTTCAATCGTCGTAATTTATCCTTTATTCCAAGACCAAAACCTCCAAGGCTACCATCCGCGTTCACAATTTTAAAGCACGGCATGGTGTCCGCATCCGGGTTTCTATTCATATACAACCCAACCACGCGCGCGTATTTCTTGTTCCCTAGTGCTTTGGCAACTGCGCCATACGTGGAGACCCGTCCCGGTGGGATCTGCCGGACAAGGAAGTAGGTGTACTCAGTAAGATTCATATGAGGTAATACGTATTGCCGGGTAAATACTTTATCTGGAAAAAATACTCCATCCATCCCAGGAATGAGAGCATCCCTATGAATTCATTGAAGTTTCTCGGTACCGCCGGTGCACGGTTTGTCGTCATGAAACAACTACGGGCATCAGGCGGCATCTGGCTAACAATCGATGACACCCATGTATTAATCGATCCCGGCCCAGGTTCGTTAATCCGTTGTTTATCCAGCCGTCCGAAACTTGATCCCCAAGACCTCGAAGGAATCATTCTTACTCATCGACATCTTGACCACGCCAACGACATTAATATCATGATTGAGGCGATGACCAACGGGGGTTTCAAGAAGAAGGGAGTCGTGTTCGCACCAGGGGACGCACTAAAGGGCGACCCGGTTATTTTGAAGTATGTTCGAAAACAAGTCGAACGAATCGAGATTCTCAAAGAAAAAGGAAAATACCATCTCGGGAACATCTCTTTTGAAACACCCATTCGGTTAAAACATGGGGTCGAAACCTACGGATTAAATATCAAAGGGAAAACCTGCTCTGTTTCACTCATCAGTGATACAGATTATTTCTCAAACCTTGAACGATATTTTCCTGGGGATATCCTTGTTATCAACGTCGTGATGTTTCAGGATAAACCAACCATTGAGCATCTTAGTCTTGCAGAGGCAGAGCACATCATCGCGATGAACAGACCACGGCTCGCGATTCTGACCCACTTCGGCATGGGAATGGTGAAGGAAAAGCCCTGGGAGATAGCAGAATCTCTCTCAAAAAAACATGGTATTCAGGTGATCGCAGCGAGCGACGGGATGCACATCGACCTCGACGAATATAAAAAATAATTTTTACGAATCAAAAAGAATTCATCTAAGGTTATCGTCTATGATTCCATTCCTTTGTTGCAAAACATTCTTTTTCAAATTGTTTTGCGAGTCGTTTTTCCTCGTTTGTGAGTGTTCCTTCGAGTAAATCAATTTGGAATTCATCCTCAAAACCTTTCTTCATGGCAGCAGCGACCTCATCAAATCCTACTTCTTTTCCCTTGATATGCTTTATTGATGTCACCCGTTGTTTCACGTCTTTTATAAGCTTGTCTTTTATTTTCTCATTAGGAACCTTCAACAGGGAAAACATCGTGTCAACATCGACGTCAAGCAGGATGGTACCATGTTGAAGAACCGTGTTGAGTTTCCGTGTTTGTGCATTCCCAGAAATCTTCTTTCCTTGCACAATGATATCATTAATGGGAGCGTAGGTGCTGTTAATCCCTAACTGATCTAAACCCTTTATGACCGCACCACATACCCGACCATAACTTTGTAGAATGTTTTTCGGTACCGCTGGATGTGATTCTGAAACGACGATGCTGTAGGTGACTTCTTTATCGTGGAACACTGCACCGCCTCCCGTGATCCGCCTCACGTAGTCAACACCATACTTTTTACACGCAGTCAAATTCACTTCATCAGTTAGGCTTTGAAAATATCCTATGGAGATAGCAGGGGGCGTCCATCCGTAGAACCGTACTGTTGGAGGAACCTTTCCGTCACTATAAGCAATAAGGATTGCTCTGTCAATCGCCATGTTTGCAGCAGCGGTGTTGAATCCCGTTTGTAAGAGTCGCCATTGTTCAGTCATGGTATACACATCAAAATTCCGTGGGTTAATCCTTCGGCATTGATGCCGATGAATTGAATGGAATGTTCTGTGATGATGGATTGTATCTTTTTTTGTAACGATTCTTTTTCGAGAACCGCTCCGTTCAGAGCGACTTCAAGCAGCTCAATTGATTCTTCAGGATACGCAAAAAAATCACCCATTATCTTGATATGAATAATCGTATTCTTTTTTTCATTAAACTCAAGAGAGATTTTGAGAAGTTTTCCGTTCGGAATTTTATACACTGATTTGGATTGCATATCGAAAAACTGTATTCATTAATGTTTTATAAGATTCCACCAAAAATGTTAATACAAGGAAAATAGTTTACAAATGTGAGAAGAGATGAAATCATATAGTAACCTTGATGAAGGATTCTGGAAAAGATTTCGAAAGAGATTTTTATATTGCCTTTTTTATAATCCAGTGAGCCATGATGATCAGGGAAAATGGTATTGGAGCTGGGAAAAATGTTTTACAGGTCGGGCATACGGTGCCCTTTTTTCTATTGTTGTAATATTTATTCCATTTTTCGTTTATGTATATTCAAATAGGGTTTGGAAATATTCCTCTGAGCTGTCGTTTATTCTCGCGATTATAACTTGTTTTTTTATGATATTTATTATATTTTTAATTTATGTATATTGGGATAGCAAACAACAAAAGAAATTAATTGAAAGAGAGAAATCATACGAAATTCGTTAATCGTCCTATCACTACCAAAATAATCATATGATTTTTTTATTATATTGCTTTCTCCGCATGATACGAACTTCGCACCAATGGTCCTGATTCTACATGAGTAAAACCAAGATTCAAGGCGATGTCTTTGAATTCCTTGAATTCATCGGGGGTGTAATATTTCTGTATTTCTACATGATGTTTTGTCGGTTGCAAATATTGTCCTATAGTTAAAAAATCAACATCTGCCTCCCGTAAATCCATCATCGTCGCAAGGATCTGTTCTTTTGTTTCTCCTAATCCGACCATGAAGCCTGATTTTGTTTTCATCGCCGGTTCAATAGTTTTAATGGTTTGTAGCACCGATAAACTCCTCTGATACTCACCTTGTGGTCGAATCTTTGGAAATAAATTTTCGACAACCTCGATGTTATGATTTATGACATCCGGTTCCGCCTCAACCACTTTCTTTAATGCACTTATTTTTCCTTGAAAATCAGGGATTAACACCTCGATGTGAATACGAGGATTCACCTTCCGTATTTCGGTGACCGTCTTGGAAAACACGTCTGCTCCACCATCCGATAAATCATCTCGTGTCACTGAGGTGACCACGACATACTGTAATTGAAGTGTTTTCACACTCTCTGCAATATCATGTGGTTCATCTGGATTAACCAGGCGTGGTGCCCCATGGTTCACCGCGCAATACCGACAACTCCGAGTACAGGTGTCTCCCAGGATTAGAAACACTGCAGTTCCGGACCCGAAGCATTCCGCGATGTTCGGACATTTCGCTTCCTCGCAGATCGTATGTAACTTGGAGGTCCTCAGCAGAGATTTGACCTGCTGGTAGGTTTCACCTCCGCCGATTTTCACTTTGAGCCAATCAGGATGACGTCTCATTAATCCGGGAAAAAATCAGAGGGATTTATAGTTATGGTGTCAAACACGGAGAGCTTAAACACCCATCGTTACCCGCAAAAGGTCACGAAGTCCGGGTGATACTCCAAGGATAAAGATCCCTATTTTCAATAGATTGACCAACCTGGAGTATTTCTCAAGTTCTTTCTTATACATCACATCAAAGAGGTAAATGACCAAGACAATAAGAAGAAATTTCACTATTGGAAACAGGGGCGGCCACAGCTCCATCAACCCGTTTGACGCGGGGTGTTTCTCGATATATGAAGGTAACCCCATATGGAGGGGATCAAAAATGCTGATGTAGCTCGTCAGCCCGTCGATGAGATGACCAACGAGCATCGAGAGATTTAACGGTTTCTTATACACAGAGATAGTGTCGTGCTTTCGGAATACCCAAGCAACAAGATACGTACACCCGGTGATCAAGGCGACAAGACCAATGACGAGGAGAAAAACAGCACTGTTTATACCGTAAGATATATCCCAGCGCGGACCGATAAACCAACGCCCGATAAGAAAACAACAGGGGAGGAGAATAAGCAGTCCCCCTGAAAAAACAACCGTGTTGAGCGTGATGCGGCGTTTGTTGATGATTCGATAGACCAACGGGATAAGTGCAAAGAGCGAAAGAATGAAAAAGAACACAGGCTCAATGCGATATGCACCAATGGAAACCCCAAGGGCCCACAGGATTGAATACAGAACGTCAATACCCAGGAAAACGCAGGTTACGACCGCAAACGTGTTCCAGGAGCCATATGCTTTTTTTCTGAGATAATAGCCAAGTCCCAGGAAGAACAAGACGTACACTGTTGTCTGCAGGTAAATCAACGGGGAGATGAACCAATACACGGCTGGTGTCGTAAAATAGGTAGTATCTTCTAGCACCCGTGTTACTGGCCCAAATAAAATGTAGGGTATCAACGCCAGACAGAAGTACCAATCTATCGTTATGTCCAGTTTCTTTAGCAGCTTGTATAATGCATAGAGTGCACAAACCAGGATGATACCATAGGTGATCTCAGAGACAACGCTGTATCCTTCCTGTGCTGCGGCCCCATGCCAGGTGACCGAATGTCCTGTGGCGTCAGCAACGACCGGCCCCCAGTAATATTTCCAGATCCACTGGTCATAAAAAACCGTTGGCAGAAGAAGACATCCTCCGACGATAACGACGATGATTCCAAGCACAATAGCGAGGAGTATCGCTGTTGTATGTTGTCGCCAGAGAGGCTGTGATTTTTTCATCTCAGGGGCAAAAGAAAAAGACAATATATTAAGTTACCCACACTCGGTTGATTCGACATAGCTGAGAAGGACAATGATTATATAGAGCAACGGGTATAGTACGAGGCATTAGGGGATATTCTATGAAGAAAACATTCGTCCTTATGTGTGCAATCGTGTTACTACTCCCGGCTACCTCTCTTGGTGTTGTTAGCATCAGTTCAGCATCACCTTCGAGTGGTTTACCGAGTGCATTTACCTGGCAAGACATTAACGGTACTGATTATACCACCCCAATTCGGGATCAATCACCCGCACCCACCTGTGAGGCCTTTGGTCTCTGCGCTGCTCTCGAAACAGAGATGCAGTACAAACTGAAGGAACGATACCTGCCTGACCTCTCAGAGAACCATCTGTATTTCAACGCAGGAGGAACCATTGCACAAGGCTGGGTCAGCCTTACCAGTGCAGCTGAGTACCTCATGCAATATGGCGTCCCTGATGAGGGGTGTTTCCCGGATCCACATCGTGCATTCGATTACCCGTACTGGAGTCTCCCTGGGTGGCAGAACCGAACAGTGAAAATCACAGAATGGGGCTGGATTGACCATAACGTCACGACCATGAAACACGCGCTTATCGACCATGGCCCCTTGATCATCTGTATCCACTTCTGGGCGGATTTCTTCCTGACCCCCGGGCGGGTCTACAAACATCATGACGGACAACCGGTTGGTGGTCACGTCGTCGCCATCGTCGGCTACGATGACCGCCTCAACGCATGGATCGTGAAAAACAGCTGGGGCACGCATTGGGGGCAGCACGGTTGGTTCAGGATGGCGTATGACGCGGATATGATCTCAGAATGGTACGGTAACGGCACCGGAGTCATGTACGTTGATGGCGTCTATGGGAACCTTAGACCCGATGTCCCAACAGTGCATCTTCAAACCCCGGTCTACTATCACACCTACCTTGCAGGGCTTGGATTTCCGACGCTTCTGAAGAAACTCCCGTTTCAACAGGCAGCAGCCCGGATTATGGGGCCACTCACAGTAAGCGTTCAAGCGAACAACACAGCACAGGTGGAATTCCTCCTCGATAACGTCTCCCAATATGTTGATACCCAAGCACCATTCACCTGGAAATTACAGGCAACACGCGGGATTCATACCTTAGAAGCCAGAGCAACAGGCCCAAGCGGGAATGTATCAATCGATGTCGAAGATATCGAGGTTCTTGTTTAAACTATCTGAAAGGGATTTATATAGGAGTAATAAGCACGATGGGTCGTAAGAAAAGATAATATATTAAGCCCGCTGTTTACCTCCCGGATTCACCTATGGACAGATTCACGAAATTCAAAACCATGATCTTCCCACGAGAAGTCATTGTTGGTCATAATACCACGGATCAAATCAAGGGAATATGTAGTCATCTCTCACCGAGCAACAACATCATGCTGGTCTGTGATAAGAACACGAAAAAGATCTCCGGTGACCGAATTGATAAGATACTCTCCGCTGCGGGCTACGAAGTTAACATGGTTGTTCTGGCCTTACCGCTCATCAAACGAGACGTTTTCCCAGCATGGCCTACGATACGGGAAGTCAACACCGTCATGAAAGAAGCAAAAAAAACAGGATCAGAGTTTTTACTTGGCGTTGGCGGCGGCTCGGTCATCGACGTCACGAAATGTGCTGCGTACGAACTCTCTATGAACTTCGTCAGTGTCCCAACATCAGCCTCCCATGACGGGATGGCATCACCACGAGCATCCCTGAAGGACAAAAACGGGTCCGTGTCGAAAACCGCTGTCTCGCCTATGGCAGTGCTTGCGGATACCACGGTCATCATGAGGGCACCGTATCGGATGCTTGCGTCAGGGTGCGCAGATGTTATCTCGAATCTCACTGCGGTTAAAGACTGGGAGCTTGCCCATCGCCTCAAAGACGAAGAATTCAGCACGTTTGCCGCCTCTCTTTCCATGACATCCTCTCAATTATTACTTGACAAGGCTGAGGATATCCGCTCAGGGCTTGAAGAAGCAGTCTGGCAGGCGATCAAATGCATGGTCGTCTCAGGTGTCGCAATGAGCGTCGCGGGAAACACCAGGCCCGCCTCAGGTGCCGAACATATGTTCTCCCATATGCTTGACGCTATCGCTCCAGGAAAGGCGTTACATGGAGAACAATGCGGCATCGGCTCCATCATGATGATGTACCTCCATGGCGGCGACTGGGAGCTCATCCGAAGCGCCTTAAAAATCATTGGTGCACCAACCACCGCGAAAGAAGTCAACATTCCGAAGAAAAAAATCATCCAGGCACTCATGGGCGCACAGAAAATCCGCCCAGACCGCTACACTATCCTTGGTGAACTCGGACTGACAGAGGATGCAGCGAAGAAACTTGCGAAAATCACTGGAGTGCTCTAATGGTAACAGTTACTTTAGTCGGTGAACATCTCGCGGTCGAAGGAGAAGAATTCACCTACCTTGGTTCCAATAGCGAATGCCGAAACTGTCAACTGAAAACCGTGTGCTTCAACCTCAAACCAGGGCGACAGTACCGCATCACAAAACTACGGGATAAACACCATGACTGCAACGTCCATGAAGGAACCGTCATTGTCGTCGAAGTCGAAGAACTCCCTCTCACGGTCGCCATCCCCAAAGAGCTCCCTGAAGGGGCCACGACAACAGCAGAAAAACAAGACTGTAAGAACATCGGATGCGACTCGTTTGAAATCTGCACCAGCCAAGCCTTGCAAAACGGAAAAGCCTACACCATAAAGAAAGTCTACGAAAAAATAACCTGTCCGAAAAACCATGCTTTATATAAAGTAGATATCATTGACTAAAAAAAAAGAAAAAAAATTAGAGTTTTGCTTCACTTTTCAACAGTTTAACCTTATCTGTTTTTTCCCAGATGAAATCAGGGTCCTCACGCCCGAAATGACCATACGCGGCAGTCTTCTTAAAAATCGGTCGTCGCAAGTCAAGCTGGTCGATGATATCCGCTGGTTTAATCGGGAAGCACTCCCGGATCATTGCTTCGATTTTATCTAGTGAAATCTTATTGGTCCCGAAACAATCAATATTAATAGAAACAGGCTCAGCGACTCCAATGGCGTACGCGAACTGTATCTCACATTTCTCTGCAATACCAGCGGCAACAATGTTTTTTGCGATGTATCGCGTGGCATACGCAGCACTGCGATCTACTTTTGTGGGGTCTTTCCCGGAGAACGCGCCACCGCCATGTCGCCCGACGCCACCATAGGTATCAACAATGATCTTCCGACCAGTCAGCCCTGCATCCGCATACGGTCCACCACGGATAAACGCACCCGTTGGGTTCACATGATAAATCGTGTTCTTGTCAACCCATTCCTTACACACGGGCATGATGATTTTATCAATCACGTCACGTCGGATACGATCATGAGAAATACCACCATCATGTTGCGTGGACACCACGATGGTATCGGCACGAAGGGGTTTTCCTTTTTCATCGTACTCTATGGAGACCTGGGATTTTCCATCAGGCCGAAGATAAGAGATTCCTTGGTTTTTTCTCACGTCAGATAATCGTTTTGTCAGTTGATGCGCAAGCAAGATAGGCAAGGGCATGAGCTCCTTTGTTTCATTACAGGCATACCCGTACATCATCCCCTGGTCACCAGCTCCTTGTTCCTTATGCAAACCTTTTCCTGCGGTGACACCCTGGGAGATATCAGGGCTTTGCTCCGTGATCTGAACCCAAACCGAGCAGGTTTCCCATTCAATGCCGTACTCTGATTTGGTGTACCCGATTCCTTTAATCGTGTCCCGGACCACATGCGGGATATCAATGTATGCCTCAGTGGTCATTTCCCCGAAGACCATGACGCCCCCGTTCTTTGTAGCTGTTTCTACCGCGACACGAGAGTTTTTATCCTGTCGGAGTGCCTCATCAAGTATCGCGTCAGAGATCAGATCACACATTTTATCAGGATGCCCTTCAGTTACGGATTCTGAACTAATAATGCTTCTTCGTTTTGCCATACACTCACCCATGAAAGAGGTTATAGGGATTTCTACAACTCAAAGGAATTTATTAAGTTTATCAAAAAACAATTTTATACGATAAAAAAATAAAAAAGAAGAGGATGTTTTACCCTATTTTTCGGGTTGTCGTCCACATCTCATCATTGATAGTGCCGTAAATGTCCTCATCAGAGAAGTTCTTCGCTTGTTTTTTATCGACAATAAGTGCACTGCGCTCCGAGGCGTTTTCTTTTGCGTACCGCGCAATAGTATCTTTCTTCAGACGCCAGTAATGGGTACGCCATTCCCGACCGTCATATAACGTGGTTTCTTCCCGCTCGGTCGTCAGCATTCCTTCCTCTTCAAGGATATAGAACAGCTGTCGGTCTTCTGGGTCAAGCACGTTGTCGATGACTCGGTCGTCAAACCCGAAAATATCCATGACAAAACCAGCATCACGTCGTGCTTCTTCAATGTCGATACCGACTCGGTTTGCGATGGCTTTTGAGAGATCATCCAGTGTTATAATCGTCATAAACTTCCTTTCCTTTCCAGGTTCATATCCTTTTTATTTATCGCTTCCCTTCATGTTTTTTCCAAAATTTCGCGTATACTATCTTGTACTGACCTTATATATATACTTTTCTCTTTTTGACCGGTTTTACGTGGTTTTTCCGGTCAAAGAAATAATAAAAAAAAGTGTTCAAGCTAAAATAGAGGATAGACGATATCTTCTCACGGTGGCTATGGAGAGTCCTCTTCAGAAACGATTGCTTGAAAGGTTACTGAGCTTCGAGAAAAAAGACCTTCAAATATGTGATGTGGTACTGCTCCCTGATTTCTTTGTTGACCATTTCCTCTCCTTACAAAACATCGAGACATTGAATACGACAGTTCGGTCGGTCGTCGCGCATGGAGGTGGAAACATCACAGGAATCCCTCAGCAGATACAGCAGGGTGGTAACGCAGCGAACACTGCCCTTGCCCTCGCACGACTCGGGATGACGTCTCATCTGATCTGCAGGACCAGCCTCTTTGGATATCATCTCCTCCAGTTTTTCCTCGGACGGTACGGTGTCGACCTTTCCGGGGTGAAAATCGATGGAGATCTTGCAATAACAACGGCTCTTGAATTCCAGGCGGATCATGCGAACGTCATGCTTGGTGACCCAGGATCGGTTGCAACGTTTCAATTTGAAGCTCTCACCGAGCATGATCTCGAGCGTATCGCACACGCACAGCTTGTCGGAGTCACCAACTGGAACCTCAACCGATACGGAACTTCCCTTGCAGAGCAGGTGTTTGAGTACGCAAAACAACATAATGTGAAAACATTCTTTGATTCAGGAGACCCAACTCCTCGACTACACGACATCCCTGAGATGATAAACAAGGTGCTGACCAACTCGAACCTTGATATCTTTGGTTTGAATGAAAATGAACTTCAACAGTATAGCAACAATAGTTATACGACTCAAGAAGAGATGATTCAAGCAGCAAAAAACTTTAAGAGAAAAATACCGGCACGTGTTGATTTTCATACATCCCAATTTTCCTGTTCCATTCAACGAACTACAACAATTATACCAACGATACCACAGCCCCGAGTTATTCGTTTCACTGGTGCTGGTGATGCATGGAACGCTGCAAATCTCTTTGCAGACCTCCTCAATTTTGCTGATGACGAACGTTTATTATTTGCAAACATCTTCGCGGGAATGTACATTTCATCACCTGAGCCAATTCATCCAACGATAGACATGGTCATTAATTCTATTAAAAAGACCTTATAAATTAAAATTTTTATTAATACATTCTCTTAGTAAAAACCGTATTTATCGGAAGGTATTTATAGATTATATTATAATTCTATAAAAAAATTTATATACTGTTTCTCTTTATCTTCTCCAAGAATGGGGGAGGCGTAAGTTTTTTTTGAATCTCTCCTCACCACCTTCAAACTTCCCCATTCTCTCCTTATTCATTAAGAAAACATAATGTGTTCAGCTTTTTTGGCGACTTTTTGTCGATACTGCTCATCAGTAAGAATCATCATCGCCCAGTCAGGAGCAATACGGGAGCGAATCGCTTTGGCAACAGGAGTAAAATCATCCAAAGATTTCACCGTATCTCTGTCCATGATCTGAATATCGGTCTTATTGATTCGAGGCTCTGCACGTAACAACTCAGGACGGGGAATATCAATGATAATATGCCCTTTCGGGATACCTAAGGTATCTTCCAACTCGTGTTCTTTTTCATGTCTTTTTGCTGCATTCTCAAGCTGCTTCACGATTTTAATTCCTTGTTTGTCTAAATCCTGCAGTGAGAGAGCGTAGGCTTGTTTGAACAGATCACGGTACTTCAATCTGGCGATGATTTCTTGTTGATATCGACCCATGGTTTGGAGGGACGTCATGATTTCCGCATCGGTCATCCGGTAAAACTCAAACGGCTCTGCATCTGGTATCTCCTCCAAGGCATTCAACAACATTAA
>Ga0209777_10007160_pt1 | contig 12431 bp, 10 predicted proteins | sample FrelakmetHBP12HB_FD_187147 | JGI IMG/M metagenome (GOLD analysis project Ga0209777, IMG submission 187147) | Freshwater lake sediment microbial communities from the University of Notre Dame, USA, for methane emissions studies -HBP12 HB (SPAdes)... | ecosystem: Environmental > Aquatic >... | reverse complement strand
AGTAGAACCGGTTATGGAACAATTTGAATATATGGCATACACACTTATTAATAAAATGGAAGAACTGGATTTTGACTTATCTACATATAATTCTAATTTTGAAAAAGAAACTTTATATTCATTAGACTATTTGGAATCAGTATAAAATTACTATTGACCTGTCAATGTAAATCCTTTATATAAATTCGTACTTGGTAAACTATTTATATTACAATTATTCGATTTTATATTATTAGTTGACGATAAATTGGAAATAATACTATACGAAGTAGTATTAAAAATCTCATTATAAATATTAACTCCATCGGAAAGAATAGGTGTAGTAAATGTCATATCATATATTAAATCAATATCATATACATATCCTGGTTGTGTATAAAGTAAAATATTTGATACTGTTAATATTCCAATATATAAAAACGCACTATATGAATCACTAGTTGACTGTGCGTTAAATGAAATATCAAACGACATAGTTGGACTTAATAAACTAGAATTATTTAATTGATATGATATATTTGGAGTAATCGAAACTAAACTACCGTTATAATAAACTTTCGCGGTTATTGTATTAATAGTGAATGATATATCTTGTATATTTATTGGATAGGGTAGGTTAATGCCAGAATTTGATGATATATTTGTACCAGATACATACATTCCAATAGGAGTACTGAAAGAATATGTATATGATGGTTGAGAAATAGTAGGTAAGATATATAATGAAAATAGGGTAGAGGATAAATCTTTTATAAAAGAAATATCGTTATTAATAATGGTTTCCCATTGTTGAGTTAATTGTACAGTTGGAAGTTGTGAATAAGAATCTATATTTGTAGTATAATTATATAATGGAATAGTTAAATCTCTTACTAAATACATTATTGGCCCAGGAATACCCGATGATGATGTTGGTGTTGGTATCATATTATCTGATGAACAATCTACTATGGTGACTTTTGAAACATCTGTTATATATACTGGATTTCCAAAAGAACTATTATTTTTGTCATAAGTACTAGTAATAATAGTGGTATAAGAACTCAACTGATTTTGGCCGCTAACTAACTGAACCCATTTTTGTGCTTTTGTTAAATTATTAGTTTTCGTATTTGTACTATTGGCTGAATATTTCAATATTTCGGCTTTTCTACGCATATCTAATTGTTGTTGTGTATATGTTGGATAGGGTGAAACAATATCAATACGTGCTGGTGGTAATGTATATAACATTCGTCGCCTACGCTGCTGACATATTTTAGTTATATCTATATTTGTAGTAGTCATAAATGCTTAATTATTACGGATTATGATGTTATATAATTATATTATATAACATATTTGGTTATTATATCAAAACATTTACATTCTAGATGAATACCACTGGTCTGATAAATACGTATAGTTTGGCATAGTTGAACCAGCACTAGCCGAACCAGCAACTTTAAGTACTTTTAAATTTGGTCCACTGTTTACAATATTATTTATATCAAATACGTTCAAAGCATAACTAAAATATCGTAAATTTGATAAATTTCCACTAAAACCACCATTTTGACAAATATTAACATCATTATAATTTTGTTTTGGAACATTATTCAATAATAATCGTTTTGCGATTACACCATTAATATAGACATCTAATATTTTATTTTGCATGCGAATTGCGGTATGAAACCATTTACGTAAAGGAATATTACTAATATCTATTATAGTATTAGTATCATTTGGTGATACAGTATCCATAATAATATGAAGATTATTATTAGTGGGTCCCAAATAAACACCAGGAGCATTATTAACGGTCGATAGGTTAGTAGTACTGTTAAATATATTATCACCTTTATTAAATATATGTTGATACTTACCAGCAGTATTTCCCAAATCGTTTATATAAAGCCAGGTTGACCAAGTAAATTCAAGACCACTATTCTGATTATTTGAACGTTGAATAATAGCAGAATTATTCTGTTTTGGGTCTTGTGAGACTACCATTGAAGTATTACCACTAATCATACCCTTTACTAAATATGGATTTGAAGAAGATGATGTAAAATAACCAATTATCATAATTCCTAAATTCATCAAAAACATAAATGCGATAACAATCAATATTAAAAACGCAAATTTGGCAATCATCGTATTTGATTGTAAGAAAGAAGTAGAAGCACCAATCCCAGCACTGGCTTGTTCTGAAAATTGATTAAGTGAATCAGTAACACCGCTTTTTAAATTATTTATTGAAGCACCTACATTTTGTGAAATAGGCGGTTGAGAATTCATCGTCCAATAGTTATATAATATACATACTAAAATTATATAACTATTTATTATAAATGTTCAATTACTTAAAACAACGTATATTGAGACTGTTGTACATTATTTTTTAAAATTGCTAAATTAGCACCATATCCAGAGACAGCATTTGCTACGCCAGTTCCATTACCAGCCATATACACGTTCCATGCGGTTTGTGGGTCCATTGGCGTAGTCCATCTGGTAAATCCGGTAATATACGTATCAAATGGAGAAAAAGGAGATGAACCAGAATTTCCTAAATTTACTGGGGTATTAGTATCAGGTGGACCAGCCGGCATACCACCATTAGGAGTTATAAATCGCTGTGATTTGACTAGTTTACCATTCAAATAGACATCTACAAATTGATTATCAACACTTATAATAATATTAACCCATTTTTGTAATGGGAAATTATCAGTGATAGATAAAGTTTGTGTTGTATTATCAGTCATTATCATATCAAGATTCAATGTAGGGGCAGATTGTGCTAAATATAATTGTAAATTTTGATTACGACTAAATATTGTTTTTGGAACAGTATTATCCCAACTATTTACATATGCCCAAATACCATAAGAATATCGAGTATATGTTGGGTTATTCAATTTAGTAATTGCGGGTATAACTGTTTTTAAACTAGCACTAGTTTGCAGGGTTGCTGATGTACTAGCAAAATACGAATAAAGGAAATAACATAATATAATGATAAGGATTCCTAAAATTATAACAACTGGACTCATTCTATAATAAATCACTATAAATTATTTGTGGGTGGATTTTTATTCATTAATAAATTATAAGAATTAACTATCTGGGTTTTTGTTAATGGAGTAGTATAATATTTTATGTTACATATAGCCCCGTCTAATCCATTAATAGAACCAGTTTTAATTATATCTGTTGCTAAATAAGTCGGTGGGTTATTTATTTGATTAAAATCAAACGTTTTTTCTAAATGTCCATTTATAAATAAATCGGCTTGATTAGATGTATAATTAAATACAAAATTATTCCATTTTTGCTTTGGTAAATCCGGTATTTCATAACTAGATGTACCAGTTGTACTATTTGTAAAATAAACAATTATTTTATCTTTATGTTCCGCATCAGTAGTATTATTAAAATATGTAATTTTTGGTTTTCCGTTACCATAATCGAATATTGTAGTTTCCTGCCCATACGCACTATAACTGGAGGAATGTGGGTTTAAAAATATCCACATTGATAATCCATAAGAAGACCTATATATTGTATCACCACTAATAACAGAATTATTATCTTTACTTTTTAACTGTTCACTATTTCCAATAACATTAACACTATCTAAAAACGCACTGTCGGGCATTAAAACGATACCATCACTATATACAATAGCATTTGCTATTTGTGGAATATATATATATAATAATATTGTTATGATTTCGAGTATAAATAATAAGAATACTACATGAGTCGTCATTCTAAATTCTTTTATTATAAATTGTACAAAATCGATTAGTAAACATGGAATATAAAAAACAAAATTAATTATAAAACCAGCCCAACCCGGTAATGATTTTAAATAATTACTGAAAACATAAAAAAATATTGCTAGACCAATTACTATAATGAAAAATATAAGAACACTAATAATATAACTAATAGCAATTGTAGTAGATGAAGTCATAGAAGAATAAAAATATAATATAGATGAAACAAATATTATGATAATCGCTATTGTTATTATTGTATATAATGAACTATTTGAACGTTGTACTGATGGCATTATATAAAAATATATGAACAGAAATGGAATAATAAATGATAGACCATATATATAAAGATTACTGGTCAATGCGTTTGGGTCAGTTGAGGCATAACTTAAAGCATATATCATTCCAAACACAAAAGCATAAATGATACCATATTTAAGAATACATACCTGCATTTCTTTATCATTTTGTACCGAATTTACCATTTTTGTTATAGTTTCTTTTATATATTCTATAAATTTACTCATATGTATCGTAATTTATATTCTAATGACATAATTATTCGATGTAAAGAATAATTATATTAGTGTTTTATCTTAACGTTTTATTTGATAAACCGCATAGCCTTATTATAAGTTTTCTATAGTAGTTTTTTTACCGTGACATTCACGACATAAAGCCACTAAATTATCTATATGATTACTTCCTCCATATTCTAACCGTGTTTTATGGTCAACTTCAAACCATGCTGATAATTGTTGTTGGCAATCCCCACATTTCCAGTTCTGTCTAGATGCCACAAATTTCTTTTTCGTTTCACTAACAGACCTTTTTGTGGGTTTTTTCCCAGAATTCATAAGTCTATTTTCAGAAACAGTATTATTTGATGCCGGCATAGATGCTACTGGATAATTAAAGTCACCCCCATCCATGCTAGAATACTGTTTTTGAGCGAAATTTTGTTTTGATGTAAAATCCAATATTGGTGAAATCATATTAGCCGAATCTCTATCAATTGGTAGATATTTTATATATTCGTTTGATGCGGCTACCATTTGTTGAGCACGTAAAGGGTTACGTTTAAATAATATATAAAGCATAAATGCGCCGAATGCTATTCCAGCCATTTGATAATATTTTTTCCATGATAATATTAATTTCATGTATTTACCATCTGTATAAATGTTTGCTATGAAAAAACCAGCAATTAATAAAATAATAATTTCAAATCGCATATTGTTAAAGTTTTATAATATAAACGATTCAGTTATATTATAGATAGAATTTATTGTTTATTTTTATTTATTGTAAAAACTATATCATCATATCTGTTTTTATTAGTTCTTAAATCATATACTTTTACATATTGCTGTAAATGTTCAGGTACTACGGATTTAAGTATATCTATCCAATCCATAGATTGAACATCTTCAATAATTAATATTCCATCATCTGTCATAATTTGTGAATATAATTTTATAAATTGTATCATACTATTTAACGTATGTGGACCATCATCAAGCATAAAATCAAACTGTATATTTTTACTCAAAAAAGTAGTGTTAAAAAAATCTTCATTATATGCGTCAGTTGAAGTATATAAAACGACTCGTTCATTATTAATTAATTCATCTATGACTCGTTCAATACTAAGTATATCTAATCCATATATAGTCGCATTTGTAAAAAAATCTTTCCATAATTTTATACTTCCGCCATTTTTTTCTCCAAAATCACCAATGCCTATTTCTAAAACATTTTTCGCTGTTTCTTTTTTATTAAATAATAATTCTTGATATAATTCTAAATAAGAATGTGTTGTATTTTTATCAGTATTAAAATTGTCTACTATATCTATTAAACTCATTATATAAAAATAGAATATACTTTTTATATATATTCTATATTAAATATACTTTTATATCACTAATAATAAACATAAATTAAAAATATAAAAATCAATATTAGCACAGCATGAATATAATGTTTACGAATTCGTATTTTATCAAACATATATAATGGTTTTGGTTTATACTCAGCACGATATTTATCTAAAGCCATTGGTAATGATATTTCTTCTTTTCCTAATAAATGATTAAATTTATTATGCATAAAGTGTGTCCAACGAACAAAAGATTCTTTATTATCTAAATACGGCGTAACCGGATATTTATCCAATAATTGACTAAATTTATTACCCATTTCTTCGATTGGTATAAAAATCGGCATATTTTGTATTAAATCATAATATTTGCGTTTAGTCGTTGCGTTTGGAGTATTCGGGTATGATTCGGCAATGGTATGTAAAAAAAACCAATAATGAGGTCCCCAAACTTCGGAATTGAATATCATTATGATTTTGTTTGAATAATCAAGTGTATAATAAAGTAATTTGATATCAAAAATATATGGATTATACGATAAATAACAATAATATATGTATATTCAATTCTTATTGGTTATATGTTGTAATAAAAGTTATAAAACTAGATAAAGATATAAGATTATATTTAACTAGGATAAATATAATCGTATTATTAAAAAATAAAATAAATATAATGAATGAAAATTACTGTAATAATTGTGGAAAACATGGACATCTTTATCATCAATGCAAAATGCCTATAACCAGTATCGGTATAATTGTATTTCGTATTTCGAATAATGATTTACAATATTTGATGATATGTCGTAAGGATACTTTAGGATATATAGATTTTATGCGGGGCAAATACTCGATATACAATAAGGATTATATAATGAATATGATGAAACAAATGACTAGAGAAGAAAAAATAAAATTAAAAACACTTGAATTTGATGTTTTATGGAAATGCATATGGGGAAATGAAGTAATATCTAGTCAATATAAACCAGAAGAAGCAATTTCGAGAGAGAAATTTCATGCTTTACGTTCAGGTATTTTGATAAAGAATGATTTTTATACATTAGATACTATTATTGACGAAAGTGAACAATATGATTCTTGGAGTGAACCAGAATGGGGCTTTCCAAAAGGTCGTCGAAATTATCAAGAAAAAGATTATGAATGTGCTCTTCGTGAATTTTCAGAAGAAACTGGATATAATATTTCACATTTGAAGAATATTCAAAATTTATTACCATTTGAAGAAATATTCACTGGTTCAAATTATAAATCATATAAACATAAATATTATTTGACATTTATGAAAAAAGAACATACTTTACAAATGAATAATTTTGAACAGTCTGAAGTTAGTAAAATGGAATGGAAGTCATATGACGAATGCATCCAATTTATTCGTCCTTATAATTTAGAAAAAAAAAGAATGATTACAAATATACATCGTATGTTGAAAACATTTCGATTATTCAGTTTTTAGACCAAATCAAATATATGTATAAAAATATATACATATATTTTAAGTGATTATAATAAGTCTTTGAATATGTTAACAATAAAAAAAAAGATTAAATCAAACAATACAACCAGAAAATCCGGCAATTCACCTATAATTAATGAAATTACACCGATAAGTATACAATCTTTACAACCATCTTTAAATATTTCACAACAACAACAACCAAATAAAGAACGTAAATGTGAAAAAAATCAACATTGGAATCCAAGAACTGGTAAATGTGAAGATATTGGACATTATACAGAACAAGGCGTATTTGTTCCAAAAAATCCTGTTAAAAAAGGATTATTAGGATTATTAGGATGTACTAGTGCTTATTTACCAACGGACGCTGATAAACCACGTATAATAGAATTACAGAAGAAAAAAGGACAAGAATTAAGAGATATATTATCAACATTAAAAGGTGAACCCACTGGTCAACGACATTCATCCGAAGCAAGACGAATTCCTGAATTAATTAATATAATAATATGTATCGAAAATGAGAAAAATAAAAATATAATAGTTGAAGAACCAATCGAAGAACCAATCGAAGAACCAATCGAAGAACCAATCGAAGAACCAATCGAAGAACCTATTGAAGAACCTATTGAAGAACCTATTGAAGAACCTATTGAAGAACCTATCGAAGAACCTATCGAAGAACCTATCGAAGAACCTATTGAAGAACCTATCGAAGAACCTATTGAAGAACCTATTGAAGAACCTATTGAAGAACCTATCGAAGAACCTATTGAAGAACCTATTGAAGAACCTGGTGAATTCGTATTATCACCAGAAGAAATTGAATTGCAATCAAAAATAGATAAAATACCAAAAGGACAAGATTCTACTGAGTATAATGATAGTTTATTTAATAAAGAATTATTGGAATATCAAAACAATAAAACATCTACTGAATATGATTTTTTATATCCAGAATTAAACGACCCTAATTTTAATATAAAAATAGCCAAAAGAAAAGAATTTAATGATACACAATATGATGGTCAAATACTTGATATTCGAGAACAATCCGATTTATTTTGTAATTCAGATTTCGAACTTTTACCACACCAATTATTCGTTAAAAACTTTTTATCATTTCAAACACCATATAATTCTTTATTATTATATCATGGTTTAGGAACCGGTAAAACTTGTAGTGCAATTGGTATTGCTGAGGAAATGCGTGGATTTATGAAACAAGTCGGTATGAATCGTAATAAAATAATTGTAGTTGCTTCACCAAATGTACAAAATAATTTTCGATTACAATTATTTGATGAAAGAAAACTAGAAGTAGATGGAGAACTTTGGAATTTAAATACGTGTATTGGCAGTTCATTATTGAAAGAAATTAATCCAACTAATTTGAAAGGTTTATCAAAAGACCGTGTTATAAATCAAATTAATATTCTGATAAATCAATATTACGTATTTATGGGATATGTTGAATTAGCACATTATATACAGAAAAAAACTACAATCACCGAAGGAATTAATAAAGAATTAAAAATTAAAAAAATACGTAATATTTTTAATAATCGCCTAATTATTATTGATGAAGTTCATAATATTCCGGTAACCGAAAAACAGGATAAAACTGCTACATTATTGATGGAAGTTTGTAAATACGCAAAAAATATGCGATTATTATTACTATCAGCAACACCAATGTATAATAGTTATAAAGATATTGTATGGTTAACAAATTTAATGAATACTGTAGATAAACGAAGTACTATTGAAATAAGTGATGTTTTTGATAAAGACGGTAATTTTATAGAATCACGTAAAACAAAAGATGGTATACAATTAGAATCTGGAGATGAACTATTACGACGTAAATTAATTGGTTATATTTCTTATGTTCGTGGTGAAAATCCATATACATTTCCTTATAGGGTTTATCCTGATGTTTTTTCACCTGAAAATATGATTGATAAAAATAAATATCCATCATTACAAATGAATAAAAAACAAATCGATAACCCATTAGAACATGTTCCTGTATATTTGAGTCAAATTGGTGAATATCAAGCAAAAGGTTATGATTTTATAATGAATTATTTACGTAATAAATCATTTGATATTGTTACCAAATATGGAGTAGACCGAATTATGCCAAGTTTTGAAAACATGGAAGCGTTTGGTTATACTCATCTATTACAACCATTAGAAGCATTGAATATTATTTATCCAAATCCTGAATTAGATAATTATAATATTTCAACATCTACAACTGAAAATAATGAACCATTAGTATCATCGGATGCGGATGTTGAAATAATAAAGAACATTGTAGGTAAACAAGGCTTATCAAATATTATGACATATAAAACAATACAAACAACATATTCTTTACGTTATGACTTCGAATATAAACCAGATATTATAAATAAATATGGTAGAATATTCCAAAAAGATAATCTTCATAAATATAGTAATAAAATAGCAAAAATATGTGAATGTATACGTAATTCAACTGGTATAATTATTATTTATTCACAATATATTGATGGTGGAATTGTACCCATAGCATTAGCATTAGAAGAAATGGGATTGACTAGATATGGTAGTGCTAGTCATACTAAATCATTATTTAATAAACCACCGACTGATTTGGTCGATTCAATCACTATGAAAACGCGGGCACAAATGATAAATGAAAATATTAATGAGAATGAATTTAAACCATGTAAATATTTAATGATTACTGGAGATAAATCATTTTCACCAAATAATTTGGCAGATATTAAATATGTGACAAATCCCAATAATAAAAATGGTGAAAAAGTTAAAGTAATATTAATATCAAAAGCCGGTGCTGAAGGATTGGATTTTAAAAATATTCGGCAAGTACATATTATGGAACCATGGTATAATATGAATCGAATTGAACAAATTATTGGCCGTGGTGTACGTAATTTAAGTCATTGTAAATTACCATTTGAACAAAGAAATGTTGAAATATATTTACATGCTACTCTTCCAAGGAATGATGAAGAGCCTGCTGATATGTATATTTATAGATATGCTGAAAAAAAAGCAAAACAAATAGGTAAAGTAACTCGATTATTAAAAACAATAGCAGTTGATTGTATTCTTAATATTGGTCAAACTAATTTTACTGTTGAAAAATTAATGGATTTTGCTAAAAATCAAAAGGTGAAAATAATATTATCTAGTAAAAAAGAGGTTGAATTTAAATTTGGAGATAAACCATTTACTGATATTTGTGATTATATGGAAGATTGTGATTTCACTTGTTCTCCAACTACTGAAATAAATGATGATGATATTAATCGAGATACATATAATTTAGATTATGTTAAAATGAAGTATTCTATGATTATAAAACGCATACGTCAGTTGTTTAAAGAACAAGTATTTTATAAAAGACAAGCATTAATAAATTCTATTAATATTGTGAAAAAATATCCAGTAGAACAAATTGATTATGCTCTAACACAATTTATAGATAATAAAAATGAATATATCATAGATAAATATGGTAGAATTGGTAATTTGATAAATAAAGGTGAATTTTATTTTTATCAACCAATTGAAATTACAGATGAACATGCTTCTATATTTGAACGGTCTATACCAGTAGATTATAAGCGTTCAATATTAGAATTAGAATTACCAAAAGAACCTGTAAAAGAACAAATAAAAAATCAAACAGCACATGTACTACCCGAAATTACTTCTTTAGAAGATATTAAAACAAATATAAAGCAAAAATATGATAAAATTATAAAACAAATACAAATAAATAAAGAAAATTCATTACGTAAAGTTGATATAGCATCGGGTGATAATGATTGGTATAAACACGCAGCATATACGTTTGAATTATTACATATGGCACATGATATTAGTATAGCAGAATATATAAGATATATTATTTATCATAATTTGGATACATTATCATTTGATGAACGTATGATACTAGTAAAGTGGTTATATCAAACTATAGTTGATGAACAATTTGATGAAATTGAAACCATAGTAAAATCATATTTTGATGAAAAAATAGTATCATCATCGTCAACTAATCAAATTGGTATTGTATTGGCGAATGGTAATATTGTAACCGAAAATGACCAAGGTTGGGAAATATTTAGTAAAGATAGTGATAATGAATATATTTGGAATAAAGTTGATTATGATGATTTGAATTTATTTGAAAATTTTAATAAATTTGTTATACATGACCGAGTTATAAATGAATTAGTCGGTTTTATGAATTTATTTAAAGAAAATGATATGGTTTTTAAAACAAAAAATATGAAAGATAAACGTAATAATAAAGGTGCTAGATGTATTAATGTATTAAAAGGAGATATAATAAAACGTCTTGAAAAAATATCTGGTGAAAAAAAATTATATACAACAATAACAACAAGTTCTATTAAACGAGCCGGATTATGTGTTATGTTAGAATTATTAACTCGATATTTTACAGATAGTAATAAATTGACAAATAAAAAAGTATTGTTTTTTGATGTTGAACAAACCTTAATAAATAGATTAGTAGATAAATAATTTATTGAAAAATTGATTATCAAAAAATAACAAATATAAATGACATAAACAATACAAAATATTCAATATAGTAAAATATAATATAATATAATATAAAGCAAAATAAAATATGTCAGAATTAAGAAACCCACATATTCAAAAAGAACGAAAGGTTTATGGTGTATATATACAATCCATGTTAACAATGAAAATTTCATTATCTATGAATGAAATTGGTAAAAATATAAAACAAAACTTAGAACGTATGATTTCTAAAAAAACTGAAGGTAAATGCATAGCGGAAGGATTTGTTAGACCTAATTCAGTAAAATTAATGAGTTATTCGAGTGGAAATATTAATAATGAAAAAGTTGAATTCCAAACAGTATTTGAATGTTTTGTATGTCACCCAGTAGAAGGAATGTTGATTGAATGTAAAGTGAAAACTGTTACAAAAGCCGGAGTTCATGCTGAAGTGGTTGAAGATACTGGAGTTATTCCAGTAACAGTTTTCGTTGCGAGAGACCATCATTATAATGATAATGATTTTAGTTCAATTAAAGAAAATATGAATATACGAATTAGTGTCGTTGGAATTCGATATGAAATATCAGATAGTTATATTTCAGTAATAGGTAAATTAGTTGAAAAACATGCGGAAGAAGTTATTACCGATAGGAGAAAAAAACCACATCTTACTATTATGGAAGAAATATAAAAATATAAAAAATAATATATG
>Ga0209777_10007159_pt1 | contig 12432 bp, 13 predicted proteins | sample FrelakmetHBP12HB_FD_187147 | JGI IMG/M metagenome (GOLD analysis project Ga0209777, IMG submission 187147) | Freshwater lake sediment microbial communities from the University of Notre Dame, USA, for methane emissions studies -HBP12 HB (SPAdes)... | ecosystem: Environmental > Aquatic >... | reverse complement strand
GAAGCAGCAGTTGATCGATATGAGTTAACGCAAAAAACGGCGAGGGTTCACTTCATCCCCAACCTGAAGGTTGGGGTATTCGTGACCCTCCGCACTCCCGATGTAATAAAAAATTAATCCTGGCGTCATTGTGGACTCTATTGGCCTTGGGTGGGCCAGCAGGCGCTCGTCCTCCCGGCTGTGCTGTGGGTGGCGGCTAGGCGGGCCCGGAGCCCGGCAAGCGATCGTGCGAGGGGGCAGGAGGCCCGGTCGAGCCGGAGGGTCAGGTGAAGCTGGCCTCCGGCAAAGGGAGTTTTCCGAGGGCTGGATTTTAGGGAAGCAAAGCCTCCGGTTTGCTATTAATATTAGCTGATAAGTATAAATTAACAACTAACGATCCCACCACAGAGTCACAGAGCGCACAGAGACTTTTTGGTAAGTCTTCGGGGCAGTCTTGGGCTGACCGGTCCTTGCGGGACCGCGGGCCGGTCGGGCCGAAATAACGGGTTCACGCGAAGGCGCGAAGCCGCGAAGTTCCGACGAGAGAAAGATCGTTCTTGCCACATCCTATTGATTTCCGCCTCAGCCGGTGACGCACGGGCGCTCGCCCTCCTGGCCCGACAGCCCTGTGGGTGGCAACCAGGCGGGCCCAGTGTCCGGCAGCTGCCGCTCGCTCACGGGCGCGGGAGCACGCGGGCGGGGGCGCGGCGGTCGGCCCGGCCCCGGTTGTGCCATTGAGCCAGGTGGCCGAGGATACCGTAGGCCTGATAAGAGGCCCTTGGGATTGATCGTATTAGAATAGTAGAGCTGGCTCAATATGGCTGAGATAGAACTCTCAGCCTTATCAAAGCAATGTCTTGATCGGCGGATTGGCGACATCGATACACTAATCAAGGAGACGTCGGTGTGGGCGCAAGAACGTAACGTAAAAAAAGCTACTATAAAATGGAAATTCACAAAAAACGATGCAAGGTCAAAGCTGAACAGGCACTATACCAAGTTGCAAAACTAATGTTATGGTGCACTAGATTTGTGATCCAAAAACAAGATGAATTCGGCATTTACATGTGCTGGCAAGAAAATGAGCATCCAACTAAGGATTGATGATACACAATATGACCGAAGAGTCCACCATCGTCCAGCGCCTCTGGAACTACTGCAACGTGCTCCGTGACGACGGCGTGAGCTACTGCGACTACGTGGAGCAGCTCACCTACCTCCTCTTTCTGAAGATGGCCGACGAGCAGACCCGCCCGCCCTTCAACAAAAAATCCAAAATCCCGCCGGGCCTGGACTGGCAGAGCCTCCTTTCCAAAGACGGAGCCGAGCTGGAGGAGCAATATCGCCGCATCCTTGAATCCCTGGGCAAAGGACCGGGCATGCTGGGCGTGATCTTTCGCAAGTCGCAAAGCAAGATCCAGGACCCGGCCAAGCTGCGCCGCCTGGTGGAGCTGATCAACGGCGAGACCTGGGTGGGCCTGGACGTGGACGTCAAAGGCGCCATCTACGAGGGGCTTCTGGAGAAGAACGCCGAGGACGTGAAGGGCGGCGCGGGCCAGTACTTCACGCCCCGCCCGCTCATCCGGGCCATGGTGGAAGTGGTGCGCCCCCGCCTTGGAGAGACCATCTACGATCCGGCCTGCGGCACGGGCGGCTTTCTGTTGATTGCCTACGACTATCTTTCCGACCGGAAGAGATTCGATCTGGATATAGAACAAAAGCAATTCCTCAAGCTTCAAACACTGCGAGGAAAGGACGTGGTGGACGGCGTAGTAAGGCTATGCGCCATGAACCTCTATTTGCACGGCATCGGCGGAGATGAGAGCCCCATCGAGGTGGGCGACTCTCTGATCTCGTATCCAGACGATCACTACGATCTGGTGCTCACCAATCCGCCTTTCGGCAAGAAGAGCAGCGTTACCATCGTCAACGGAGAGGGCAAAGCTGATCGTGAGGCTCTTTCGTACAACCGCTAGGATTTCTGGGCCACAACCTCCAACAAGCAACTCAACTTCCTGCAGCACGTCCGCAATCTGCACAAGATCAACGGCCGGGCTGCGGTTGTGGTGCCGGATAACGTCCTCTTCGAGGGCGGAGCAGGCGAGACCGTGCGGCGAAGGCTGCTGCAGGACTGTGACCTTCACACGCTGCTGCGCCTGCCCACGGGCGTCTTCTATGCCCAGGGAGTCAAGGCCAATGTGCTCTTCTTTGACCGAAAGCCGGCCAGCGAGACGCCTTGGACGGAGAAGCTGTGGATCTACGATCTCCGAACCAACCAGCACTTCACCCTCAAGACCAATCAGCTCCAGGAGAAGGACCTGCAGGATTTCATCAAATGCTACAATGCCGAGAACCGGCACGACCGCTTGGAGACAGAGCGCTTCCGGGCCTTCGATTATGAAGATTTGGTGAAGAGAGATAAAGCCAGCCTGGACATCTTCTGGCTCAAGGACGAGAGCCTGGAGGACTCCGACAACCTGCCCGATCCGGCAATCCTGGCGCGGGAGATTGTGGTGAGCCTGGAAACCGCGCTGGAGCAGTTCCGGGGCATTGAGGACGAGCTGAAAGACTGAAAACAAATGGCGAGCCGGCTCGAAATGCGTGGCCGATTCGACCAGCTACCGAGGCCCGGCCCGAGGGCACCGGCCCGCCCGGGCGCGCCAAGCCCACGTGCGGGCGCACGGGCGCGGGCAGGCGGGCCCTGGAGCGAGCGGCCCCGCTTGCGAAGGCAGCGCACGAGAATGCGAAGCGAGCCGGGGAGAACGATGAATGGCGCGACCGTCCAAGCATAGATTTATTTTCAAGAACAACCTCTTGTTAATAGATGCAGCCGATAAAGATAATTATAGAAAAGCATCTCGATGGCTATGTCGCCTATCCCATCGGCATCAAAGGGATAATAGTAGGTGAAGGCGATACTTATGAGGAAGCAATTGCTGATGTTAAATCTGCTATCCAGTTCCATATAGATACGTTTGGAAGACAAGTCCTTGAAACAAACGAAATCAGTGAGACTTTTGTTGCAGAAGTGGTCGTGTGACGAGGTTCCCCAGGGACGTGCCGAAGCGAAAGGTGATAAAGGCCCTGGAAAGGCAAGCAGGAATTTCCAGAGAAGAGTTTATCGAAGTATTCAATGAGATATGATCTCTACTACTGCTATGCGATAAGTCAACAAAAACAAGACGCCCTTGATTTTGGCGAGATCGACATCTTACTCAGGAAGCTGCAAAAACCACAGTGGTCCGGCCCTAGGGCGAGCGGCCCCGCGTGCGAAAGCGGCGCACGAGAATGCGAAGCGAGCCGGGAGAACGGTACGGGCAGAGAGCAACATGCAGAAAAGACTGCTTAGACGTTTCGGACTGAGATTATTATGATTAATCTGAATATAAGTCTCTCATCGTATTTATTTATTATCCGGCCTTTGTAGTTCCGAGGAAAAGATGAAAACCCTTCAAGAGATCGAGAGTATTCTTAGAGACGAAAAGCCAATCTTGAGGCATAAGTTTAAGGTCAAAGAAATCGGCATCTTCGGATCTTTCGTGCGAGGCGAACAGAAGGATACCAGCGATCTGGATTTGCTCATCGATTTTGAGGAGCCGCTCGGCCTAATTCGTTATGTGGGATTGCAGAACTATTTGAGCGACAAGATCGGAGAACGGGTGGATCTGGTCACAAAGTCGAGCCTCAAGCAAAGAATAAGCGGGCATATCCTGAAAGAGGTAATTTACGTATGAAGGAAAGAGATTACTGGATATATATTCATCCGCGAGCTAGATGATGGAAACAGCACTGTCCAAGAACGGCGTGCCCATCCGTTTGCCTGATGAGCGATGGATACATCTGACTGAGGGTCACTCTGAGATGGCAGGATACCATTCAGAGGTTCTGGAGACCATAGAGGACCCGGATGCAGTCTATGAAGGCAACTTTGGAGAACTCCTGGCAGCGAAGGAGATCCAAACAGATAAATATATCGTAGTAGTTTATAAGGAAGTGAGTGAAGAGGATGGTTTCCTGATCACTGCCTTCCTAAGCAGCAGGAAAAAGCAGCTTGAGCGGAGAACAAAAGTATGGCAGCGGCAGAAATAGATAGCATTGAAAAGATATCGGCATTAGTGCCTCATCTTTTGGGCATACCCCAAAAAAAGATCTGGGTGGATTACGATGAGTTGGCCGATGTGCTCTACGTGAACTTCAAGAAGCCCAGCCATGCCGATGATTCCGATCTGACCGATGACGACGTCATAATCAGATACGAGAAGGAACAGGTCGTGGGAATGACATTCCTCAATGCCAGCAAGAGGCAGAAACCTTAATGCTTGCTGCAATCGTCCATTGATGATGACGCAAACTAGCGGCCTGCCTGCCCGAAATGCTGCCGAATTCGACCAGCCACCGAGCCCCGGCCCGAGGGCATCGGCCCACCCAAGCGCACCAGGCCCACATGCGGGCGCACGAGCGCGGGCAGACGCAGGCGGGCGAGCGGCCCCGTGTCCGAAGGCGCACGAGAATGCGACGCGAGATGCTGAGCTGATGTGAGTTGCCGGACATCTAGGATGAACTGGCCCAGTACAGCCCCATGAGGAAATTGCAGAACGGCAAAGGATAATTACTTTAAAGGAGAATAGTCTGCTGCATGTTCCCTGCCACAGAGACAAATTTATCCAAAGAGATAGTTAGCGCCAAGTCCAGAGTTTATCGTTTCTTGGTAGTGATCGAGAAAGACAAAGACGGCTATTTTGCCTTCACTCCAGAATTGCAGGGGTGTTACACTCAAGGCGATACCTACGAGGAAGTCTTAGAGAATATCAGGGACGCCATCCGCCTACATGTAGAAGATCGACTGGATAGCGGCGAAGAAGTTCCTCAACCGGAATCCGTCAGCCTGACATCTCTGGAAGTCGCTGTATGACGAACAAGCTCCCAAGGGTGAGCGCATCTGAGGCGATCCGGGCACTGGAGAAAGCAGGTTACTTTCTGGTTCGCCAAAGCGGTAGCCATAGGATCTACAATAATGCAGAAGGACGAAGGGTCACTGTGCCTTATCATTCCGGCAAAGAGCTTCACCCCAAGATTTTAAAGAGCATTTTAAGAGATGCAGACCTGACAACAGAAGAATTTCTAGAGCTGATGAAGTAGCAAAATCAACGATCAAGCTTCATAGTATTATGAAACAGCCCGGAGCTAGGCCCACGTGCGGGCGCACGGGCACTGGCAAGCGGGACCTGGGGCGAGCGGCCCCGCGTGGGAAAGCGGCGCACGAGAGCACGAGGCGAGGGAGGGCTGCGTTGGCCCCCCTGCCCCAGGTAGCCAAGATGAATAAAGACCGAACTTCCCTCGCTCGATCTCAAGATAAAAAACATAGTTCGCATGAACTCGGAGAGCATCCTGAGTTCACGATTTTCAGCCAATACCAAAAAAAGATGGAATACGACCGAAACTCGTCAAGTATTGGAAAAATGGTTATTAAACCGGCCGGAGTTTAGGCTCTGTGAGTCCTCCGTCTGCTCTGTGTCTCTTTGGTGGGATCGTTAATTGTATGGTAATAATTATCCGCTAATGGGATCGGAAAAAAACCAATGCAGAAAACTATAAAATGTAGGAACGAATTATAGTATTAAGGTGAATCAAGAATGAAAGAAGAAGTTTTCTTTGGCGAAGGCATGGCCAAGACCAAGATTGAATATCCCGACCTCTACAAAGCCATCGTTGGACTAAACGAGGCTATCTACACTGGCAAAGCCCTGGACTACAAGGCCCAGAAGCTGATTGCCATAGGCATCAATGCCGCCACCTCCGACGACCGGGCCACCAAGAAGCAGATGATGAGTGGCATGAAGGAGCTTGGCATCACCAAGGACGAGATTGTGGATGTCATGAGAGTGGTTCTGCTAACTTCAGGAATGCCTCCCTTCACCAAGGGCATGAAGATATTGTATGAAATACTGGAGAAATAGAAATTCGGCCATTTGCTGGATTTTTTGGGCAGGCAACAGACTTTTGATATTCCAGGGGTAGGTAGCCCCCGGAATCGTCTTTGGGCGTACTTTGTGAGCTTTGTGCTTTTATGGTGAGCGTATGCACACGATTCACTCCGATATCGCCTTCTTTCGCAGCAATCGGTTGTAGGCGATGGCAAACCGGTGCGCTTCGTCTCTGATCTCCTGCACATAGAGTGATGCCTTATCATTCTTCTTGATCTGCAAAGGTCCGTCCCGGCCAGGCACGTAGATCTCCTCTTCACCCTTGGCCAGAGAGATGATGGGGATCTTCAGCCGCAGCTCTCTTAGCTCGGCCAGCGCAAAGGATAGCTGCCCCTTGCCTCCGTCGATAACAATGAGGTCAGGCAGCTCCAGGCTCTCCTCCTTCTGGCGGGTGTAGCGACGTCGAACTATCTCGGCGATGGAGGCGAAATCATCCACGCCCTGCACGCTCTTGATTTTGAAGCGCCGGTAGTTGCTCTTGTCCGGCCTGCCTCCCCGAAACTGCACCATGGAGCCCACGGAAAAGGTGCCGGCCAAGTGTGAGATGTCGAAACATTCGATGACCTGGGGAGTCTTAGGAAGACTGAGCGCCTTCTGCAGGGCCAGCATCTTCATTCTGTCACCAAAAAAGCCGATCTCCACATTCATTTTGGCCAGCTCCAAGAGCTCCTTTTTTTCACCCTGCTTGGGGACGGTGACGTGCACCTTTTTGCCCTTCACGTGGGAGAGAAAATCCACCAGAGACAGCTCCAGCGGCTCTTCCATTATCAGCTCCTCAGGCGGCTCATGCTCCGAGTAGTACTGCACCAGAAACTCCTCCAGGAAGTTCTCGCTCTGGGCAAAGACGTAGTCCTCTTTTCCCTCTAAAGTGCCACGGTAGACCTTGAATAGCATGAGAAAGACGCTGGAGCCGTCCACCTGATAGCTGATAACGTCCTGATCGTACTTGCGGTTTTTCTCCACCTGCTGCCGCTCCTGAAGGTGCCGCAAAGCTGCGATCTCATCGCGTAGCTCCATCGCTCTCTCGAACTCCTGCCGGGCGGAGAGCTCCCCCATCTCCCTTTGCAGAGATTCGACCAGTTCTCCCGTTTTGCCCCCCAGGGCCGAGGCTGCCCTTTTTACCCGGTCCTGGTAGTCCTCCTCTTCGATCTTGCCTAGACAGGGGCCGGTGCAGTGGCCCAGGTGGTAGCGCAGGCATGCTCGCTTGGGCAGCCTTTTGCAGGTGCGTAGACCAAAGGTCTTGCGCAGAAGCTGATAGACGAATGTCCTCTCCTGGGCGGAGGTGAAGGGGCCGAAGAACGAGCCCTTGCCAGTGGCCTTACGGGAGATTCTGATGCGCGGGAATCGCTCTTCTGTAAGCTCTATGCAGGCATAACGAGAGGAGTCTTTGAGCTTGATGTTGTAGCGGGGCAGATGCTTCTTGATGAGGGTGTTTTCCAGCAGCAGCGCTTCGACTTCGGTGTTGGTGACGATATAGTTCACAGTTTTTGCTGCATAGATGAGGGCCTCTGTCCTGGGACCGTGATCCTGCTTCTGAAAATAATTGGCGACCCGCTTCTTGAGATCACGGGCTTTGCCTACGTAGATCACAGTGCCCTGGCTGTCTCTGAAGAGATAGCATCCGGGATTGTGGGGAAGAGAGTCGAGAGAGAACATACTTTATAGAGCCACTATATTTTCCGGCTATTTCATTGTAACTCACGTTCTCTGCATCAACCCAATATAAAGGAAAAAATCCCGTATCTGCACCTTAATCGGCATTTGCCCAGGTGCAGATCCGGTCATTCTTGTCTCTCACTCGATTGTAAGATCTCCTTCTCCACCTCCATTATTGCTGTTGCAGTTGCATCCGCCGTTAGTCCACTGGCAGCCGGATTGCTGGCACTCTGCTACTGGATTAGGTGCCGGGTTGAATGGTTCCGGCTCAGGATATGGATTGGGAACGGGCCCTGGCATGGGCTCGGGTTCCGGCTCAGGCTTGGGCATGAAGCAGTCGCACCGGTTATCAACCCAGGCGCAGTTCGCACTCTGCTCGCATTTCTTCTTTTCGGGGTCATCCAGGCCTCGGCAGAGGCATTGACCGTTTACCCAGTCGCATAATGGATTCTGCTCGCATTTCTCCTTTTCAGTAGGCTTAGGCTCGGGCATGAAGCAATTGCACCGGCCATTGACCCAGGCGCAGTTCGCGCTCTGTTCGCACTTCTGTTTTTCAGTTAGTGGAGGCATGGTGCACAGACACTTATTGTTCACCCAGTGGCAATAGGGTTTCTTCTCGCACTGCTCTTTAGGGGTTGGTGGATTGGGTTTGATATAATTGCCTGCGCTATAGACATCGATGATGACGGCATTGCTGTATCCGCTGTTAGTAGCAAACAGGCTTCTGTGTCTGCCGGGCGCATCGGCATAATACCAGATGTAGTAGTATCCACTCTGCACCAATCCCAGGCTATATCCCAGGACATAGCCGCCTGGATAGATCTCGTACATGGTAACGGGAGACGTCTGCGGCACATAGATCAGCTCTCTCGTCCATCCGCCCCAGGGTAGTGTGGCATATTGCGTCCAGCTAACAGCTCTCTCTATCCACAGGCCCGGATTGTTAGTGGGAAAGCTTGTGGTAAAGTCGTTCCAGCCCAGATATTCTCCGTTGTAGTACATGTACTTGGGCGGACTCTTAAGAATCGCCGAAGGCATGAGCTTCTTTAGATCCGCAATCGGTGGAACCTGCTCGGTGTAGACGGCAATCTCCGTTCCTGCATCTTCTGAAGCCGCCGGCGGCTCGCTGGTATCGACGAATGCGCTCTCCAGATTGCTTGCCGGAGCTAGGGCGTTAAATTCCGAAATAGTCAGATTCTCTGTACCAGAATTTCCGGATTGGTCCAATCCACCCAAAGACATGCTGCAAAGGAGGAGAGTGGCTATAGCAATCCGAAATAGCAAATGGTCGGTTTTCATGTTCCCTCTCAATATTTATTATTACTTTTCATCAACACTTGATAACCTTCATTCATTACCTATAAATTTTTTGTATGGTTCGGTTATGAATTGTTCGCCTTGCCTCAATTCAGGAGGAAGTGCAGAGACGTTCCTACCAAGAGCGCCGCCACCAGCCTCAATGCTACAGATTTCAGGGTTCCAGAGACGCCTAGCTCCTTCAGCATCACCATGAAAGTTGCCACACAGGGGAAATACATAGCCAGCACCACAGAGGCAACCACCAACTGCGCTGGCGTCATATCCAGGGGCGCGAACATGCCGATCCCCACATCCTTTCTCAAAAAACCGATGATCAATGCCGTAGCGGCGTCGCTTGGCAGCCCTAAAAGGCCGGAAACGACCGGTCGCATGGTCTCCCCAATCAGGCGCATCAAGCCGGAGAGGTAAAAGAAGTTCATCACTATCATGCCTAATGCAATGTAAGGCACAGCCTCTTTCAAAAATTCGCGAATGCGAATGAAGGTCTTTTTGAGGAGCGAACGTAAGTTTGGCATGCGGTAGGGCGGAATCTCTAGAAATATCTCGGGAGACTCTCCGCCGATAAACCTGTGCAGCAGGAAACCTGTCACCGCAAAAGTGGTGAAGAGGGACATGTACACGGCGAAAATGTATCTCAGGCCGTAGGGAGCCAGCATGCCAAAGATCATGGCCGATTGCGAGGCGCAGGGAATGGCCATGGTCATAAGCGTGGCCGCCAGATACCTCTGCTTGGGCGACTCCAGGATGCGCACGGAGAGGACGGCCGGCACGCTGCAGCCCATACCCAGGACACAGGGCAGGATGGCCGCCCCGTGCAGTCCGATCCTGTGCATGAAAGCGTCCAAAATGATGCTCAGCCGGGGAAGGTAGCCGATGTCCTCCAGGGCGCCCAGCACCAAGTAAAAGGGAATAAGGAAAGGCAGCACCACGCCTAACGGAATATAGAGGCCGGTGGTGAGAATGCCGAAAGACTTGAGCTGCTCAGGAGACGTTCCGATCAGGATGTCATGCAGCAAGGGCGAACTGATGTGGCTTTCTACAAAGCCGCTGATGAACAAAGAGTAGGCAATGAATATGGGGTCGGTGATCTTCACTTGCAGCAGCTCTCCTGCTTCAATCACCAGGCTGAAGGAAAGATAGAGCACCAACATAGCGATGGGAATTCCCGTCAGCGGTTTGATGGAAATATCCTCCAGCCGGTCGAAGAGGGAAGGATGGCGGTGCATGACCTTTTGCGTCCTGGCCGCAATCTCGCCGATGCGGGCCCATCGCTGATCCGATGAGGCAAAGTGCATGACGGGGGGCATCTTCGCTTTGGCCAGGGCCCCTACCAGATCGCGGATGCCCTGGCCGCTCACAGCCACCGTGGGAACTACGGGAACCCCCAATTCCTTCTCCAGAGCGGCCACATCAATCTCGATGCCCTTTTTGGTTGCGGCGTCCCAGAGGTTGAGGGCGACAACCGTGGGAACACCCCGCTCCAGAATCTGTAAAGTGAGGTTGAGGTTCCTCTCCAGATTGGTGGCATCGATGACGTTCACCACCACATCCGCGCCCTTGGAGAAGATCAGGCGGCTAACCTCTTCCACATGGGTGGTGGGATCGAGGGAATAGACACCGGGAGCATCCACTAAGGTGGCCATCTGCTCGCCAAGTTTCATGCGTCCCTCCGTGTACTCCACGGTAGTGCCGGGGTAGTTGGCGGAGATGACCTCGATTCCCGTCAGCCGGGAGAAGATGACGCTCTTGCCCACGTTGGGGTTGCCCATGAGCAGGATCTTCAAGTTGGGATGCTCCATTTTTTAGGTCTCATACTTCGGATATCCATTTTATGGTTAGGATATTTTATACTTAACTGGAGCGGTGTAGAGAATCTGATTTTCGATTAAACCAGGTTACCAAACCAAAATAGCCAAGACACAAAAAAGATGGTGAGAATTAGAAGCCAGACGGTTTCAGATCATCTTAACTTGGATCGTATTCAGCAAGTTCTCACTCAGATTCGTCGGGAATTTTGCCAGAATCTCTACCGTTGTCATTCCCACGGATATATTGTAATTCTCAATTACTCTGCTGTCCAGCCAATATTTTGCAATAGTTGAATTAGTGACATTGCCGTCTTTCTCATAGGTTTCGGTTGCTACAAGGCCTGGTTTGCCATCAATAATCATCTTGGATAAATCGCCATCCGTTATAGTTCCTAGGGCTTTTTCATAATTCAAGGCAAGGTTTAGGTACCTGAGATCTGGAGATAGATCTGAGCATTTCCAGACGGTTTCATTGATTACAGCAATAGCAGCTTGGGTATCATTAGTAAATTTTATATCTATTCTTGATGTGGCATTCGCCTCATCCCATTGTGATGATACATTGTATTCCATTGTCGTATTCAGGTCAAACGAAACGTTATAAGGTCCAACCGAAGTCTCCTCAGTCTTTGCCGATGCACCTGCAGCCAGCAAGACCATTAAGACTAAAGCATACAATATCTTCATATTAATCCTCCTGTATTTTCTCATGGCAAGAAATTTTGTCCACTAATAATAATATACTCTACTGCAATTATATAAAGTTAAGGATTGGTGTCGGTAAGGAAAACGATACACTAAATTCTTGTAGGATTCTCGCCACGACGGGCACATCGCGGGTCTTAGGATTCGAGGTGCATCGACTGCGACGCTCTTGCCTTGGCAATGGCATCCTCCAGTCGTAGAAACAGCGTCCATGAGACCGCAGGAGACACGGGCACGACGATTCATTCGCTCTTCCGTGTACTCCACGGTGATGCCGGGGTAGTTAGCGGAGATGACCTCGATTCCCGCCAGCGAGAAGATGACGCTCTTTCCCACATTGGGGTTGCCCATGAGCAGGATCTTCATGGCTAGGGGCTCCAAGGTTCTGGTTTCATTGTCCGATATAATCTTGTCTTGCTGAAGTGTATTGAGAAAGAGTGCCTATATTTTGGCACATACAAAGGAGGCGTCAGGATTCTTGAGAATTCAATGCATTCAAGTTTGCCTTTGCTTTTGTTGTGAGCGGGTGGTCGTCCCCCAGGAATTTCTGCAATATCCTGATTGATCGCTCGACGCATCTTTTTGCGCCTGCCAGATCGCCCAGATCTTTCAGCACCGAACCCAGGTTGTTGACATCTATGGCCACGCTGGTGTGTTCCGGACCGAAGGCCTTCTCGTCTATTGCGAGAGTCCTCTCGATGCATCTTTTTGCGCCCGCCAGATCGCCCTGAGCTTGCAGCACTCCTCCCAAGTTGTTGACATCTCTGGCCATGCTGGGGTGCTCCGACCCGAAGGCCTTCTCGTCGATTGCAAGAGACCTCTCGAAGCATCTTTTGGCGCCCGCCAGGTCTCCCAGAGCTTTCCTCACCAAGCCCAGGTTGTTGACATCTCTGGCGACGCTGGTATGCTCCGGCCCGAAGGCCTTCTCGTCGATTGCGAGCGCCCTCTCGAAGCATCTTTTTGCGCCCGCCAGATCGCCC
>Ga0209777_10007158_pt1 | contig 12432 bp, 16 predicted proteins | sample FrelakmetHBP12HB_FD_187147 | JGI IMG/M metagenome (GOLD analysis project Ga0209777, IMG submission 187147) | Freshwater lake sediment microbial communities from the University of Notre Dame, USA, for methane emissions studies -HBP12 HB (SPAdes)... | ecosystem: Environmental > Aquatic >... | reverse complement strand
CGGCGTAAAATTGCAGACGTGTTGACCGCACGAGGATTCGTGGTAGAGTGGGGCCAGAGAGGTACATTACGCGCGGTGAATAAAGGAAGGGGGGTTTAAGGGGCCACGATCGCGCAGTCTTATTGTTGGGTGTCTTGAGCTATGGACAAGAGTGAAAAGATGCTACTGCGATCGACAGCCTGTTTGAGGATGATTTCAAGCTTAGACTATTTCTGAGTCTAGCAAGAACTCCTCTAGTTTGTAACGGTTGACTTCAAATTCCTTTTTGAAGAGCAATGGACACTGGATCAATTTCACTTCGTCATTAACCAGTTTTAAAGCGAAGGCCATACAGGTTGGTTCCCCACATTCTTTACAGTTGTTTCCCGGAAGGAGTTTAAAGACACCAAGAGGGCGAGGGGTCGGTCTGGAAATGTAGGTCGGTTTGATATGATCTCTATTCGCATAAGTCTCATTCACAATCTCTTTCAATGCTTCTACGACTGACCTTGCTTCATTTTCATCCTCCAGTTTGGCCACCGCTATCTGTCGTGGCCTGAAGGTTATCAAGCGCCCTTCTCTCTTTACGGTTAAAACCTTCTCATCATGATCATACTGCAATCCTTTCAATACGGTGTTGAGATAGGGAAATACCTCACTAAGGTCCTCAGACAGATCCACGAGGGCGTTCACCTTTTGAGATGAAGGATTACAGTCTGAGAGAACTAACCTCAATGTATAGTCACTGAGGAACATTTTTTTATCCGGCTCTTTCCTCAATAGATATAGTTCTTCTTTCTTTGCTGCAATGATATTTTCGCATAATGCAACCTATCGCCTTCTTTTAAACAAATAAGCTACAAAAGTCAATCCTGCAACGACAAACACTGCTTCAAAACCCGGCAGCGGGTTGCTTGTCGAACCACTTGATTGTGCTGAAGAAGTATTGCTCTGATTGCCATTTTCGTTTGTGGACCTGGGTGGTATGTTAACCGCCTTGTTGACGCCAGCGAACGCTGTTGATTGTGTCGTTAAGTTGCCAGCCGGATTTGTGCCAATCACGGTGACGTTGAGTGTTTGGTTATCGGCAAGCGTCTTGCTCGCGATGGTCGACCATAGCACTTGAAGGTGATGCACGTAATCTGGAGCAACCGCAGCGTCGCCTGGATTTCCTGTTATTTGACTTATGTCGGCGGAAAACGTCTTTTTCACCTTTTGTTCATCGACACCCGGATTTTGCGCTGTTGGACGATCTGTCGTATGACAGAGGCGACAGTTGCCTGATACCATGGTAACTACGGAGAACGTGTTCCCAGCATTGACAAGTCCTTTATCAGATGTTCCTTTTGGCCCAAAGATTGTTGGCACAAGTTTGAGCTGAACATTCTGTGCAGTCAGAACAGCTGTTCGGGTCGGCCCGTAGGGATCTTCAACTTTGACGAGGTACTGCCCAGGAGACAGTTGAGGAGTCATCCACGGAAAATTGATGAAACCGTTACTGTTATTTTTTGAATCGAATGCCCCCCCATCGGTGACATTTGCAATCTTTGTCCATAACCCCCCGTCGTCGTCCTTACCGTTCCCGTTGGCGTCATAGTAATACGATACCGTGACGGTGCTTCCGTTTCGTGCCACGTTGGCCGATACAAATACCTTGTCACCTGAACTCACCATTGTCGGCTGCAGTTGTATGATCGTGGTTGCCGATGTGGGAATTACAGCGGCGCTTACCAGCAATAAGACAGCGATGACAAAGAGCAACACCGTAATTCCTTGGACCGATCTCGGCATTGAACAAACCTTCTTAGCCTAGCAGCATAAAACGCTGGTTTATCAGGTAGACGCCGACGATAAGAAGCACCAATCCTGCAGCTCGTTTTATCCAGATAGTATATGCAGTCTTGGCAACGAGAGTTGATGACACCTTCGTCGAATACGCAACGGCCAGCATCGGGACAGCGAATCCGAGCGAGTATACCAGAAGGAGGAGGCCACCAGTGAGCACATTTCCACGTGCTGCAACCCACGTAAGTATCGTGCCTAACACTGCACCGGTACACGGTAACCAGACTATCCCGAGCGACATTCCGAGCAACAAACCGCTAATGACCCCTTCAGTAGGGAGCTTATACGATCGTTTCGAGACAGCATCGATAAACCCTAGTCGCGGAGCGTTATACGGTAAGTGCAAGTCGAACAACATCCACACGCCAATGAACATCACGATGGCTATGGCAATTACGTCCAGATACCCTTTGACGCTTTGAAACACTGAGCCGAACGCGGACGCTAACAACCCCATAGCGGTGAACGAGATACTCAGCCCCAGAACGATTGCGAGCGGCCGCCATTTCCCACGGTCCGTCGATGATGCCATTACCGCTGGAAGTACGATAAGTACGCACGGAGTGAAGACGCTTAAAAGTCCCGCTCCAAAAGCGATCAACGGGTTTATTTCCATTGTCTTGCGTCTTCAATAGTGTTTTTTAGAGTTTGCTCGTCCGTTAATCCAATACTCTTAGCAACGGCGCCATCACTCCGTATCACTACAGTCGCTGGAATGGTTGTTATTCCATAGTACGTAGATATACCCTGTATGTCCGTTAACGGGTTAATCCGCAGTATCGTGACTTCAGTCCCATTGTACTGGCTCTCGAGGTGTGAAATGATCACTTTTTGCTCCGCACAGCTTTGACAGTCGCCGCCGAAGTATATCAGGACTGGCCCGTTTTTTAAAAGCGCGGCTATGTCATCGGAGGGCGACGTGCCCCCTACGAAGGTGAGCTTGTTTCCTGAGGTTTGGGCGGTGCAGCCGCTAATGCTTATTATGAGAACACCGAGCAACGCTAATGCTGCTAACGTTTTTAAACTGTCATTCATTGTTTCACTTGGGTTTGCTGTGCTTGAATAAGCCAATCTGCAATCTCTTTCTTACTTGGCAGGCGACCGAACGCCTTGACCTCTTCGTTGATGACTAGAGCAGGAACCGCCAAAACAGGGTACGCTAATATCTCCCGCTGTTGCGTGACCTTATTCACTGTGGCGTCAATGTCTTGTTCGGCGACCACGTCGCGAACCATCTTTTCAAGGTTGTTGCACTTTGCGCATCCCAGTCCGAGAATCTTAACTTCCACGGCGTAACCCTTTTGCGTATTACGATACCGAATTTATATATACATATTTGCATATATAGATATTATATATAGTTGTGGATTTGCGTTATTATGTTAAGAGCTTCAGAACGAACCAACTCGCAACTAAAACTATGATTCAGGCTGGTTCTGTATTCGTTTAGTTTAGATACGTTATGCTGATATTGTTGACGAATTTAACGACGTGTCGTTCGATTATGTCGTGACAATGTGTGTGATGCCACAGAGAGTTGTCCCATCTTTCCGGGCGGAGTCAGTATATCCAGCACGCCTTTCCTAACCCGGTGTCCGCGCCCACATATGAGGGAAAGACGTGTTAACCTTTCAAAAACGTGTATGATGAGATACACGAGTGGATCAAACCGGAATTGGTCATAACTGACTGAAAAAAAACTCGCGAGATAAAGTACGGACGAATGATTTTTAGAGCGTTCAGGTGAACTGATATGGCCCATAATTCTGCACATAGTGTAACGCTCACATCGTACCGGATCTAGAGGTCCGCGAGCAATCCTGTACATCGGAAGTTCAATTTAACAACGCAGGAACTCTTTAGAAGAAACGGAACGTCGTTGGATTTTAAAAGAAGAAAGCAGCTACCCTTGACGTGCAAAGCCATATAACAAGCTCTTTTTAAAATCTTAGGTCATTAACTCTCCAATTATACAATTAAAAGGAAAAAGAAGCGCTGTAATGCTTCTATTTCATATCAACATATATTTATATGGTTATAGATGTGTTAAATGTTGTGATGTCGCTTGCGTAAGAAGCTTTGATGCGATAAATCGCTGTTATTTACCTTTTATCGCCTCTCTTGAACACGATTAGAAAGCGATGTCTCGCTAAAAGGATCAGAGCGATTATGTGTCTTTCGACACGTTTCAAGCACCGAAGAACGTTGTAAGAGGCAATCATGCGCGTGAACTATATCGTTTCACTTTGTGTAGTCACCCTCCTCATTACTGTGTTATTTACCGGCGTTGCAATCACATCGGTGGCAGCACAGTCGACCCCCACTATATATTATTCCCCCCAAGCGGGATCAACATGGGTCAACAAAGGAGCTGCAGGAGCGAGCTATAACGCATACGTCACCACCCCTAGCTTATTTCGAACTCAATCAAACGGACTCCCGTATTGGGGTGATATGGGGCAAAATGATTTTATCTCCATCCCGGCCGGCAGCGCAACAAACAACCAAAACACAGCGTCGTGGGAGATAGGGTTTCATTACGCCGGAATGACCGGCCAGCGCTTCCAAAAAATTTGGGACAAAGCGTATGGCGCTTTTATGATTGAAATCGACACCTACAAGGGCCCTAATGAGGGCTACCTTACTATCTACCGCGCTACGACCAGCGGCAGCGGCGCGCGGTGGTATATACCGATGGATACCGTTCTTCGCGCAGGCCATAATTATTACGTTCAAATTGCATGGGACTCGCGTGCAGGCCCGGGCAACGAAAAATATCCAACGATCTGGATCGGTGAGGACGGAAATGCGCCAGTGCGACAAACGCGTTGGGATGAGACCGGCGGTGCTCTTGAAGGTGCCGGATTATGGTACAACGACGCTGCAGGTTCTGCGAACCTAGGGAATACAGCTTCAGGAAGCGCATCAGCCAAGACCGCCTGGCTCAACGGCGGCTTCTTTGTATACCGGCAATACAATTCAATCGTTGATTTTAGCAATGGTGGAAGCTGGAACACTGATAAGTTGGCATGGACAGCCACGACGCCAACCGTCAAGCCGACTGCAACTCCGGCGCCTAAGGTGGCGCCCGCGCCAACGCAGAAGGTCGTCGCAAAGACTCCGACCGCTACGCCTAAGGTCGTAAAAGCAACCGCTACGCCTAAGGTCGTAAAAGCAACCGCTACGCCTAAAGTCGTAAAAGCAACCGCTACGCCTAATGTCGTAAAAGCAACCGCTACGCCTAAGGTCGTAAAAGCAACCGCTACGCCTAAGGTCGTAAAAGCAACCGCTACGCCTAAGGTCGTAAAAGCAACCGCTACGCCTAATGTCGTAAAAGCAACCGCTACGTCAAGTCCACAGGTAGCACAGAGTGCTTCCGTGACAACTGACACGACGAATGCCACGGTGCCTGATATCGCAGTGCCGACAGAGCAGACGAGCACACAGACGAGCAGCGTCGCGAGTATGCCGCCACAGCCCGTCCTTGAGTTCTCGCTCTTAGGGCTGGGCATACCAGCATTGATGGTCGGGGCGATCTACCTACTCATGAGAAAAGTGTAGGGTGGGAAGCGACCTCAATTGCTTTCATTTGAGTTATTTCGCGTTCGTCGGTGGCAATTGTCTTGCTATAATTGCTTCAAAGAACACTAGGCATATGCGGCTATCGTTAACATTGTGGCGAGATAGAGACCACTACGAATGTTATCAAGCAGTCGTGCTTATTCCGGTATCGTGACAACGAGGACTTCCCATAGTCAAGCGCGCCAAATGGAATACGCTCAGAAGGAATTTTAACAAAAATTTAAATCATTATTAAGTATCAGAGACCCGAATGGATCCGCTAGGAGTTCAGCAATAAGAGGAATCAACATGAGCGACAATGACCGGAAAATCCTTCTCCTGACGTGCTCAGGGGTCTCTCATACAGGAAAGCTCACTACTAGGGCCGGAACCTGGCTCCGTTACCGGCATCCGATACTGATTACTCGGTATCTCCAGCTTACCGCCCTAAAACGTCCGCTGGATGAGGAACTCCGGGATGAGGAAAATCTCGTTGCGGTAGACGGATGTGAGGAATGCTGTATAAAAAAGAGAATGGATGCGATCGGAACGAGACCGGATGTGTACATTGTTGCAGCAAGGGAAGGAATCATAAAACGCGGGATGGAAGAGGTTCGGTCCGAGGAGATTGAAGCCCCCTCCCAAGTCATCGTGAGAAAGGTGAGGGATGAATGACAAATGGCAACCGCAGAGTCAAGAAATCACGCACTAGATAGAGACGAATCTCACGTGAGGTACGGGGCGAGACTGCCAATAATTAGCTGTTTAAGAAAGAATAGAGGGCAAGATGCCTACGCCTATAAAGTGGGTCGGCTACTGCCGCGCCTCGGCTCAGAAGAATTGGAGAATGTTCGCTTATTGCTTCGCCTCGCTCATTTTTTGCCAACATATATTCCGAACCCCAAGTATGCGAACAAGCTCTTAATGATCGTGCGGAAGGGCGTTATTTCTTTTGCGTACTTCCTAAACGCTGAACTCTTGATATACAGGGAGAATAACCGACCCTAGGCTCTTACGAGGTCTTTGAAACCTAATCCGCTTATTTCATTAATCCACTGACGTAGCGCGGTTAGGGTATAAGTTCTCGCTACCATGTCCATCAATCCAGCGTTACCCATCAATTCTCTCCACTCGTCAGACGTGAGAAACGTCGCTTTTGCCATTGTGCGATCAATGAATTCAACCAACTCTGTTGGAGGCGGAGTCCTTATCCAGGTGCCCTCATTAAGACCGACGTATCCTCTTGGCTTCGCCACTCGCACATATTCGCGCACTCCCTTCTGCGGATCGTTTAGGAATACAGTGACGGACTCACAGATGACGACGTCGAATAGGCCCTCCTCGAATGGTAAGTGTTGTGTGTCCGCTGTTCGGAATTCAAGTCTATCAGCCACACCCTCTCTGCTCGCCCTTTTTCGAGACAAACCAATCATCTGTTCAGAAAGGTCTACACCAACCACTCGACAACCATACCTTTTTGTCACATAGCACGCCGTTATCCCAACGCCGCAGCTGACCTCCAAGACGTAGGTGTCTTTGTTGATATGGCATACTTCAGCAAGTTCTTCTGTGGCGTCTAAACCTCCAAAATGTCTTGTGGCACCCCAATACGCCTGACCCCAAAATAGGAGAATTATGGTAGTGAGGTACTGCCTGCTGCCTTATCTACGAAGATAGCCTCCTTTTAAGGTTGCTGTTATATGTTGAGTACACCGTGTGCTGTGAACTTGTATCTTCTCCGCGTTTTCATGCTAATCACACCCGGCTGGAATAGCTACTGGACGCTCATCTAGTCGGGCTTATAGCTAATGACCTGATACGTTTTTTAAGCGACCCTGCCACGTGGAAAAAAAAGTTATTATAGAGTATCACTGATAACAAACCCAGCTGCTTGTCATATGTTCGAGAACATCATCAATTGGGTCACCGTTGTCAGCTGGATTGTCACCTTCTTCGAGCTCGTAGGCGCTCTCCTCATTTTCTACGGAAGCGCCCGTGTCGCGTTGGAACTCGTGACGAACGCGTTTCGTCAACAAGTCCCAAATTATACGGCTATTCGACTGGACTACACGCCCAAAATCCTTCTCGCTTTGGATATTTTTGTTGCGAATGACCTTGTGAGGACCATACTCACTCCCACATTGGATCAGGCTATTATTCTCGCATTCGTCGTCGGCGTCAGAACGGTCGTAGGCGTCTCCCTCAATAGGGAGTTGAGGGAGCTCGGCAACTGATGAAGTTTCAAAGCTCTGAAAAAAAGGCCCAGATAGCTTAAGTGTTGTTTAGCTGCGAACCAACAACGCAACTGAAAACCTCAACGTGCTAGTGATCAACATCCTTTCGAACGCAACGCTAGCAACTGCAACGGAAAACGGCACGTCCACCGTAACCCGCTACCACGACGGTGTATTGCTGAGTCCTAAAGAAAACACAACACTCGCCGGACTCCCCGCTAAAACGTACATGTATCAGGCGACAATTGATGGAAATCTGCTCAATGTGCTTAAAACATGGACAGTTAAAGGTGGAAAGGCTTACATCATCACATAAAAAGCTGGCTACGGCTCCGGGACTGCAACCGACCCTAACAACATCTTCGACAAGTACCTAACCACGGCGCAGCAGATGGTTGATTCTCTCCAGACTAAGTAGTCGAGCTCTTACGATCAGACGCTCGGTGTGGTACGATACTCGATCAAACCGAAGGCCCTAGTTGTGACGCTATCTTAGCGCCAAACACCTCACATTTGGGGAGCTCCCCTTCAACTATTGGACCCTTCATGTCTTCAACCTTTATTGAAAGCCCGGGAACTACCATCTTCATCGCAGGGACCTTTTCGCGCATCCTTTGCTCCATATTCTTCGTCGCTTTTTCAAAGTCTGTCTTAAAGTAGGTATCAAATACGGCGAATTGCTTGCCGTCTACTGGGAGTGAACTCAGCTTATCGATGAACTTCTTCATGCTTCTCGTTGGCCCTCCGAAGTGAGTAGGACCGCCGAACACAATTGCATCGTAGCGAGGGATCGCTTTGCGATCGACTTTTTTGACCTCGTTTAGTGCTGTTTCTGTTCCTTCGATGCGTTGCATCCCTTCGACGATAGTTTCAGCCGCACGTTTCGTATTACCATATTTTGATTCGTAAACAACAAGGATCTTTGACAAGCCGGTAACCTCCTCGGGAAAAGAAGAGCGTTTTATGGCCTTATAAGCGTTCTTCCTTGTTCAGTCACTGGACGGCAATTGACGTTAGTTAGTTGCAGCCAACTCACTATAACTCACCAAGCCAGAGCACGTGTATGAGGTCTACATGAGGTACTGGGCGGATGTGCGTTTGACTATCTGAGCTCGTTTTGAGCGCCTCCTCTGAGTCGGGCTAACTCGATCAATGAGCAACGTTCTTATTTACGCCTTATCCTTGGAGTATGACAGCATCGATTCATCAAGCGAGCACGATGAAGATCAATCTGGGTAGCGTAGAAGAGACTTTACTAGTTCCCTTGTGGGGACGGGCAACAATCAGTCGCGAATACCCGTCACTCCTTAACGACGCGAAAGCGGTTGAACGCGTTACTCGCGCAAACCGGTCGGCATCGATAGCCCGTATGGGTATCCAGGGAACGTGTAATCCGCCGAATTTCGTACGAGCTGCGTGTGAACATCATTGACCTCACGTTCGTCGAGTGACAGAAATTAGTCTCTCTGGATCTCTAATCGAAATATGCGCTCTGAAATTGCGTTGAGCTTCACGCCGAGTATGAAAACGAAATGGTCTTTGCTCGTCCCGTCCGCTATTGGGTAGTACCATTCTGTGGTTATGCCCTTTTCAGCTGAGAGCTTATCAAGTGCGCCAAGCAGGGAATAGCCCGTGTCAGTGAAAAGTGCGCTCGTCTTGGAAAGTCCTGCGAGAATGACCCCCTTTTTCTGTGCCGCCTGGCTGAGCTCGAGCAAATACCCGTACTCATTCGGAAACGCTGTCTGAAGCGTGCCGTCGAGCACTATGATATCGCGGGAGCGAGTTCGTTTTCAACGACGCTCTTTGCCAGTACGAGCTCTGAGAATCGTCGCGAGATAGAGCCGACCCTATAGATATCCGCTCGTTGGTTTCCGATAGTGATCGAGCGATCCATCGAACTAAATGAGAGGTCACGTTCGCGTGGGAGAATGGTCTCTTCATCAGAAAGTGGGACGAGCGTGGTATTGTACTGAATCTCTCCTCTGTCGAAGATGGAGAACGTCGCAGCGAAGAACTCGATCCGCTTAAGGATTAACTTTTCAGGTATCCTTTTGTTTCCGCTCCACATGCCAAAATAGACCCGGTTCAGTTGGACTGAAAAGTTGGGAGCCCGAAATACCTCTTGATTACGCCACCAACGAACGCGGTTTTCTTATCAGAATCGACGCGTTGGATGATCTTAAATCCGTCAGGCGTGAGCGGGAAAGTCCGTACGCCTCGCTCAGGAAAAAAGGGGTTACCGATCCTCTAGTCGTCCAACTGTGAGTCTAAGCTTTCGATAAGCTCATTGGCAACTTGTGAGATTCCCTTCTTCATTTGAAGACCCGTAGCAGTCCAGCAAGCGTTACAATTACGCGAATTGATAACATCACGCGGGCTAGTTATTACTTGCTATTTGCTCAATTTGCATTTCCTTCACAATCTGCACAGAAAATGTCGTGCTACGAATCTTGCTGCTATTTTGTATTGTTATCAACTGCCGATGACTAATGAGGGTGTCCTAGGCGCGCATTGAAAGTGTATCGCCGGCTCTAATCAAACGTGTCGCTGTGCGCCAGCGTCTCATAGTTTCTGCATATTTTTCGATGGTTCGAGCAGTTCCAAAACCGGATGCGGATGGGCAATCACAATATGTTCATCACTGACTGTAAGCATCCTTTTTCCGGAAGGCCACCAGTCACACGGAAGGAGGTCATAGATCAGTTGATTCCGATCCGCTTCTTCTAGGCGTATACGTCTGCGGGTGAAAGTGGGTTTGATCCCAAGAACCTCCTCACCCATAATTGAGTAGCGTTGAGGGACGGTATCCAAACGCCATGTGAATATCACCTTTGCCTTTTTCTTCAGCGGCCACCTCCTCTTCGCCTTCTCAAGAATTATGACGATCTTGGCAACCAGCAGCTTGTCGAGAACAGGAAACGCATTGACCGTTGTATCATCAAACGGGACGAAGAGGGATTCATAGCCTTTTTTCGTTTCAACATCATGCAGTGCCAAGTGTGCGCCTGTATTGTAGATAGAATACACTAATCCCACTTGATCCAAAAAGCGGTTGAATTGCCCCTTCGTCGGCGGATAACCTCTGAGGAGCTTCGTTTTTTTGACGCCCCGCAACGTGGCGGCCTCTGCCACAGCCCTTTCTGGAAACTCGCTCCGAGGCCGACCCCACTTACCATCGTGGCGCCACGTGCGGGAGATGAGCCCCTGACCCGCCCACATCCGAAGGGTCCTCGCGCTGATCTTTGTCCTTTCGCTGATCCTCGTCTTCGAGCGGCCCTTTGTTTTCTCGTGGCTCTTGTTCCTAGCGCGGCTCGCTATCTTGTATTACGATAGTAGCTGTTCTGCATGCTCTTCTGCGTTCATTTAAAGCATCTTGATCAATTCAAATGGCAATTAAGGGCCACCAGCATTTTTGGAATTTTACAGCGGGTTACTATGTCATAAAATCCATGTATCGTTCATGAATAAACCTGTTTATATAACGACGAAAGCGGAAGCCAAAAATTTCCATCTCGCGCGCGACGAACTGGAATCCTTGATATCCAGGACACTCGAAGAAGACGGGCTGCGAGGCATAAGAGCTCCACAGCACCGAAAAAGCAAGATGATGAATAACGCCCGCGTTATTGAGGTTTCCGCTTTTTTTGGTCTGCGCACAAGCGCGTACCATCGTGAAATCAGAAAAAGAAAACAGGAGGGAAGCTCGACAAATGCCGTACAAAGATATTACACAGCGTCGTAAATATGACAAGACCTACAAGCAGAAGCAGCGCGCTGAGGGATTGACGAAAAAAGGGATGGACACGCGTCTAACCGCCATTGAAATTGAGACCGCAGAAGACCTGCGCGACTTGTTCAATGAGGTTGTCGCGGAGGTGCGAAACGCCGATAGCTCGTCGTTAGAGCTTGAGCCCAAGTTGAGGATTAAGTTACGGGCCGTGGAGATCGGCTTGCGGGTTATTGAGATCGCCGACCACGAGCAACGAATAGCCGAACTTGAAGAGCAGTTGCATGCAACATAAATTGAGGATTAGCAGATAAGAAAAGCGTCATGCCTCTGAGGCGAAGTCTGAGAGGAAAATCCCCGCAGATCCCATAGCGTTCGCCAGATGTTTAAACCTCGAGCCCGATCCCTGGCAGCGCGACCTCCTCAACGCAACAGACGAGCACATCATCCTCAACTGCTCACGGCAGTCCGGGAAATCGACTATCGTTGCCGTTCTCGCGCTCCATCACGCCATCGTAAATCCCGGATCACTTGTCCTTATTCTCTCCCCATCGTAGCTGCAGTCGGGAGAGCTGTTGAAAAAGATCGTCAGCTTTTATCGTGAGCTCGGCAGGCCGGGTGGCAGCGAGGCCGTCTCAGCCACCACACTCGAGCTCAGGAACGGGAGCCGCATCGTCGCGCTCCCCGGGTCCGAGTTGACCTCGCAAGGCTTCAGCTCGTCTTTGGTGCTCATTGACGAAGCCGCACAGGTCTCTGATGAGTTCTACTTCGCGGTGCGGCCCATGCTCGCCGTCTCCCGAGGGAGGCTCATCCTTCTGAGCACGCCATACGGCAAACGGGGCATATTCTGGCGCGCGTGGGATCAAGAGCCGAACCGGAAGCGGGTCAAGGTGACCGCCGATCAGTGCCCGCGCATCTCGAAGGACTTCTTGGAGCGAGAGCGGCGCGCCATCGGCGAGTGGTCGTACGCCTAGGAGTACTGCTGCGAGTTTATGCAGGACCACGACGCCCTCTTCAGCGAAGGGTGGGTCCAGTACTACGACCCGGCGGATCTTCCAAGCATGGACACGATCATCCAGTCGTGGG
>Ga0209777_10007157_pt1 | contig 12437 bp, 9 predicted proteins | sample FrelakmetHBP12HB_FD_187147 | JGI IMG/M metagenome (GOLD analysis project Ga0209777, IMG submission 187147) | Freshwater lake sediment microbial communities from the University of Notre Dame, USA, for methane emissions studies -HBP12 HB (SPAdes)... | ecosystem: Environmental > Aquatic >... | reverse complement strand
CGATCTGTGGCAGCGGAGCTGCACCTGAGCCAGACGCCCGGGGCGTACCACGGCAAGGGCGCGGCGCCGTGGTGGAGGCTCTACAGGATGATGGCCGAACGGCTGATGCAGGAGCGCGTGGTTAGGAAAGAGCACCCGCTTGTCGGCGTGACCGAGCACGAACTGGACGCGCGGCGGCGGGTGGTGGTGGCCATCAACTACGGGCCGGAACCGGTGGAAACGGAAGTGAGTCTGTGCGCGGGCTGGAGCGCTGCGGAGGACTGGCACGGACAGATGAAGGGGCGGCAGTGGCGCATCGGGGCGAATGACGCGGTGGTGGGCCTGGTGGAGAAGAAAAGGTAGGGCAAAGGCAGTGGCAGGACCGCCAATGGAAGACGGAGGGATTTTAGATTTTCGATTTGGGATTGCGGCGTGGCCCACCGCTCAATCGAGAATCGCAAATCCAGAATCTGAAACTGCATAAGGTCTTGCTTCAACAAGGTTTCGACAGTATAATTAATATGGCCGTAGACGGGCTTGTGGGGAGAAGGTTCCGATGCCAACCGTCAACAACAAGAGCGACTCTGACCTTCATGTCAAGCCGCCGCGGGTTGCCGGTTTCACCCCGATGGAGATGATCCACGAGGGCGGGTGCGGAACTATCTACAGAGCGCGCCAAGACCGCTTGGGGCGAGTGGTTGCTCTGAAACTCCTTGCGGAGTGGCCGCCGCCCACCGACATGGCTTTGGAACGGTTCAACCGGGCGGCTTACGTCAGCGCACAAGCGCCACACCCCAATCTTGTAACTCTCTATGATACAGGCACTGCGGAAGGCTTCCATTACGCCTCGATGGAGTACCTGAACGGCCAGACGCTGCAGAAGCACCTGTCTGTGGTGGGCATGGTGGATGAGCCCTTCGCTACGAGCGCGGCGGTGGACGCGTTGCGCGCCTTAAGCGCGCTGCATTCGCGTGAGATTTGCCACCGCAACGTCAAGCCCAAGAACATGTTCATGGAAACGGACGGAAACGTCCGGCTGATCGGGTTGGGCCTCGCGAGCTGCCGGACGGCTTTCTTCTCTCCGCATCTGGACGCCAGACCCATCGGCACCCCGCATTTCATGTCCCCTGAGATGATCCGTGGCTCGTATTCCGATCCGCGCTCCGATCTGTATTCGCTTGGGGTAACGCTTTTCGTTCTCGTCACCGGAGTCACGCCCTTCGAGAAAGGCAGCCCGCTGGCGGTGATGTCCCGCCACTTGACCGACGAGGCAGTTTCGTTGGCCAAGACTCGGCCCGGCCTCTCGCCGGAATTCGTTGCTTTCGTTGAGACGCTGATGGCCCGGGATGTGGATCATAGGTTCCAGTCCGCAAGGGCGGCGCTGGAAGTGGGCGAAATGCTGGAAAAGCGCTTCGCGGGAAGGGCGCGGCTGCATCCTGAGATGCAGCCAATGCCACGGCCAGCGCCGACGCCGGAGTATCCCTTGGCCAAGCCCCGCAAGTTCCCGCACCCAGCGCTTATCGCCTTGGCCGCTGCGCTAGGCACTGTAATGTTGATGTTCGGTTTGTGGTGGCTGGTGGCAGGGCAGCACAGACCAGGGAATCCCGGGGATCCCGCCGCGACCGAGCCAGGAGCGCCGGTTCAGCTTGAAGGCACGGAGAAAGCCAGGTTCGACAGCCTGTTGAGGATGAGCGACCCTTTCCACACCGACCCCGCTGGGGGCGCGGATGCTTGGGCATCCTATCTGCGGGAGTTTCCGCGAGCGCCAGCAAGCAGGCGCGAGATAGCCAGCAGAATGTTGGACTTTTACCTCAATCTGGATGAAGCCAGGCAGAAGCCTAAGCCGGTACCCAAGGGCGAGCATTTGGATTTTTAGGCTCATATCGTGCAATTCGCCATGATTTGACTGGAAATTGAAGGTATCTTGCCGATATAACAGTACAAAAATGGGGCTGCCGGAGTGCGTCTATTGAGAGGCGTCTTGTTCTATTCTCGCTTGTTAGACCTTGCCGCTTGCGGCGCCCTGTGGGCTTGCCTATTCCTTTGCAGGGGGACTGTTGGCCAGGACAAGGACGCATTGGCCGCCGCGCCGATCCCGACCGAAAAGTCCGCGCCGCAGAACGAGGCTGGCGCTAAAGCAGCGGTAACGCCGCTAGACCAGGCGTCGCGAGCTGCAATATTCCTGGAGCCGCCCACGATCCGTCCCCAGGTGCGTCTGGTCGGCGTCACTACGGACGTGGCCAAACGGTATCGCCCGTTTATCCCGGCACTCCCCGTCCCACCGTTCACGCATTGGAGGCAGTGGTTCCAGGAGCATGAGCATTCGGTGCATTGTGTGCTGGAGTGGTGCAATGAGAAGGGCGAGTGGTTCCACGGGGAATTAAGGTCCACGCACTTCGACAGCAACGCTGCCCAGTACCGTGTTGGCTGGGGGGAATTTCCGGGGACCGGTTACGATGCCTACGGCATCTATATCATGCCTTTCCGCGTGCCGCGTGATAGAGACCGCAAGGGGCAGCCGGTTGTGATCACAGTGGACGAGGAAGTGCCTTGCGACTACCGCAAGGTCGAAGCCGAGATACGGAGGTACGGCGCCAAGTATGCCAAGCCCGGCGATCCAGGCACCGGGGGCACGGGGAAGGGGAATGTGGGCCTGGGCGGCCCGGCTTACAAGCCGGCGCAGAACAGCAACACCATGGTCAAGTACGTGCTGCGGGCCTGCGGCTTCACGCGCTCCGTGCCTGACTTGGCGGTGGGCTGGGAAACCGAACCCAACTTTCCCTTTTCGTCAAATATCGATGCGCCCCCGCCGGATGGTCCGCCTTGAGTGGATTTTAGATTTTCGATTTTTGACCTTCGATTGACGGGGCGGCGGCGTGGCAATCGAAAATCAAGAATCTAAAACCGACAGTGCCTTCTTGTGTGTCTATCTGGACGATACGTGCCTGAAGGGATTCTGGGTTTGGGCTTTAGGCTTTTGGCTTGGGCGGACACCGGCGCGCCACCCAAAGTCCGCCTTGTCAGACAGCCAATCCAAAATCCAAAATCCAAAATCGAAAATGCCTTCTTGTGCGTCTATCTAGACGATACATGCCTGTCTGGCGGAGTTGTCATGGCGGAGTTGCTGAGCGTACTTGTGCCCGTTTTCAATGAAGAGGCCAATCTGCCCGCCTGCCTGGAATCGGTGCGCGAGATCGCGGACGAGATGCTCGTTGTAGACAGCTTCTCCACGGACCGCACGCTGGACATCGCCCGGAGCTCCAGCGCGCGCATCCTGCAGCACGAATACGTCAATTCCGCGGCCCAGAAGAACTGGGCCATTCCGCAGTGCCGGCACCCATGGGTCTTCATCATTGACGCCGACGAACGCATGACTCCGCAACTCCGCGCCGAGATCAAGGCACTGCTGGCGCGGCCGGGAGGACCGGAACAGGACGGCTACTTTGTGATGCGGCGCAATTTTTTCCTGGGAGGCGAGATCAAGCATGGGGGTTGGGAGCGCAACGATGTCCAGCGCCTCTTTCGCCGTGACATGGGCCGCTACGCCGAGCGCGAGGTCCACGCCGACGTGGAGGTCCGGCGCCAGGACGGCGCGCCGGGGCGCTCCGGCCGTCTTGCAGGCAAGCTGGACCACATCACCTGTCCGCCAGGGGGCTTGAACCGTTACTTCCAGCGTTTCAACCGCTACACGACCCAAGCCGCGGAACGCTACCATCGCGAAGGGCGGAAACCGCATTTCTGGAATCTTGTCCTCCACCCCGGCTGGGAGTTCCTCAAGATGTATGTGCTGAAGCTCGGCTTCCTGGACGGCATCCCCGGCCTGGCGGTCTGCGGTTTCTGCGCCTTTACGCGCTTTGTGCGCTATGTGAAGCTGTACGCGCGCATTGAACAAGGCCTGCCCCCTCCGGAGGCGTATGACAAAGGGACGACAACATCCCGCGAGATTGACGGAGAGAAGGACAAGTGCGCATGACGAATCTGGTTTTTGGATTTTGAGTCTTGGACTGGGAAGAGAGATGGCATGAAGACTCTCTGGCGCGCCTGCAAACTCGTCCTGCCACACCGGGCGATACTGGGGCTGTATCTCTTTACGGCCATGGGCCTGGCGCTCTTTGGCAGTTCGCCGCTGCTGCTGGTCAAGACCTTCCTCAACCGCCTCGAAGGCAAAACCCCGCAGGACACGGTCGGCAGGCACGTGGATGCCTGGCTCACCAGCACCTTTGGCGCGGGCGACAGATACCTGTGGGGCCTCTGCGGCACGGCCCTGGCGCTATGGCTGGGCAAAGCTCTCTTCGACTACTTCAACACCTACCTCGCAACGTGGCTGGCGCAGCGGCTGCGAATGGAAGCGATGCAGCGCGTCATGCATCGGCTGTTGACGCTGGACCAGCCCTACTTCGACAAGCAGAAGATCGGCGATCTGGTCAGCCGCATGGTCAGCGACGGGGACAACCTGCGGCGCACGGTGAAGATGTTCCTGGATTTTGTGCAGCAGCCGTTCCAGGTGCTGGTGTTGGCGGCCGCGGCCCTGTACCTGGACTGGTTCCTCTTCCTGATCGGGGGGTTGGGCCTACCACTGCTGGTGATCCCCTTGCGGAGGACCATCAAGAGCATCGCCAAGCAGCAGAAGCGCTACCAGGAGAAGACCGCCGAACTGGCGCAGGCCATGCTTCAGAATCTTCAGGGGATGCGCATCATCCATTCGTACGACGCAGCCGAAAAGGAGAGCGGCAACTTCTCCCGGCTTGCCTACAGCCTTTTCCGCACGGGCATGCGCCGCAACCGCAGCCGCGCCATCCAGCGTCCGCTGACCGAGATCGTGCTGGGAGTGGGGCTGGTCGCCGTGCTGCTGATCGGCGCTCTGCGCATCATCCATTCGGGCCAAGCCGATGCGGCGAGCTTTGTCACGTTCATTCTGGCGCTGGCGGCGTTGCGCGGGCCGGTGGGCGCGATGGTCACCACGCTGGGCGAGATGGCTGAGCTGCTGCCGTCGGCGGAGCGGACGTTCGAGGTGCTCGACGTCCAGCCGACGATCCGCGAAGCGCCGGCTGCGCGCCCTTGCCCGGTGCTGCGCAAGGAGATCGTGTTTGAGGGCGTGTGCTTCGATTACGGGCGCGGCCCGGTGCTGAAGGACCTGAACCTGAGGATCAACGCCGGCGAGAAGATCGGCGTGGTGGGCCGCACGGGCGTGGGCAAATCCACGCTCCTGGCGCTGCTGCTGCGCATGTACGACCCCAGCAGCGGACGCATCCTGATTGACGGCGTTGACATCCGCTCGGTCTCGCTGGCCAGCCTGCGCGCGCAGATGGCGCTGGTGACGCAGCATCCGTTCCTGTTCCACGCCACCGTCGCCGACAACATTCTCTACGGCAAGCCCGGCGCCGGCGCGGAAGAAGTCGTCTCGGCCGCGCGGTCCGCGATGGTCCATGATGAGATCATGGCCCAGCCGCTGGGCTACAAGACGCTGTGCGGCGAGCGCGGCGGGGAACTTTTCTCCGGCGGGCAGCGCCAGCGCATCGCGGTGGCGCGCGCGATCCTGCGCAACGCAGCCATCTTGCTGCTCGACGAAGCCACCAGCGCGCTGGACGCTTTTTCCGAACGGCGCGTGCAGGAGGCGCTGGACAAGCTGGTCGTAAGCCGCACCAGTCTGATCGTGGCCCACCGGCTCAGCACCCTCCGCAACGTGGACCGCATCGTGGTCTTCGGCGACGGCGGAGGGATCGAGGCCGTCGGCCCGCACCAGGAGCTTCTCGAGGCCTCGCCCACCTACCGCCTGCTCTGGACGGAACAACAGGGCGGCGCGAGCGGGCAGGAAGCGCGGGCGGTGGGCCATCTGTAGCCGCCGGTTAAGGTGGAGCGGGCCGAAGCAGGCGGCGGGCAATATGGGGCAAGAGGCGGGAGGAGCTGGTCCTAGCGGCGGAATGCGCTGGTGAACCCACTATCCCTCATGCAAAGGTCGTGGCGGATCTGAGGAAAAATGGATACCTGCAGAATTGATGTAGCGAACCTGGCCGGCCAATGGGTGGGCACCAACCGTCTGTGGCTATCTCCCAAGGAACCCGCCCGCGAATCGCCCACCGAGGCGCGGGTGGCGCTCGTGGCGCAGGGCCAGTTTGTCACAATCCATTACACCTGGGCAGATGAGGGCGCGCCACAGGATGGCCTGCTCATAATCGGGTGTCAGCGGAAGCTAAACGCCATGAAAGCGGTGTGGGTTGACTCGTGGCATTACCAGGACAGATTCATGCTATGTGAGGGGACGGTTGGAGCTTCAGGGCTTATCTCGTTCAAGGGCTCATACGCGGCGCCGCCTGGACCGGACTGGGGTTGGCGGATAGACATTGAGCCGGAGCGGAGAGGCAAGTTCCGGATCGTGATGCATAACGTATCGCCGGATGGCAAGGCGGAGCTGGCCGTCGAGGCCAGTTATGCGCGCCAGCTTCGGTAAGTCCGGCAGCTCTTCAACCGGCTATGTCGTTATGCCGTACGCGCGCAGTTTGGCGTAGAGGGTGCTGCGGTCAATGCCGAGCTTCTCCGCCGCGAGTTTCTTGTTGCCTTCGCAGGTCTGGAGCACGCGCAGGATGTGCGCCTTTTCGACGTCCTCGAGTGAGGCCGTGGAATCCTGGCGCTCCGGTGCCGGTCCGGCTCCCGCCCCGGCACGCGAGGGGAGGGGGGCGCAAAATTCGGGTGGCAGGTCGGGCAGGCAGATGGTCTCGCGCGGGCAGAGCACGGCGAGCCGCTCGGTCAGATTGCGCAACTCACGGACATTGCCGGGCCAGCGGTACTGCTGCAACACGGCGAGCGCTTCGTCGGAGAACTCCAGCTTCCCGCGCCCGCTGCGCAGCGCGGCGTCGCGCAGGTAGTGTTTGAGCAGGAGCGCGATGTCCGGGCCGCGCTCGCGCAACGGAGGCAGTGTGACGGCGAGCACATTGAGCCTGTAGAAGAGGTCCTCGCGGAAACGGCCTGCCTTCACCTCGGCGTCCAGGTCACGATTGGTGGCGGCCACCACGCGCACGTCCACCTTGCGCACGCGGCCTTCACCCACGCGCGAGAGCTCGCCCTGCTCCAGGACGCGCAGCAGCTTGGTCTGGCACGAATTGGACAGTTCGCCGATCTCATCGAGGAAGATAGTGCCACCGTGGGCCATCTCGAAGCGCCCCGCGCGGTCGCTGCTGGCGCCGGTATAAGCGCCCTTGGCGTGGCCGAACAATTCGGATTCGATCAGCGATTCGGTGAGTGCGGCGCAGTTGACGATAACCAGCGGGGCATCGCCGCGGCGCGAGTTGTAGTGGATGGCGCGCGCGACAAGCTCCTTGCCGGTGCCGCTTTCGCCCAACACAAGCACGACGGCCTCGGTGGGCGCAGCACGCTCGATGAAGGCCGCCACGGCCTTCAGGCGCGGGCTTTCACCCAGGAGATTATGCTGGCCTTTCAGTTCCGCCAGCAGCAGCTCTTTCTTTGCCAGCGTCTCTTCGAGGCGTTTGAGGTTGGCCAGCGCGGGGGCGGCCTGCAGGCAGGTGGCGGTCACCAGTTCCTGGTCCTCGCGCACGAAGTCCTGGCCGCCCAGACGGTCGGCATAAACCAGGCCCAGGACCTGGTCGTGGGAGAGGATGGGCACGCACAATGCGCTGGTGATGCCTTGCTCGCCGACAGACTTGGCGCCGCCGAAGCGCGCATCGCTGCGCGGAGCGGTGAGCACGGAGCGGCGGGTGTGCAGCGCGTAGTCCACGATGGTGCGCGAGACGGGGACCTTCGAGAAGGCCGCGGCCGCCTTGCCCGCGCCTCCCGCGGCGCGCACATCCTGGGAGGCGACACGCCAGGCGCCCTTTTCATCGAGCAGCACGGGCGTGACGCGGTCAGCCTCCAGCGCCTGTTGCAGGCCGCTGCTGAGGGCGCGCCACAGCTCAGTGCTGGAGCCCGCTTCCGCCGCGATCCTGGCCAAGGCGTACAACGCGCGCAACGAGCGGTTGGCCCGTTCGAGGGGCTGGGCCCCCTTTTCGGAGGGCGCGGCCGGAGCTCTGTGCCTTGGTTCAGCGAGCCGGGTGTCTATATCCGCGCGGGGCGGCTTGCCCGGCGGCGCTTGCGGGGCTCCGGTCTCGCCTTTGCCACCGAGGATAGTCAGGGGCGCGTTCAGATCCAGAATCTCGAAGCTTTCGCTGCCGCTCCTGTCCATCCCCGCCGTGCCCAACGCGGGCTGGACGCCTTCAGGGACGCGCGCCGCAAGCATCGAATCGTAATCGCGGAGCGAGGGGCGGTGCGAAAGCGGCAGATCCTCCGCGGAGAAAGCAAAACGCGTCTCGCCGACCTGAATCTGGTCGCCTTCTTTCAGGGACAGCGCGCTGACGGAGGCACCGTTGACCAGGGTGCCGTTTTTGCTGTGCAGATCGCGCAGGATGTAGCTGTTCTCCTTGAGCGTGATCTCGGCATGGACGCGCGAGGCCTTCACATCGTTGATGGAGGCTTCCAGATCTGAATCGCGACCTATGCGACAAGGCCGGGCGCCCAGCTCTATGATCTTGCCTCTGTTCGAACCAGTGAGAACGGTAAGATGAGCCACGGTCGTACACTCCGCCAAGAGACGCGAGACGAGAGCGGGGGCAGAGAGCCAATCTCCAGACTGCCAGCGACCATTTCCAGTGTCAGTCCCCGCTGGCTGGAAAACCCGATCCACCAACAGTGTGGGCCTAACCGCCAGCCTGTCAAGATGAGGCTTCTGGGCTCATCCGTGTTCATGTTCCTTGAGGAACTTCTGTGGATCAACCCAGCCATGCCGCTTCTGTTCCCAACACTCCTTCGAGACGTAGCCGCAGATCCAGGAGCCGGACCTGCGGACCAGCTTCGCGCCGCTTGGGGTATGAACATCAACCAGCGCGTGATTGAGGTCCGCGCTTACGACCTTGCCCGTGTAGAACTTGCCTTCGTAACGCACGTCAAGCGGCGCGCCGGGCTGGTGGGTCTGCCAGAAAGGCCCCTTGTGTATGCCGCAGTGCAGGTGCGCAATGTAGCCGCCATTCTCCCAGGTGAAACTGCGGCCGATGCTGCCAATCTTCTGTCCTTTTCTTACAAGCTCGCCCGGCACAACGCAGACGAAGGGGCTAAGGTGCGCGTATAGCGAGCAGAAGAACTCGCCGTCCGGCAGCTTATGCTCAATCACGACCATACAGCCCCAGCTCTGGGCGCAGCGAGCCTGCCGGACCAGCCCGTTTCCCAGCGCGACGACCGTGCGGTGATCGCGGAACCAGCCCACATCGTCCGCGACGTGCACCATGCCTCCGAATCCCTCCGCCTCCTTCTCCATCTCCTTGCCGTAGGACTCGCGCGTGGGGTCAAGATAGGCGTCAAGGGGCGGCATGAAGGCAGCGGCCGGCTCAGCGCCAAACTCGCCTGTGTATCCATCCAGGAGCCGCTCCTGGTCCGCTGCGGAAGAGCCGAAAGCAGGGGCAGGAATGGCAAAGAACCTGGCCTGGAGCTTAAGCCGGGCTTCACGGGTGGCCACGAATTCCTGCGGCGGATCGTCGCCCTTGTAGGCCCAGTGTGGCTCGAACGGTTCCGCGGTGCGGTAAAGCTCAAAGGCGCCTTTCCAATCCGCGGGCGAGGCGGAGGGGCCTAGCATTTCCAGAGCGGAGCAGTAACGCTCCAGCAAAGGCTGCCCTTGGGTTGCGGGGAGGATCACCGAGCACGACAAGTACTTGGTGCCGAGCGTGCTCGCCTCTGGCACCGTCTCTTCGCGACGCGCGATGGCGGCCAAGGCAGCCTGCATAGCCGCCTTGGCGTAGGGGTCCACCTCATGTTCCAGCGCCGCGCTCAGGGCCGCCGCCTCCGGGGGCGCGCCGTGCCACATGAGGTATTCCGCGCTGATCTCACGAATCTCGGCCGCGAAGTGGGCCAGGAGCTGGGCCAAGCCCTCGCGGATCGTGGCGGAACGTTTGTGCTGGTGGATCAGAGCGACGGCCGCGGCCAGGCCGGCGTCCAGGCTGGCCCCGCCGAGCATTTTCAGGGCGGGCGCTGTCAGGGCCGGGTCATAGTAACGCGGCAGGTACTTCCAGGTGTAGTCCCACATGCCGGGCTTGCGCATGAAACGCAGCATGCGGGCCAAGTCCGGACCCTCTGCTTCCACGCGTTCAAAGGCGAAACCGGCGAGGGGCGGACGGGGATCGTCCAGCAGCGGTTCGCAGACTTTGGCGAGGGCAGTGAGCCCTTCGTGCTTGGCGTACACGAGCGCGGCCATGTGGCGAGTGAGCGGGTCGCTTTCCTTCAAGAGTTCCGCGACGGGTCCGCGCGCTGCGGGCGACCAGCAATTCTGGAGGCCGTAGAAAGCGATGGAACGGCGGACGGCATCGGTAGTGTGCAGATGCAGCAGCAGGCCGGGAACGGCAAGGGCGCCGTAAGCTTTCAGCGCTTCGGTGTGCACAGCCACGTGCTTGCCGCGGATCAGGTCCTCAACGATGGCATTGATAATGCCCGTCAAACGCGGGCCGCCTGGAGCGGGCGGGATTCTGATATTGGTGGAAGTCAACACGGGAATAGGGTATCCAGCCGTCAAAGGTTCCTGGTCAGCCACGAATTAAACCAGCCCTTGGCAGGGATGCAACCAAAAGGAAGGCTGAAGGCTGAAGGCTGAAGGACGAATCGTTTCAGCCGGCTTGCACTGAAAGCCAGGGTCCGCCCAATCGGGGCGTCTGAAAGAGTGCGCTGGGCTGGCGGAAGCGGGATAAGAGGTACAATGCCCGCTGGCCATGACCCCTCCCCCCCAACAACTTAAGGAGAAGACATGACAGTTCCGCGCCCCCAACCGGAAGAGCGAATCCCGCTGATGAATGAAGCCATTAAGCTTGACTTCGACCCACGGACATCGGACACGATGTATAACTACATTTGGGTGCGCCGGCCCGACACGGGCACGTGGGAGCGGCTGCATAACTTCGGCGTGGACGTGCGCGTGCGCCAGGCGGGCAGGCCGCTGGACGAATTGCCCGGGGGCATCATCAATGCGGTGGGCATGAGCCTGGACATTCGGCGGCAGGGCAGCCGGGCGCTGGTCCGGTATCCCAATCCGCTCATCCAGTACCGCCAGTTCGACGACAAGGTCGGCAGCCCAGAGATCGTCCGCAAGTACCCGGACTTCAGCCGCGAGGAGCTGCCTGCATTGGTGCATGCCGACGCCGAGGTGGAGTTCGTCTACGAACTCGACCCCCTGCGGCCCGCGTTCACAATCCAGGGGCGCGTAATCTCCGGACACGTTGAGGACATTACCTATATCGTGGATGCGCTCTGGACGGACAACCAGGCCTGTCCCACGCATGAATATGTCGAGGGTTTTCCGGAGTTCGACATCACCAGGCCTGAAGGCGTCTACTGCAAGAATCTCGAGGTGGAAAACGTGGCCTTTGCCATCTTCTACCGGCAGGACGGCAATGGCGTCCCGTTCGCGCTGCTGCCACTGGAGCCTACGCGCGGCGGATTCTGCAACTACTACGACAACTGGAAGTGCAACTACGACTTCCACGCCTGCAGCTGCAACCAAGCGTACATTCCAAAGCAGCCTTGCGTCACCTGTTCCAATGACGCCGGCTATCTCACGAAGACACAGAGCGACGGCTGGCTGCCAGGCGTGCGCGTGGTATTTTTCCCGGAACTGGGCTATCTCCGTGGGGGCTGCGCCCACGACCTGCGCGGCAGAATTGTGGACTCGATTCGGAGCCATTTTTGGGATACCGTCCAGTCCTGGGATCGCCACGGAAAGAACCTGCCGCCGCGAGTGACGCTGAGCGGATTCCTGACGCGGTAGGCCCAACAGGAAAGAAGGGCCGCCTCTTTCTGGGGGCGCGGGGAGCGTGAGAGGATAGCCAGGGCACAGGCGGGATCCAGCCACTCACAAAGGAGATAATAGGTGACTGCCAATAGTGACGAAACCTGTAATCAATGGAAGTAGGGGGGCACATCATGTCAACCCCCAATATCACGCCCATTCGGCCTACAGTCGCTCATCGGCTTATCTATGGCATTCCTCTGGTCATGTTCTTCTCGCTTGTTGCATTTCTCCCGCTCATAATTCACCGGTTGGAGGACATATTGCTCATCATGGGCGAGCTGCCTATGTTGACGCGAGTGACCCTGTGCACTAGCCACGCCATCGCTGGATTCCCGTACGTCCTGATGCCTACTATGTACGCAGTCGCATGGTTGTACCTAGCGTGGGGATGCCGCACGCAACGCCGCATGGTTTGGTTCTCGTGGACAGTAGTTATGCTTTGTGTGCTGGTCTTCACATTCGCGATTCTCACGTGCTTCGTGCCAATTTGGTCGCACGATCGACCTATCCAAAAGCATTAGTTGTGGTCCCCGTGACAGTGCCGCGAATAAAGGGAAAAAAGGGGACAGTCATCATGCCGCCCGCCCTTTCAGCCCTTGTTCTATTGGCTCTTTGCCTCACTTGTCTCAACTTCGTCCTGCTGGCC
>Ga0209777_10007156_pt1 | contig 12439 bp, 11 predicted proteins | sample FrelakmetHBP12HB_FD_187147 | JGI IMG/M metagenome (GOLD analysis project Ga0209777, IMG submission 187147) | Freshwater lake sediment microbial communities from the University of Notre Dame, USA, for methane emissions studies -HBP12 HB (SPAdes)... | ecosystem: Environmental > Aquatic >... | reverse complement strand
TCCAGCAGAAGGAGGTCCAGCAGAAGGAGGTCCTATAGATTATCCCCCAGAAGGAGGTCCTAGAATTTATAACCCATATGAGATAAGGAGACAGGAAGAAGAACTATATGCGCTTATTAGAAAGCACCCAATGTCTAGGAGAAAGCAACGTATAAAAGAACAAGAAATATTGAAAATACAACAATTCTTGAGAGACCAGAAATTACTGAGAGACCAGATATTATCGAGAGATATCGGAGAAACCCTGAGGGAAGCTCAGGAGGAGAAAGAAGCTCTACAAGAGAAAGAAGAAGAGAATGAGAGAGAAGCAGCAATAGCGCAAGCTAGAGAAGAATTAATCCGCCGTCAGGCAGCGAAAAAAATACAACGATTTGTTCGTAGAGGCAAAAAATCTCTATCTAGCGACAAAGCTTTAGCAGCGGCTGGTGAAGCTATAGATCAGAAATTAAAGGCCAGTGGTAAAGAATCATCCACATATGTTGATAAGGTGTCAGGTAAGAAAGTAAATACTAACTTTGCGGCGGAAGGTGGTTTGCCTGTAATAACAGCTAGTGTTATAGATCTTATTAAAGGCTTGAACCCGAAGGAGGATTATGAAATAATATACACAATGAGGGATATGCAGACTAGAGGATTTAAATCAGATGATCTTGATAAGATATCTAAAATGATCGGAGACAAACAAATAAAGAGACTTTTGGAAGACGTTCACCCAAGCAATAATATTTTAATGGGAAAGGTGCGCAAAGTCAGCATTTCCGATTTAGAAAAAATAGCTGCACTTGTTGGTAAAAATAAATTAAAAAGATAAATTACTTAAAGATAATAAATATAAAGTAAGTATCACTAAGAAATGGCAGCGAGCAACGTAAGGAAGATGGCAGAGGTCCTAGTGGCGACATATCCCGAGATACACTTTAATTTTGAGAGGGAGGAGCAGGAAGTAGCAATTAGCTGGTATTCCCATTATGGTGATGATGAAAAATTACAACATACAGTCTTTCATTGTACAGTATCAGCCAAAATATCCAATACTATTAAAGTAGTTGGTGATATGATTTCAGAAGTGAAAGTTAATAACCCCATTTGTTATCTATGTCAAGCAGTACCAGATGACATGGAATTTTCCCATTGTCGTAAATGTTTAAAAACACTATGTACAAAATGTCTAGCATCAGCAGAGACGAAACAAATTATGATAACCGAAAAGATTCGTGTAGGTAAAACAAAGTGTCAATACAGGCATTCTGATACCTTTATTAAATGTCCAAGTTGTTTCAACCAAATAGCAATGAATGTAGGTCCAACTAAATGTACAAGTAAACAAGCGAGTTGTCAATCAAATATAGAGCGGAGACATAAAAATGCACGTTGTTAATCAAGCAGAGAATTATTATTTTAAACACCGCCAGCAAGCCATAGGGTTTGTTGGCTTTTTTTTTCGACCACCGAAGCGTTACAGATATTTGGATCTATAATTAGCCCTTACACGGAATAGTTTAGGCATTTTACCGCCAGTAATATTTTTTATATTTTGTTTATTAATATCAGAAGGCATCTTATTAATATTTTGTCGTGTTTTAGCAAGCAGAGCTTCTTCATTTCTGAAAGCTTCCCTTTCTTGATTAGCGTGGTCCTTTATAATTTGATATTCAGCCTGATCCATATTGTTAGTTGTGAAGAGTCCACCAGTTTCAAGATTAATTGAATAACCAAATGGTGAGGTATCAATTAAAACACAGCCATCCATTTATAATATAAACAAAGGAAATTATTTTTTATTTTCAATATTATATATATATCAATGGTGTTCGACCGGGGTTCATTTCTAGAATTTAGAGAGGATGAGATGTTTTCTGTTTTGCAGCGAGCTGTAAAGGCAGACTCAAGTAACAGTTGTTACGAAACTAGCTTTATCCCACCTCAAACAGCCAGTACAGTTGTAGTGCCTACCCAATATGCTCCTATGGCAGCCTATGGTGGTGTTTCCCAGTATAATAATGGTTCTACACATTGGATTGACATTTATTATTCAAGTACACACAAAGCGAATCTAAGGGGTACATATATTATAATGAGATACCAACCATATCAAGCCCGATCTATTACAACCCCAGGATTTTGGGGCTGTCCAATTAATCCAGGTGCCGCTGGTAATGGTCTTAATATTAACACTGGGTATTCAATTCCGTGGCATCCAGCCTATTGGTTTCAGAATATTTATTTATTTTCAGGACCACAAAATTCTTTGGTAGAGCAATATGTTTTTTCTTTTCCACGTTTTGGTGATTTGTGTGCTGCCCGTGCTTTGTTAGAATATAAACGGGATGCCTTAGAAAATTCAACCATGTTTACACCTTGTATTGAAAGTAGTTTTGATGATGTTACATTATCACCTGAAAGTGTTCAGCGAGCCCAATTATGGTTATGTGGTCAATCGTCACCCAGCGGGGACAATGCAGCAAGGGGAGGGTCAATAGCAACTGTTGCAGCAGCAAACAATGTATCGATAGAATCCATCGAGAAATGCATCCCCCTATCAGATCTTTTAGCCTCATGTTGCAATCCAGGATATTTTGTCAATAGTCCAAAAATTAGGTTTCAATTTACTCTTACTAATATGGACCAAATTGCTTTTTGTAGCGCAGCGCCAGCAGGTGCTGTATATGGTCAAGGTTCACAACTAGCAGCGCGTGCTACCTATAATGGTGCTGCAATTGGAAATTGTTCTCCAGTGTATGTGCCAGTTACTGATTTTCGATTAATGGCAGATGCCACCAGACTGACACCTCCTCAGACACAAGAAACAGCTATTGAACATAAAGAAGGAATTCCTATAAATGTTCCATATGCAGAATATTATCCCATACCATCAGTTCAGTCCCAGCAGATTGTTTGTACAGGACAAAGTAATGTTTTTACTGTTATTTTAGGTTTTGATGCTTATTTAGCAGCAGCTCAATTAAGGGGTACAGCTGGTCCTGTTCAAAACTATTCACAAAAAGATTCTGGTGCCCTAACGACAATAGCCCTACTCTATGGGACAGACCAAACAACCAAACAACCGATATCACAAACAGTTCCAACAAATCCAGCTAATTTAACATTTGTTTCAAATAATGGTGCAGCATATGCCTTGTATCGGAAAGCTGCTGGAAGTGATCGTTCTAATCTATTAGCACCAGCTATACCCAGTCAAAGATATTTTGTTTATAATTATTACTTTTTGCCCCTGTATCCCTCTCATCTGTTACATCTTACTGCTGATGCCCGAGATATTAGGATTGATAATACAGGTTCGATAGCACGTACAATATGTACATTTATAAAACGTTTTAATGGTGTACAAATTCAATCAAATGGTGAATGTGATAAAGTAGTTTAATCAAACCCGATTCCTTTTTTAGAGGCCCATTGTTTTAATAATTCTACATTTGAATCTGAAGGATATTTTGTGAATCCCTTGTGAATAATAGTATCAAATGTTTGTGGTGTTAATTGATTATAATATTTTTTCATTTTTTGACAGAAATATATTGCATACCAACCACACAACCAAGAATTTAAATGTTGTACATCATCCTCATTAGAATAGATGGTTAAATAATCATTTCTTCTAGCGAATTGTCTCAACTCTTCTGGTGGATAGCCACTCTTATCAGTTCCGAATGAATCTACATAGTAAACATTTGGGAATTTAAAACAAAAACATGTAAAATGAGTTCCACCTCCTGTTGACTTATCCAAATTTAAAATATAACTTCCTTGTGGTAATGTTGTTGGCAAAGTATCTCTCATAAACATTCTTATACCTAATTTTTTTATCTTGTCACTATCTATCATAAAATGAGGAAACTCGTTCATTAAGCTTTCTGAAGTTTCAAGACCCAAGCTCCTCCGGTCTTTTTTTTTTTTAATCCAAATCCATACACTGGAGTTCCTTTATAGTATCCTTTTATTGAAGTGCCAGGACTTGGAGTAGTAGACATATCGGAGGGTATTGAACGAAAGTTCCTTTCAGTTGGCGACTGTAAGTCGTCCCGCTGGCTCCTCCTTTTTACTAATTCTTTTCGTAAGCGAGTATCAGATTTACCTGATGATAATTCATAATCTCCGTGCCTTTTAACTTTGTTTGATCTACGGGGTGGTGAATAATCTTCCTCTTCGCCTGCTGTGTCTTCATCACTTTCTGACAATTCTTCACGTTTCATATTTTTTTTTAATTTGCGTAATTCAGCAGCCCTTTTTAATTTAGAAATTTCTTTATTTTGCTTTTTTTCTAAATTTTCTTCTGAGATTTCAGGCTCTTCTCCAGTTATTTTGCGCGTTGCATAATCTCCTAATGCTTCAGCTCCTTTTTCAAATACACCAGGTAACACTTTTTCAGCTCCTTTATTTAATCCTTCCAATGCTTTACTGCCAACATTCCGAAGTGTTTTATTTCCAGTAATAGCCCCTAAGACTTTTTTAAGTCCACCCCATAAACTGCCAAGTACTGAACCCCCTTTATGTAGATGTTCTTGTGTTGCAGGAGCCTCAAGTATTGGATGTTTCTCAGCCAGGGACATTAACTTCTGTATGAGATCAGTATTTTTATTTAAGCCAACTTTTTTCAAACCCTTGCGAATATGATTCAATAACATTGGTGCCATCAAATGACCCATCTGTAATTTATCAACTACACCCCTACCTGTTTTTTGATTCATAAATTTATGAAAACCCTTACCACCCCATAGCTTCTCAAATTTCTTATTGATAATGGGTTCTGACTCTGGATATTGATTTGTAATATCACGATGGAGTGATTTGAAAAATGATTGTGCATCAGTATCAGATAAGGGACTTTTGGTATAGACTAATTTCATTTTTGATTTACCTGGAGATCCATGACCCTCACCCAATATTAATGGTAATAACATAGCAGCAATCTGACCAACAGCAGCAGGCCAAAAACCTCCAGAATGCCCTCTACCAACAGCATTAGGCGCCCGCAAATAACCTCCAACAGTTCCACCGGCATGTTGAGTAGCATCTAATACTTCACGTTGTGTCCTAGTAAATGCTTCCTGTTTATCGTCTTCTTTATTACCTTCTTCAGCATATTGTTCTTCAGGGTCATCATAGTTTAAATTAGCTTGTTTCATGAAAATGCGATCATCATTGGATATGTATTTACCCTTTTGTAAAGCCATTTGATATATAATAGGATTATGATAATTTTTTCAATTGATATATTATAATGAATCCTACAGACGCTGAGGGCCCAAAGGGCCATCTGCCTTGCCAAAACGCTTCGCGTTTTGGCGACGCTGAGGGAAAAACCAAAATCGATAGTAATGTATTCCAATCAGATAAAACAGCTCCTATGGGTTATAAAATCAAAAGAATCGATGATAAACCAATAGCACATAAATCGGAAGGAAAGGGAGTTCTTAATGAGGGATCAAATCGTATTGCAATTTGTGGATCTTCTGGCACTGGTAAATCAACATTGCTATTGGAAATCTTACCATTATTCTCGAGTAATACTACTAATATTCTTTTGTGTACAAGTAAACCTTATGATAATAGTCATACAGCTATCGGAAATTATTGTAAATCATGTAATATCAAATTCCATAAATTAAATGATTGTTTGGCTATCGCTGATGCTATACAAGAAATAGTAGAAAAGAAAAAAGACACAGAACATTTTATTGTTATATTTGATGATTTGTCGGCAAGTAATTCTACTAATATGAATGATCCTATTAATGATCTGATTACTACTGCTTATCGGGTCCTGAGATCTTTTGGAGGATCATTAATTATGATCGTCCAAAGTTACTACAGCCTCCCTACTAGAGTTCGCGAAAATCTAACACATAGATTCATTTTTCAATTGGGGAATATTTATTCAATTAGAGCACTATTAGAAGATACATGTGGGTTGTTCTTCACTGGTGATAATGAAAAAGCTGTCAAACGTGATATTAATAATATTTATAAAAAAGTATTCAATGAACCACATGGATGGATCCTAATTAAAACCATGCCACCACAAATAACTTGGAAATGGGCAACGAAATTATATCCACCAACTAAAGAAACACCCAATGAACTTGATGATGCAGAGGGCAACTTCTCAACAATTACAGGATCTGGATTAGCAAATAAGCGTGAATTATATAATCAAGCTACAGCTTTGGGCTTTCCTAAATATATGTATACACGTTGTACAAGTGAACAAATTAAACAATATATTGAAAAAGCTTCGGCTATAGGTGAAAAAGAAATGGGTAATACAGCCCCCGAAATAAATGATGTGATTAATGAAATTTCTGATACTTCTGTATTAAAAGGTGATAAATTAATACAAAAAATTATGAAACTAATCCACCAATTCAAAAAAACTGAGTATAATAAATATCTAAAGGAATTAGAACTAATTATCTCTGAAGCTCTTGATGCTAATAATCTCTCTGTAGATAGAGTAAAATATATTCTAAATACTAACCATATGAACAAATTCTTTGACTTCTAAATCTGGCAGAAAAGGGCTCAGGCTACATTTCTTATAAAATTTTTGCTTTAATTTTGTATCTGATGAGGATTCGGGACTAGCCTTGTAACAATGATTGCGCCTACCTAATTTATTCACTGATGTACTAATACAAAACATTTCTAGAACCTTTATCGCTTTGACCATTTTAGTTGCTAATTCAGCATTCAGATCAATACGACGATAGATATTGGGCGTATGACTAAATAATATTAGCTTCCTAACCATCTGTTTATAATCATCATCAAAATCAATAGCTCGTTCACCCAACATTTCATTAACTGATACATCTCCAACTACCAAAAGATGTGGACTTTTAAAAGAATATTTCCTATTAAATATTAGATCTAGATCTGTGATAACTCGTTTGTGCGCCATTTATATATTAGAAGATTATTTTATTCTTCAGTAAATAAACAAACTGTGGAAATCTCTGGCTCTTTGGCACGGACTTTAATCTGAATCTGCTTTATGTTTATTTTATAACATATATACTTACTATAGATATATACACGAGATAATTGAAATATTAGTCTACAACAAACCTTGTTGGGTTCTGCTACTCTTTTAGTAAAAGCAACAAGATCAGCAATTGGTTTTCGGTCAACATCATAAAATAAAGCGTTACTTAAATTAATATTTACAAAATTATGTGCTGTCACAAGTGTATATTGCCACAAATCTATATCCCCACTACATCTCAGGGAAGATTCTACAGCCTTATCTACCTTACTTAAGAATCTGATAAAATCTATATCTGCTTTAATACTAAATTTCTGATAGTTTAAATTGAAAAATATTGGTTGCCAATTGGAATAAGATAAGAAGGCAACATCTTGGCCATTACATATTATTTTATTGTTTTTCTCGACAACTTCAGTGATATCTTTAATATTCAACATATCCCCAAGACACTGCTGACCCAAAAGGCTATCTGCATTGCCACAATGCGTATCGGGAATATCCATATATTTACATTACTTAAAAGATTTCAAATCTCTAACCGCACTCTATTATAATATAATCATATATTATATTATAATATGGTTACTCCAATAGATGTCCCCGTCGAAACCCAAATTGCTGATCAAAACATTCCTCCTTGTAACCCTGTTTTACCAAATGGGCTCACACATACACAAAAAATGAATTGGTGCAAAACTAATAATAATACTAATCCTTGGTATCTCGAACAAAAACAAAAACAAAAATTATACTACGAAAAACGAAAACTGGCAAAGGGCAAACTAAGTTTCGAAGATGTAAATGTTCTGCAGAGTATTTTACCTATAGGTGAGATCCCTCCACCTATCATTATTCCAGAAGAGCCAGTTTCTATCACCGCAACTCCTGAAGAAAAACGAAAAATATATAATCAAAAATATAGGGAACGTCTGAAATCTGATCCTGAAAGATATAATAAAGTAACTAGCCATAACAGACAACAATTACATGATAATTATATCAGGAAAAAAGCCTCCATCACGAAATCACCAACGTTTGCTGAAAAATTAGATCAACTAAATGATCTACTAACAATCACACTCTGAACTGGTATCTGAGGAGGTATCCTTCGGTAGTTTATCCTTATATTCTGCACAAGCTTTCACCCTCCTTGTTAGTTTATATGCAAAAATACCAGGCGACGTCCCTTCAAATACTTTCTTCAATTTATTCATTGTTTTGGGAATCACGGCACCTTCTGATGCTAATTTATAAAACTCTGGAGTTATTAGTGGTACATCATTTCCATCCTCATCAATTGTTGTTGCTGCCATCCCTTTCCACCTACATATATGTTGCAAATTAGGATTCTTCTGTGCTCCATCAAACATATAATATGTCTTCTTCCCTAGAAAATATGATGGTGTACCTGCTGGACAATCATGTTCTTTTTTCATATTACCCAAATTACTACCTAATTTACAAGGATAATCAATAAGCACATCAGCCGGAATCTTTGCAATATTATCCAAAAATGTATTGTAATATTTGGTCTCAAAATATAAACTATCCGTTTCAATGTGAATAATATTATCAGCTGAACCAGTGGCATTGGCATATGTCCAGATCAACCTCTTACTATGACTGTAAATCATAGCCCCTAGGGCTACATAAGGATTAATTTGTTTTGATTTTATTACGGCAAATTTCACACCACCAATGATCTTTACTTCATATTCTCTTGTTTGACTACCATCATCATAAACACTTCCATTCTCAGCTTCATACTCTGATAATTCAATTAATGTTGTATGTTTAGAGGGGTCTTCAACACATTTCCCTCCCAATGAATTAAGAAATAATTTACAACATTCCCTCACCACATTGTTATATTCTGGCTTCCCCTTTAAAGAATCTTGACGCATTTTTTCATTATAGAATACGTCAACATATGGTCCAAATATATCTTTACCCTCAATCTCACAATTGGATACTAATGCCTTCACAATCTTAAATGATTCCAATCCACAATTCTTCATCAAAAATTTGATCATATAACTATCACAATAACTATGGGCAATCGTCATTCCTGTATTCCATTTAAGTGATACTTCACCCTTTGTACAAATCGGTTTGAATACTGGTGAACCCTCTTTGAACTGTAAGTCTTCTAATTCATAAAAGCCATGAAATCTACTGTTATACAATGAATCCTTCTCTAACCATCTTGACGCACCAGCTGGCACTTTCATGTGGCGCATTGAGGATGGATATTGACTGGCTATATCAACAGATACAACACCATCTGTATAGACGGCAGGTTTATTACAATGTGAGATGCCTCCTACATTAAATAATCGTATAAAATTAATCTTCTCCATATTTACTTTCGTTGGAACTTGTTCTTTGGTTTCCGACCCCTTAGGCTTTTCTTCTGCTGGTTTTTTCTTCCTGGATGGTTCCGAATATTCAATAAACATAAACAATAATTTTTGTGCTGTATTACGTCTCATGCATAATGTTCCATCTTCACCATCCGCCAGAATTGGTTTCTTCTTTAATGTCTTCTGAAGTGTCCGCATCGCACAGCTCCCTATTGTAAGAAATGTATCAATATTACTTTTGTTGCCTAATCTACTTAGTAATTCATTAGTCGTATCCTTGAATTTCCCCCATATAATTGATAAACTAACACAATCCATCATACAATATTTTGTATAGATCTTCCAAAATTCTTTGTCGGTTTCTTGTAAGTTCATAAACTCATCAAATGTTAAATCTGAACGATAAAAACATAACTGCTTATTGGTATATTTCTTACCCTGTATTTCAACTTCTGTTATTTTACTCTGATCGCCAACTTTGAAATCTACACATAATTTCTCTAACGAAAAAGGCATAAATAAACAGGTGTCCTTGAACTCATTCCCATGAAACTTAAATGTCATTATCGTCATTCCTCTCATCATAAAACCAGCCTTCTCTATCTCCTTCTTCGTCATCGCATCTTTCAAAAAATAATAATCAAAATTACCACCATTGTGAGCCACTATCTTATAATAATGTCTGTTAAAAGATTCCTGTCGCAAAAAGTCCATAAATATTTCTGCACTACTTTTACCGTTTGGTTCAGTGGCAAATAAATATTTTACCCACACATCTGACTGATAACGTTTTAAATAACAACACGTTATCGTATCTTTCAATTTATAGATCTTCTGGAAATTACTCTCACCCTCTGTTCCTATTGTTACATATTCATCTGTCCTTCGAGTCTCCAGGTCAACAACCATCAACCCACAATTCTGTTCACGTTTCGTTTTCATAATCTTGATCTCCCATGATTTCACTGGAAAATAATGACCCTCTGACCATAAAATATATTTGTTCTCAGGTAATAGTGTATTGAGATCGGTGTCTTTGGTGATTATTATTATATTCTTAAAGATATTATTACTCGTTATAACTGCCTCCAATTGACTTATATCAACACCATGTTTCCTTGCCTCTGTTGAAAATAAGTAGCCTCCAGACTCTGTATTATAGCGGGGCTCTGAGACTAAATTTCTCAACGCTTCGTAATCATACTTCTGACCATTAACTGAATATTCTAGAGCTGACACTGCACACATCTTATGGTTCGTTTGCAGCACAAATGTCTCGATCTTCCCTGTCATTGTACGGAAATTACGCAGACCTGAAACTGATGGGGCTGGTGAACAGCCACCAACTGATAAGGCATAAGCTCCAAAATTAGAGGCCTTGGTTCCTTTCCGTAAACTCTGTGTAGCTGAATCATACCAACCCTCATCACCATCTGCTCTGGCTTGCGCAAATAAATAGAAATTATTCAAATGCCAGATATTCGCAAAATGATAGTCAATAGGCTCTCTACGGCCATTCGGTATTATTGATATACTTATTGGTGTTGATAAAGCCTCTCGACCACTTACTGCACTTCTCTCGTTATACATTTGCATACATGTCTCATATAATGCTTGCAGACTCATATGTGGGCTCGTATCTTCACGCCCTATGGGGGACCTCATTAAGTCTGTTAAAACATCGATCGTTGATGTATTGTAAGTTAACTCTAATGGTATATGGCGGGCAATACAACTCTGCTTGTACTCTTTCCATAAATCTGAACGAGTTGGTAGCCTGATCACTGGTGCATCTACTAACACATTGGCTTGAGGAGCTATCGATTGTTGATAATCTGCCACCGCATTTGATCTAGTTCGACGTTGCGCTAAGGCATTATTATATTTCCTGTAAGAAGACCTCAATACATCCATCGTACCTAGACCTCCGACTCTCATCAAATTAACTGCATCTTGTAAATATTTCTGCCCTAACTCAGTCGATTGTAATTTACTTATGATATTATCAGCCGTCAGTTTAGCCATCTATATAGTCCTTTATATTATTTATATATATAATCTTTAAGTAAAATAAACCGCACTTTTGTAAGATAATATGATATTTGAAGATCATATTATTTGTTCCTATTTGAATAACAACTTAAACAACCGTGTTTCGCTTTGCAAGTAACTTAGCTTTTTTCTGTAATCTATTTTTTGCATCACCTTTCATGATGGTGGCTATAATTCTCTTATATCTCTCAGGATCAGTTTTCAACTTCGTCCTATATCTTAAATTAGTTATTCTCTTTTTCTCCTTCACCTCAAGTGCTTCGGCCTCACTGGTGGTCGATTTATTCTGCTGATCAATCATAACTGGGATAAGTTCTTCTTTGTTTTGTTTCTTCTTATTATAGTTCTTTACTGCTAATTTTCTTGCTTCGGCCATTTTTATGTATGCTGGATTAGTCGGTTCGTTGATTCTATACCATTTGAATCTTGCATATTGAGTCAATCCCAAGGGCATAGTTTTGGCATCGGCTTGGTTGGTCCCTGCCATCTACTTATATTCTAATAAGATAATATATTATCTTACTTTATAATGCAGTTGTTCTTTGCCGACCAACTTTGTAAAATTACTAATATTTTTTTATGGTCCCGGGCAATATCTAACTCATTAATTTGTTTAACAACTTCCTTAAAAACTGGTTTAACATTGATTTTGTCAAATCTTTCAGCCATCATCTCTGGACTTGGATTATTCCACATAATTGGTATTATATATCCATATTCCCAGACAGTACCACAATTCTGCCACGACATTGGGCTTATAAATTGGTCCTCTATCCATTTACAAAAATTGAATGGAGTTTCACAAACAGCGGCTTGGTGAGTCGTAATAGTAACTTCAATAATTTCATCAGTAAATAGGTACTTGTCATAAAAACTTGAAGAGTTCTGACAATGGATATTATTTTCTTCCACTTGGGCGTCCTTTGGTGGCGACTGTAAGTCGTCCTTTGGTGGCGACTGTAAGTCGTCCTTTGGTGGCGACTGTAAGTCGTCCTTTGGTGGCGACTGTAAGTCGTCC
>Ga0209777_10007155_pt1 | contig 12440 bp, 8 predicted proteins | sample FrelakmetHBP12HB_FD_187147 | JGI IMG/M metagenome (GOLD analysis project Ga0209777, IMG submission 187147) | Freshwater lake sediment microbial communities from the University of Notre Dame, USA, for methane emissions studies -HBP12 HB (SPAdes)... | ecosystem: Environmental > Aquatic >... | reverse complement strand
TGGTGGTGACAGCACCCATATTGCCAAGTTTTTGTTCTACTCCCATTCGAGTGCTCCTTTCTTCCACGCGTAAAAGTAACCCACCAGTAAGACAGCAATAAACAGGAACATTTCAATCAAACCAAACAGGCCTAACTTGCGGAAGACGAGCGCCCAAGGCAGGAAGAAGACAGTTTCAATGTCGAACAGAATAAAGAGGACGGCAATCAGATAGAACCGTACAGGCATCCGGCGTGTGCCGGGGCCAATGGGATTCATGCCGGATTCATATGGCATTGCTTTTTTGGCGGTGGAGTGTTTCGGGCCGAAGATGGTGCCCAGCCCAATGGCGATAAAACCGATCAGGGTGGCAACCAGGATGAATGCGGCGATGGCAGCGTATTCGAGAAGCATAGGTTCTCCTCAGGATTAAACTACTACTTACCGGCTGGAAAGTATATCATATTCCTAAAGCAAGGCTCCGCAGCATTTTTCAAGGTTTAAGTAACCACCATAACAAAACGCCGGGCATGATGTTTGCGGGATCTCAGTCCATATACTATTATTCCCCCCAAGTATCCAAATATCGTGAAAGGATTTCGTGCTTAACACGCGTTTATGTGTCTCTTGGCTTTAGATTTGGCATACCATCTCCCCGAAAAACAACTTGCTGATACTATCCCAAATAATCCCTCAAATGCCTGCTCCGGGTGGGATGGCGCAGCTTGCGCAGCGCCTTGGCCTCGATCTGGCGAATGCGCTCGCGGGTCACGTTGAAGTAACGACTGACTTCCTCCAATGTGTGGTCTTTGCCATCAATCAGGCCAAAGCGCAATTCGAGCACCTGGCGCTCGCGCTCCGAAAGCGCTGCAAGGGCTCGCTGAACCGTCTCGCGCAACATTTCGCGCGAAGCAGCATCGAGAGGCTCAAGGGCATCCACATCTTCAATGAAATCACCCAGTTGACTGGAATCCTCATCCCCACTGACCGGCCCTTCAAGTGAGACCGGTTCCTCGGCGGAACGCAGGATACGATCCACTTTGATCGTTGCCAGTTCCCAGCGGCGATGGATGTCGGGGGGAAATGTGGTCTCCTCAGCACGTGCCCGCAGAATAGTCTGCACATCGGCGGGGGTAAGGAAACCGGATTCAAGCGCAATTTCATCGTTTGTCGGATCGCGGCCAAGCTGCTGGGTAAGTGACCGCTGAATCCGTAAAATGCGGGTGATGGACTCGAACAAGTGCACAGGGATGCGGATCGTCCGCGCCTGTTCGGCAATCGAACGGTTGATAGACTGGCGTATCCACCATGTCGCATAAGTGCTGAACTTGTAACCCCGGCGCGGATCAAACTTGTTGACCGCCCGCAGAAGGCCAAGGTTGCCTTCCTGAATCAGATCCAAAAACGAAATACCTCGTCCAAGATAGCGTTTTGCCACACTGACCACCAACCGCAGGTTGGCGCGAATAATGGCTGCGTTAGCCTCGTCGGCGAGGCCGCGGATGATTTCCGCCTCTCTCACCAGTTTATTTTCGGAAGGAAGGTTGCGGAAAAGGGTCCGCTGGGCAGGCAGCTCATGATGGGTTTGCAGATACTTCAATAACCAGACCGCGTACTCCTCAGGCAGGATATAGAAAATCACATAGACGTTGTAGGCGTGACCCACCAGGCTGTCCCACAGCGGATCCCTCCCCCACAGTTCGCGCTCCATATAGGAATGCAGGTAAGAGGGCGTATCATTTTGCTCCCAGCCCCGGTGAAGATTCTGCGCCTCAGCCAGCAGGAGTGCAGCGTCAGGATTATCCACACCCAGGCGAGCGGTATCCTCACCAAGCCGCGTCCAGGCAGTCAACAGGTCACTCAGCAGGTTATGGTATGCAGCCGTCATTGGAGATTCAGGAGTCTGTTTCCCCATTCGGCGGCGACGCATGGTCAGCAGGATGACGCGTCTGCCTTCGATCATGGTCGCCAGGCGAAATTCACGCGAGGCGTCCAGCAGTTTGACCTGGCCAATCTCGCGCAGGTATAAACGTACCGGATCCTCGGATAGTTCTGCAGCCAATTCAGCTCGGTCAAGTTCGAGGGTATCCTCAACTCCCAGCCCGTTTATTTCCTCTCCCACCGCAAGATCTTCTTCTGGGCCAACGGCCAGTTCAAGCTCCTCTTCCGGTTCGACGGATTTGAGTTGGACTGTGCTCGAGTCCGCGGGGCTGGATTCAAGTTCGGCTGGCTTAGAACTGCCCGGGCGGCGGGGCAGGTGTGGCTTGGATTTCACATTACGGGTCATTTTCTCTCTTTATAGTGTCCATCCGGTTTCAGCTTTGCCTGGTCAAGTCCGCGTAATGACATGGAATATTGCTGGACCATCTCACGGTACAAAACCGCGCGCGTGTCACCGGATTGTTGAGCTTCTTCCTGTAAAAAATGCAATTCAGTAATGTTCTCGGTCATCGCCGTGCGACGAATTTTCAGAACAGCGCGAAACAGGTCTTCGAGTAAACGGTCATCCACCGGATCGAGTTGCCCCGGCCTGGCTTCCAGATCATCAACCAGGCTCTCCAGCGAGGCGGGTAGGTTTGCATGCAGGTAGTGGTCAGGATCGTCGACATCCTGCTCGAGCGACAGGCGCACCAGCCGGAATAACACTTGATGGTCAGTATACCCGAAATCCTCAGCAGACATGCGGTTCAGGCTGGCTTCCTGCAAACCACGGTCGAGACGGTAGAGCAGGTCAGGACGGCGAATCAGAAGACTGAGGATGTGCACCTCCATGTTATGCGATGGGGAGGTTGTTGCTGTAATGGCTGGAGGTGGAATTTCATGTTCCCGAGGCTGTACTTCGTTCCGTAACCGGGGCCGCCGCATCACAGGACTCCTAGCCTGTGAACCGCCAATCGAGCGTTCATCCACCTTCAGGAAACGCGCCAGCCTTTGACGGTATGTATCTCGCTCGACAGGGTTGGGAAGGTCCTCAATTAATGGTAACACCTGGGCAACAATTTCGGATTTAACTTTGGCGTCTTCCAGGTCGCGTCCGGCCGCCAGCGCTCCCATCACGTGAACGACAATCGGCTGGGCCTGCTCAATGAGCTGTTTCCATTGACCCGGATCACGCTGGACAATTTCATCCGGGTCAAGATTGTCGGGCATGCTTGCCACCCGCAAATCGGCCTGCAGACGGGCTTCGTGATGCAGCAGTCCGCGGGCATCAAACCCGATCTCATCTTTGCGATCGAGGGTCTGGCGGGCGGCTTCCAGCCCGCGCAGGACGGCTTTTTGTCCGGCAGTATCCGGGTCGAGTGCCAGCACGATGCGGCGGGTGAATTTCTTGAGCAGGCGCAACTGGTCTTCGGTCAGCGAAGTTCCCATCGGTGAGACTACATTCTCAAACCCGGCCTGATGCAAGGCAATGACATCCAGGTATCCTTCCACAATGACCGCCTGGTTGGCAGCGCGAATGGGTTTGTGCGCCCGGTCCAGACCATAAAGCAGACGGCTCTTGCTAAAAAGTGGCGTCTCAGGTGAATTCATGAACTTGGGAACATCGTTCGGGTCGAGAATGCGTGCCCCGAACCCGGTTATCTTGCCATTCTCATCACGGATGGGGATCATCAAACGGTTGCGGAAGCGGTCAATAAAACCACCGCTCTCACGCTGGCTGACCAACCCGGCTTCAAGCAGTTCTGCCTCGGTATAGCCTTTATCCTTGAAGTGCTTGAGAGCGGAGTCCCAACTCTGCGGTGCGTAACCCAAGCCAAAGGTCTCGATGATGGTATCAATCAGGTGACGCTTCTCGTGGATATAGTCAAAGGCAAATTTCCCAGCGGGGGTGGACAGATGGTAGCGATAAAATGTCAGCGCTTCTTCCAGTAATCCGCGCAGGCGCTCATGGGCCTCTTTTTCTTCCGGCTTTTCTGCTTTGTAGGCTTCAAGTTTAACACCCGCCCGTTCCGCCAGGTAGCGCAGGGCCTCTTTAAAATCCCAGCCTTCTTTCTTCATCACAAATTTAAAGATGTCGCCGCCCTCACTACATTGGCCAAAACAGTGCCAGGTCTGACGGTCAGGCGAGACAATGAAAGAAGGCGTTTTCTCACTGTGAAATGGACACAGACCGGAATAATTCTTACCGGCGCGACGTAGTTTTACGGTCTCTCCGACCAGATCTACGATGTCAATGCGGGACTTGATCTCATCAATTTGGGACATGGTGCACAGGAATTATAGACGCACTTGAGGGGCGGTGCAAGCCGCACCACCACCCTCCAAAGATTATATGGATATATTGAAAGAAAACGATTAGTCAAATCGTCTTATCATTTTCAAGTATTTCAATTTTATCCCCCCTATATTCATCTTACGGCGTGGGGGTGGGAGGAAGCCAAAGGATCTTTTCGACCTGAACTTTTAATTCATCAAACGTCATTTCTCCCAATCCGATATAGCTGATCCTACCGGCGGTATCAATAAAGAAATGTCTGGGAACAACATTCACCCGATAGGCAGATTGGGCTATAGAATAAGGGTCAAGCAGGATGGGAAATGTCAATTGATGGGCACTCCTGTACGCTTCCACTGTCGTCTTATATTCGGCAGTGTCGATTGCCAGGAGTACCAGACCGGCATCCTTATAGGTCTGGTAGATGCTTTCGACGACAGTAATCTCATTATTACAGTGGGAACACACAGTCGTGAAGAAGAAAATCAAGACTGGCTGTCCATCAAATTGGGCAAGCTTTACTTCCTGACCAGTGATCAGGTCGGTCAGGCTAAAATCAGGGGCATACAAACCCATCACCGGCCCGACTAGACCTGATGGACGCAGAGTCCCGTTCATCGTGTATTGCAGTGTGGGTGTGAATTTGGGAGTAGGGGTAAGTATGGCGGTCGGCAGAGTCGTCTGAGTTGGGGAGGCTGTCCAGGTCGGTATGAGTGTCGGTAACGGTATGCTTGTCAGGTTTTGAGCCACTTCAAGCGTCTGCTGGAGGCTGTACACTTGTGCGGCTTTTACCTGCGCCTGATGCTGTATCCACATATATGTGGCCAGAGAAGAAATAATGCAGATGACCAAAATGGCAAGTAGAACACCAATAAATAGCGATGCCTTTTTTGGCTTGCGAGGAACCGGTATATTCTGCGCCGGCTCGATCAGAACAGGTTCAGGGCCAGATGCAGGGGCAGCGGCAGGTTCAGGAGCAGGCTGGTGGCTTTCGCTTGCAGGAACCGCTCCCGTGGGACCAGTCCAGGCAGGTGAGGCCGGTGCATCTCCCAAGGATCCCTTGACACCACTCATCTCAGCCTCAGCTGTTTCCAGCGCGATAAAAGGATTGACCGAAGGCATGTGGGTGGGATGGCTTTTTAGCATTTCCAACCGTTCCCGGGCCAACTCGTTTTCTGGGTCCAGGAGCAGGACACGTTCCAGACAGTCCATCTGCTGGTTTATATCCGTGATTGTCAAACTCATCAACCACCACGCGCGTGCAGAGGATGGGTTGAGTCTCAGGAACTCCATCAGCAGCAAGCGAGCCTCCTCTTGCTTCCCGACACGCAGGAGTCGTTCAATGCGGAGCAAAATATCAGCAGGTGGCTGAGTCATATAATTTTAGAACTCTGAAAATCGAACAAACAAGTAATGAGGGAGCAGACATAAGTTTACCCTTATTCCTGCTAAAATCCTTCCAGTTTGCTTAAATCAGCGGTCCCATCTGCAAGCGCGGTGATCCTCTGTAAAAGGCCAAGGCGATTTTCCTGCACGGACTTATCCTCTGTCATCACCAGTACCTTATCAAAAAATTCGTTGACCGCCGGGAGCATGGGCCTGAAAGCATTCAGGAAATCGTCGATATTTCCTGAAGTGCGGGGCAATTTTTCAGCGTTTAACAGGGCTGAGAACAAACTCTTCTCGGCATCTTCAGAAAAGACATCCGGCTTGACGGTAAACCTGGTCTTCTGGTCACGCGTGATGCGTACACAACGGGCATAGCCCTGGAGGAGCATATTCCAGTCCTTGCGTTCCACCCAGGCAGCGAGTTCCCTGACGGCTTTCGCCGCCCCTGCAGGGTCGCCCGCTTGTACCGCCAGGATGGCGTCCACTACATCATATTTGTAGCCCATGTCCAGGAGGACAACACGCAAGCGTCCCGCCAGGAACTCCAGCATCTGTGTCTGAATCTCTTCGCTGACCGGGACCGGCTCAAGGGTAGCAGCAGATTTCAGAACAGCACGTAAATCAAACCCAAGGTTGTGATCTATGAGCGGATGAACCACGCCAATGGCAGCCCGCCGCAAACCAAACGGGTCTTTTGTGCTGGTGGGTGCAAGTCCCACCGCAAACAAGCCGGTAAGCGAATCCAACCGATCGGCCAGCGCCACCGCAAGGCCGGGTTTTGTTTTTGGGACGGGTAGGTATTGTTCACCAATGGCCTCTGCCACAGCCGGATTCTCGCCGGAGCGCAGGGCATACTCTCGGCCCATCACACCCTGCAGGGAGGTCATCTCCACCACCATCTTGGTCACGAGGTCGGCTTTCGCCAGGTGGGCGGCACGCCGGGCAAAAATCGCCTCGTCCGCTTCCAACCCCAACATCGAGATCAGTACGTCGGTCAATTTTTCGATTCGTTCCGACTTATCGAGCATTGAACCCAATTTCTTTTGAAAAATGAGCGTGCTCAGCCGCGGATGGAAATCTTCAAGTGTGTGTTTCAGGTCTTCGCGCACAAAAAAATCTGCATCCGCAAAGCGGGCACGTACCACGTGCTCGTTCCCTTCCCGCACAAGTTCCAACTGCCGGTTATTGCCGTTACGGACGACAACAAAATTTGCCAACAATTTTCCGTCTTTCTGGATGGGGAAGTATCTCTGGTGTTTCTTCATTACTGAAATGAGAACATCCTTCGGTAATTCCAGATATTCCGGACTAAAACTTCCCAGCAGGGGGGTGGGCATTTCCACCAGGTTGGCAACCTCATCCAGCAGTTCGGGAGGCATGATAGCTTCACCCTTGACCGAAGCAGCCAGTTTCCTGACCCCGGCTTCGATAAGCGTTTTGCGCTGTTCCACATCAAGGACGATGCCATTCTTCTTGATCATGGCGAAATACTTTGCAGCGGTCGGAATAATGATCTCCGGGGAACCATACGGACGCAGCCCGTGAGATGTGCGACCGGCGGTTAGACCGGCATACTCGAATGGGATGACAGACTCTCCCAATAGTGCTACCAGCCAGCGCAACGGACGAGAAAAGGTCACACCGCTTTCATTCCAGCGCATCGATTTGTCGAATTTAATGCCCGCTACCAGTCCCGGCAGAGATTCAAACAGGACTTCTGGCGTTGGGCGGCCGGCCTGCTTAACAACTGCCACCACGTACTTGCCACCGTCCAGCATGCGGACCTCAAGGGCTTTCACATCCACGCCCTTGCCTCTGGCGAAACCTATTGCCGCTTGTGTCGGGACGCCCTCCGGCCCAAAAGCACTCTCTGCGGGTGGACCCTTGACAAGTTCTTCGCGGTCAGGCTGGTGGGGATCAATGGATTCCATATAAACGGTCAGCCGGCGTGGGGTTCCATGAATGGATACAGTACTGTGGACGAGGTGTAATCCATCCAATAATTTGGGGACATTAATTTTAAGTTGTTCAACGGCTGAGTCCAGGTCGCTGGCCGGAAGTTCTTCAACACCAATTTCAAGCAAAAATGGGACTGCTTTGTCAGTGTCAACCGGGTACTCTTCTCTGTTGACGGTCTTGTGTTTCCCCTCCACCGTCTTCAGCAATGGAAACTCCAATTCCTTCCTTTGAGCCAGATACGCCAGCGCAACTTTGCGAGCCAGGTCACGCATCTGGCCAAAGAAAGCCTGGCGTTCGGTCACACCAATGGCACCGCGCGTGTCGAGGATATTAAAGGCGTGCGAGCACTTGAGCACGTAGTCGTGTGCCGGGACCACCAGACCCTCGGCCAGGCAGGCATCCGCCTCGGCTTTGTAAAGTTCGAACATCTGACGCAGGCGGTCCGCGTTGGCTACTTCAAAGTAATACTTGCTCTGCTCAAACTCGTCCTGGCGACGCACTTCGCCATACTTTACTGTTTCATTCCATGGTTCGTCCCAGATGGCCGCGGCATTGTTGAGAGCGATCAGGATGCGGTCCAAGCCATAGGTAATCTCAACCGGCACAGGGTCAAGGCTCTGCCCACCCACCTGTTGGAAATAGGTGAACTGGGTGATCTCCTGTCCATCCAGCCAGATCTCCCAGCCCAAGCCCCAGGCTGAGATGGCGGGCTGTTCCCAGTTGTCTTCCACCAGGCGGATGTCATGGGCGCGCGGGTCAATGCCAATAGCTTCCAGGGAATCCAAATAGAGCTCGACCGGGTTACCGGGATCGGGTTTTAGAATAACCTGGAACTGGTAGTGCTGTTGGAAGCGGTTGGGGTTTTCGCCATAGCGCCCGTCGTCCGGGCGGACGGAGGGCTCGACATAACCTACATTCCAAGGCTCGGGGCCAAGAACGCGTAAAAAGGTGGCTGGATTCATCGTCCCGGCGCCGACCTGGGTGTAGTAGGGCTGCCAAATCAGGCAACCTTTCTCGGCCCAGAACTCCTGTAGACTCAAAATGATGGATTGGAAGGTATGCTTTTCGGGCATGGAGGACCAGATCAACGATGGAATGGATGACAAAAGGATTATACCGCAGGCTGAATGAAAGCCCGCAAAAGTTTGAAACCTTTGCAGATCTATCCGCCTTTAGATAACCAGAAAAATGTTATAGTTACTTCAGCCAAATTTCATATATTTCTGTGGTCATCTAGGCCCTTTTGTGGTTAAATTTGTCCCATGCAATCAAACACTTTGAAGCCCGATTTGCAAAAGTATGCCATCATCATCGTCGGCTCCGGCCCGGCGGGGCTTTCCACTGCTTTGCACTTGGCACAAGTTGCCCCGGGGTTAATCTCACGCACGCTGGTCCTGGAAAAATCCCACCATCCCCGGCATAAACTTTGCGGGGGTGGTCTGCTTCCGGATGCCGAGGTCATCCTGCATCATCTGGGCCTATATGTAACTGAAATCCCACATGTGGACGTTGATTGGGCACACTTCGATTTTGATGGCAAAGGCTTCAGGATGCGTCCCAATCCACGGCGATCCTTCGCCTTCCGCGTCATCCGCCGACATGAGTTCGACGCCTGGCTGGCGGAAAAAGCGAGGGGGAAGGGAATCGAAATAAAAGAAGGCATCACCGTAAAAAATGTTCATACCAATCCCGAATGCGTGTGCTTGGAAACCAACGCCGGAACGTTTAGCGCGCAGGTGGTGGTCGGTGCAGATGGGTCAGCCAGCGTTGTGCGCCGAGCGGTCATCCCGCGCGAACAAACCCATACCGCCCGCCTGCTGGAGATCGTCACCGAACCGCGGCCCAGGCATTCGTCCCATATCCAGACTGATTCCTATTTCGATTTTATATACGTTACGGGAGGCATTCTGGGCTATACCTGGGATTTTCCTGCCCTCGAAAACGAACGGCCCGTGCGTGTGCGTGGTATTTTCGACAGTAATGTTTACACTCGTAAAACGGATATTTCGCTTCAAGAGGCCCTGGCGGATGAGTTCCAACGTCATGGCTACGACCTGGGTGAATATAAACTCGAGGGTCATCCCTTGCGCTGGTTTGAGCCGAAAAGCGCTTTCTCCGCTCCGCACATCCTGCTGGTCGGCGATGCAGCCGGAGCTGATGCACTCTTCGGCGAAGGTATCAGCTCCGCCCTTGGTTACGGCAGGTTCGCAGCGCAAGCCATCAAAGAAGCCTTTGCCAAATCTGACTTTTCCTTCCGGGAATACAAAACAGTCATCCTGCGGTCCGAAATGGGTAAAGCCCTGCGGCGACGCACCTGGTGGGCCAAATTTTTCTACCACCTGCGCTGGAGCTGGATACAGCGCCTGGTCTGGCGTCACCTGGGGCCAATCATCGAGGTGATTATGCAAAATTACCTGATCGAATGGGCGCGGCGGCAGGAAAAGAAAACAGGATAAATAATGGGCGAGCCAGCGGATCGCCTCTACTTTTTGATTTGCCTAATAAACTCAGGGGAATTCAAAGTGCGTTCCAGCAGGTAAGTAACATAGCGCTGCAGGAGAGCCTCGACCTCGTTTTGGACCTCAAGCCCGGGTCGGGCGCGCCTCGCTCCGGTATAATCACTGCGCTGAAAATGGCGCAAGTACTTAAGCGCTCCCATCGACACACTCCAGGCACCGGGCAAACCCGCCCCGCAGCGGGGGCACAATGCCCCACCCGCTGCCGGTGAGAAGTATTGATCCTTGGGCTGGATTTTCTCCCCACAATTGGCACACTCAAAAAGATGGGGACGGTAGCCAAGACAATCCAGCAGGTGCACTTCGTAATAGCGGATCGCCAGCCAAGGGTCTTCTTCCTTCTCAATACGACCCAGGGTCTCGGTCAACAGGAAAAAAATGTTGTAATTCTCGGATTCGTCTTCGTAGGTGAACCGATCGAGTAATTCGGAGAGATAAGCTGCCTGACTGGTTTTAACCAAATTTTCGCGTATTGGCAGATATGCCTCCACTGTATCCGCCTGGGTAATGATGAACAGGTCACGGCCTTTCGCCAACTGCAGGGCTACGCGCGTGAACGGTTCCAGGTGTCCCGCCTTGCGTGATTTGATGCGCCGCACCCCTTTGGCGATGGCGCGCACTTTGCCGCGCTCGCGCGTGTACAGCGTAAGTATGCGGTCAGCTTCACCCCAATCAGAGTGGCGGAGGATGACAGCTTCCACCCGGAAAGAACGTTGTTCTGTCATAGATCGCAGGACCACAGCGACATTGTATCTTTACTTCTTCAAATCCCTGGGAGTGAACGCACCTGGCAGAAGCCTATCCAATGTGGTTTCTTGCAATAAACGACCTTTAACATCGCCAATCAAGACAAGAGTATCGAGACCAAACTCCGCCATCACCTGCCGGCAGCCACCGCAAGGCGAACCACCGTTGGATGTGACCACAGCAATAACCTCAAACTCTTTTTCCCCCTCGGAGACCGCCTTGAAGATGGCCACCCGCTCAGCGCACATGCTGGTAGGGTAGGCGGCATTCTCCACATTGCAGCCGGTAAAGATCCGCCCTGACCGGGTTCGCAGCGCTGCACCGACCTGATAATTCGAATATGGCGCGTAAGCTCGATGGCGGGCTTCATTTGCCAGGTCGATCAAGGCTTTGCGTTCTACGTCAGTTAGAGTCACCATCATTTCACCTCTTGACTACAGAATTGCTGTTTTTTTATGTTTTTTCCAAAAGGAGAACACAAGATCAGAACTCTGTGGTTATTCTTTATTTTGTTTTGTTGCGGCTTTCTTGATCGGGCGTGCCGGCACGCCTACCACCAGTGTATCCGCTTCCACATCCTTCGTCACCACCGCCCCCGCTCCGGTCCTGGCATGTGCCCCAATCTTCACCGGCGCCACCAGCATCGTATCCGAGCCAATGAAAGCGCCCTCACCAATCTCGGTCGGGTTCTTGTGGACGCCATCGTAATTGCAGGTGACCGTCCCCGCACCGATGTTGACATTTTCACCGAGAGTAGCATTGCCAATGTACGAGAAGTGCCCCATCTTCGTGCCGGGTCCAAGAGTCGAATCCTTGATCTCACCAAAATTACCCATATGAACGCCCCTGCACAGGTGCGCTCCTTTCCGCAACCGGGCGAATGGCCCGATGCCAACATTATCTTCAACCACCGCCCCTTCCATCACGGCAGCCAGGATTTCACAACTATCTCCAACTGTTGTATCTTCCGCAATAGTGCCTGGACCGATAATGCAATCTTCGCCAATCACGGTTTTACCACGCAGATAAGTGTTCGGCCATATCACCGTATCACAGCCTATCTTTACAGTCGACTCAATATAAGTTGTAGCCGGGTCCACAATGGTAACACCTGCCAACATGTGCACCTGGTTGATACGCTGGCGCATGGCTGCTTCTGCCTCTGCAAGGTGGATTCGGTTGTTGATACCAATCGTCTCTAACGGGTTGTCACAAACCAGTGCCTGCACTGGCAGCCCGGACTTCACCGCGAGTTCGATCGTATCCGTCAGGTAATATTCGCCTTTTTGTGAAGTCTTTATCTTGTGCAGGGCGTCCCACAACCAATTAGCAGAGAAACAATAAGCACCAACATTTAACTCATGAACTGACAACTGCTCCTTGGTCGCCGCGGTTTCCTCGATGATGGCCTGTACGTTTCCATCAGGAGTGCGTATTACCCGACCAAAGCCGCGCGGATCAACAGCAAGGACTGTCAACAGGCTGATTGAGCCGGAGTTTTTCTTCTGGGTTTCGACGAGTAATGTAAGCGTCTCGGGACGTAGGAGCGGCATATCAGCATAGGTGACCAACACCAGTTCCGTCTTTCCGCGCAGGGTGGCTTCTGTCTGTTGGACGGCATGTCCTGTGCCCAG
>Ga0209777_10007154_pt1 | contig 12440 bp, 5 predicted proteins | sample FrelakmetHBP12HB_FD_187147 | JGI IMG/M metagenome (GOLD analysis project Ga0209777, IMG submission 187147) | Freshwater lake sediment microbial communities from the University of Notre Dame, USA, for methane emissions studies -HBP12 HB (SPAdes)... | ecosystem: Environmental > Aquatic >... | reverse complement strand
GATCTCCCCTTGCTCTCCATTTCGCCGATTACCGCTATGCCCGCGCCATTGTTGCCGCGGCAGGTGTTGCCGCGGACAAGGGTGTGGCTGGATGGGCCGAACATGAACACGATCCCCGCGTGGCCGATGCCGGGCAGGTGCGGTGAGTTGTGCAGGCCCTTGGGGTCGCCGTTCTCGCTGGCCTCATTGCCCAGCAGCACGGTCTGGTCAGACGCGCCCAGCCAGAAGCCGTAGCTGCCGTGGTTGGCCTTGTTGCGAATGTAAGTGTTGCGCGGCGACCACGCCTCGAAGCAGTTGTTGTTGGCATAAGAGCAATCGTTCTCCTCAAAACGGTTCCCCGTGCTCACCCAGCCGTTCAACACGCGGATGAAGACGCCGTCCCCGCCGTGGGAGCAGTCGTTGCCAATGAAGCGGTTGTCGTTCGAGCCGCTCTCGATCAGCACGCTGGTTGAATCGCGGGCGTGCACCTCGCCGGGCTTGATGCGCAGGCCGTAGCTGAGGTTGTTGCGGCGGACCAGGTTGCGGCAGGACGTCCACAGCTTCAGGCAGGTGTTCGAGGCGTGCGAGAAGTCGTTGTCTTCAAGCACGTCGTCGTTGCAGTCGGCCAGGATGCAGCCATCCCAGACGCGGTTCGCCTTGTTCTTGCGCAGTGTGGATTTGCTGACGCGGCTCAACACGATGCCGCCGCAGCGGCCGTGCTCACCCCAGCCGAACTCGGGATCGTGGAAGTTGTCGGAGAAGTTGCAGTTCTCGACCAGCCACTCGGCGCCATCCTCAATCTTCAGACCCGTCTCCCAGCCCTTCGCATTGACGTTGCGCAGTGTCACCTTCGAGACGCCCTGCGCCGAGATGGCGGTTCCCTTGTAGGTATTCGGATTCCCCTCCGTCGCGCCGACCACCCAGGCCCCCTGGCCGTCCACGGTTATGTTCGAGGCCTTGATGATGATCCTGGAGTACGTCTTCGCGGGGTCAAGGCGGGTATCGGCAGTGAGCTCCAGCGCGGGTTCCTCCGCCACAGCGCAAAGCACGCTCAGAAGCACAAGGCCGATCAGCAACAGGTTGAAGCCGGGCATAGACATTTCTCCAAGGCATCTTCGGCAGAAATCCAAAATTGAAAATTGAACATTGAACATTGAAAATTGAAAAATGAAAATTGAGAGAGGTGCGCTGCCTGGCAATTCGCCAATTTTCATTCTCAAATTTTCAATTTTCAATTCCTTTCCTTTGGTTGCGGCCGGCAGGCCGCTCTGCGTCCTCCGCGGTGAATAGTCCAGGCCAAGACGGGCACCTCACTCGTCAGCGCGGAAGAGGGGCCTTTCCTGCCACTGAATGGCCTCCTCGTGGATGACCTCGTAAAGCTGCGTCAGGAACTCAGGCGAGAGGCCCTTGCGCACGCCCTTCGCCACACGGGTGGCGATGACTTCGCGCCAGCGGTCCGGCTGGAACGTGGAGACCTCGTTGCGCCGCTTGCACTCACCCATCTCCTGGACAATATCCATGCGCTTGCGCAGGATGTCTATGAGTTTCTCATCCACCTCGTCAATCTGGCGCCGCAGTTGGTCAATGCGCGTCTGGTATTGCTTGTTCAGGCTCAACTCAGTGGTGACTTTCAAGCGACCGAGCATGGCCTTGAACTGGGCGGGCGTAAGCTGCTGAAGAGGGTCGCTGAGGGCCTTGGCCGGGTCGGGGTGCACTTCCACCATCAGGCCTTCGTAAAGCAGGTCCAGGGCTTCCTGAGCCACGGGGAAGATCAGGTCCGCGCGGCCGCAGATATGGCTGGGATCGCAGATGACAGGCAACGCGGGGATGCGGCGTTTGAGCTCGATGGGGATGCGCCAGAGCGGCGGGTTGCGATACTGTTCGGTTTCGGCGACGGCGAAGCCGCGGTGCACCACGGCTATCTTGCGCAGGCCCGCGTTGTAAAGGCGTTCGACGGCCCCGATCCAGAGGCCCAAGTCCGGCGAGATGGGGTTCTTGACGAGCACGGGGCGGCCGGAGCCGCGCAGGGTGTCCGCCAGGGCCTGCACGGCGAACGGATTCGGCGTGGTCCGGGCGCCGATCCACATCACGTCAATCTCGTGTTCCAGGCAGGCGCGCACGTGCCCTGGTTCGGCCACCTCCACGCCGACCGGGAACCCGCTCTCCTCCTTGACGCGCCGCAGCCAGGAGAGGGCTTTGACACCGTGTCCCTCAAACGATCCGGGGCGCGTTCTGGGCTTCCAGACGCCGGCTCGAAAGAAAGACAACGGGCAGCCTTGCAGCCCCTTCGCCGCGGCCAGCAACTGTTCGGGCGATTCGGCGCTGCAAGGGCCCGCGCAGAGGAAGAATTTCTCCAGGGGCAGCCCCCATTGCCTGAGCGGAATCAGATCGGTCATGGGATCGCGTTTCATGGGGATGACAGCTATCACGGCTGCAGCAGAACTTCCAGCCCACTGGCGGGGAATTTCGCGGGTAGCTCAAGCGCCTGGGCTTTGCCGGGCTTGCCGGGCACCGAGTATTTGATGGCGCATTCCCGCGTGTCCCGCAGCGGAACAGAGACGGGCAATCCGGCGGCCGTGAAGGTGCCCAGACACGCGGCGCGCTTCTCGACCTGCCAGACACTGAAGGTCACGGGTCCACATAGCCCCCTGGCCAGGCCCACTCTTAGCATGGGCTTGTTGAAGGCATCGTTGTAGTAGCACACGACCTGCCCGTCGGCGAAGGCCGTCACCAGGTCCAGGACGCCGTCCGCGTTGAAGTCGGCCGCGGCGCAGGCAATCTGCCCAGTGCCGGGAGGCGTGCCCTCGGGAACCTGAAGCCGCAACTCCCCTTCTTCCCCGAAACAACGGCAGCCGCGGTTGAAATGGTAAGTGAAGTCTGCATTGGGGTAGAGGAGGCACAGGTCGCTGCGTCCGTCGTGGTTCAGATCCATCGTGCAACAGAACGATGCTCCCTCGGCGCACCTGTACGCCAGGCTGCCCGCCATGGACAGGACCGGCTTGAAGCGGCCCGTCCCGTCATTTTCCCAGAGTTCGTTCTGTTTCGGTCCGCTGATAAAGACGTCCAGCGACCCGTCGCCGTCGAAATCTCCCAGGCAGAACCGGCCGGGGGCCTCTGGGCACTTCACCAAAGACTTGACAGGCGGGGCAAAGCCGCCAGCTTGGCCTTTCCATAGCAGACCGGCTTTGGACCTGGGCTGGAGCAGATCCACGAACCCGTCGTTATCCAGATCCGCGACGATGCAGGCACAAGTCACAGCGCCGGCCGCAGACGATGCGTCATCCTCGGGCAATGGGGCCGTGGCCCAGGCGCCGTCAGGAGCGCGATAGAGCACGAACGGCGTGGCGTTAGTCGCCACCAGGATGGCCGGCTGGTTGCCGGAGGGAGCGCGGCAGGGTGCGAGGCCCAGGCAGGCGGCGGAAAACCGAAAAGGCTGTCCCGCGAGTTTGAAGGCTCCGTCCCGCAGTTCGCGGACGGCAATCGAGAGGCCGTCCCAGGAGGCCAATTGCGGCTCTCCGGCGCCGTCGAGGTCCAGCCACAGCGACAGCCGGGACTTGCTGTCCAACCCCGTGGCACTCGTCACGTCCTCAAACGCCTCGTCGCCTTTCTTGGCACGGTATAGACGGTCGCCTTTGTCACAGGCCACAAAGACGTGCGGCCGTTTCTCAGCACCCAACTCCACGCCGTGCAGCGCGCCGATATTGCCCTCCAGTTTTCCGAGGAGCGCCTTGTCACGCATCATAGCGACGCCCACTGATACCGGGACGTCCGCCTTGGGGTCTGACAGGATATAGCGCGCCATGCGGATCAGCATATCGGTGCCGCCGGCAAAGACGCCGCTCATCTTCAACGCGATGGCGGTGACTTCCCAGCCGCCTTGAGCCGACGGCTTCAGTTCCAGATATGTGCCGCAGATATGCAGGTACGCCAAAGCCGTTTCGCTGTCGCGGCGGGCGAACATGATGACCGGCTCGGCGCCGTTGGAGGCCAGCAGCTTGCGCACGTTCTGCGCGGTCTCCTCATTTGCCGCGCGCAAGCCAATCGGCTCTTCGGCGATTCTTCTGCCTTTGAGGCACTCCGAGGCCGTGAGCTTCCACTGATCCTTGTTCGGCCCGGCGGCGAGAGTGCCCACCAGGATCGAAGTGGAATCCTTTACCAGATCAACAGGCGTGAATCTGGCGTTGATGAAGGCCTGGCTCTGAGCCGTCAGGATGAGCAGCAGAAGACAGGATGAGGCATGAACGATTTTGGATTTGCGGTTTTCGATTTTCGATTGACGGGGCGGCATCCCTGCAATCGAGAATCGCAGATTCAAAATCCCTCTCCCCTGTCTCTCTGTGGCGAACAATGCGGGTTAACCTCACTTCTTCACTGCCTTGGCCACTTCGGCTGCGGTCTCGTAGAGCCGGGCGGAACGCTGCTGCCAACGGAAGTGGTACTCCTCAAACGCGTGCATCATGGAGTTGCCTTGGAAGAACATCGTTTCCTGAAGGTTGTCCGCAAGCATCTTGCGGGCCTTCTCTGCCAAGGCTTGCGGAAGGCCGCCGCTTTGGAGCGACTGCTCCAGGAAGATTCTAGCTTCGGTCTCCTGAATGCCTTCAAGCAGCGCTTCGAAGCGGGCGCTGGACTGCGCGCCGGCTTTGCCTGGCCAGAGCGTGAACAGCACGGGAATCCCCGTCTGCCACTTGGCCATGGCGGCGCCGTCGAAGTGGACCGCCGCCCACTCATCCGCCCCGACACGGGTGAAGCCGCTCCGGCCAAAGGCCAGCGCATGATCAGGCATCACGCGGTAAGCGAAGGGCATAGAGGTCGTGTGCAGGGCAAAGACCGTCCCGCCCACGCGGGGGTTAAGCAAATGCAGCGTCTTGCTGCGCCAGCCTTCATCCACGCGAAAGGAAGGCCAGTTGCCCCAGTAGCGAATGGTCTCGACGACCTTGTAGAACTTCTCGTTCTTCGCAAAGGTGCCGTTGAACATCATCTCGTGAGGCCCCGCAATCCAGGCCACCTCCGGCACCGCTTCCAGCAGCACGTTTTTCAGCTCGGGGTCCGCCTCGGCCTCCAAAGGGTGGCCCCAGTAAACTGACTTTGCCAGGCCCTTGGTTTTCAGGTGCTCCAGCAGTGCCAGCGCGAAGGCCTTCCATGCGGCCACGGACTGGGGCGGACGCGATTCCGTGCTTAGCGGCAGAAGCGCGGTCTGGCCTGTGGCCTCATCCAGGAACTTGATCTGGCCCGGAGCGGGCGGCTTGAGCTGGCCCTTCATGCCTTGCATCACCACTACGTTGATGACGCGAGGGGGGCCGCAGTGCTTGATGTGCAGGTCCAGGTAGCGGTCCAGCACCTTGTAGTCAAAGGCCCAACGTTGGTCCTTGCCACGAATCCACTGGATCATCGAGTCGCACCTATTGCCGTACTCGGTCTGCACCAGAACCGGGACGTTGACCCATTTGTTGCCAATGCGGCCGAGCTGCGCCAGGCTGCTTTCCAGCAGCGCGAAGTGTTGCTCAGACCAGGGCTTGACGCCGTACTGCTTTGCCACGCCGTAGGGGTTTTCCTCGCAACCGACACAGGCCCTAAAGTCACTCGGCGATGGCAGCGCCCAGTCGGCAACGGTCAGTTCCAGCGGGATGTCAACAGCCGCAGCGCCTTGGGCCGCAATCTTCACGGAACCTTGATAGCGGTCCGCGGCAGCATCGGCCGGAACCCGGAGGGACACCCAGACCGGCCGCGAGGTATTCGCAGGGACGGTCTGAGGGCAGTCTGGGCTGAGCTGATCGAAAAGGCAGACCTTGGCCGAGTCTTGCATGGCGTCAAAGGCTTCCAAAGTCTTCGCATCGGGGAAAGTCGCGTCCAGGCCGCGTTCGTCACCCAGCCGTTTCAAAGTCCATTGGTCTTCGGGGAACGGAACAAGATAAGAGACCGAGAACGCAGATGCCGGCAGAACGCCCCCTCCCCCTACCCCCTCCCGCGGCGGGGAGGGGGATTGGGGGAGGGCGACGTGGTGGAGTTCCGAGGGCGCGGCCCGAAGTTCCGTCAGGGGCTTGTCAGTGCCGATGACGACTTGGCCGGAGAAGGTGCCGTTTCTGGCGCCGACCAGCCGCAGCGTGCCAGGCAGCTCTCCGGGCGGCAGGTAGTCATCGCTCCTGACCCGGGAATTCATGTCCGCGACCCACACCTGCAGGCCCGCCGGCCGGCCCAGGCAACTCTTGACGGCTCCCGTGGGGCAGCAGAGCTGCAGGCTGCAGAGCCGGGCGTGAGGCCAAGGCCGAGTCGGGCCGCCCCAGTTGGCCTGGCGCGGGTTGGTCAGCACGACGGGGTGGAAACGGCTGGCATGGACCTCTACGGCCAGGACATTGGTCCCTTTGCGCAGCAGCCCCGCCGGCACAGCCAGCGGGCCGATGGTGCGTGGCCTCAGGTCAGCGCCGGCCGCGTCGTAAGCCTTCTGTGGGTAGTCCTCGCCGCAGGCATCGGCGTCGAGTTTCCCCGCCGGCAGATGCCCTCGCCCAATCTCCTGGCCATTCAGGAGCACCCTCAAACCGCCGTGATATGCCGCTCCAAATGACAGGTTCGTGCGCGCGGGTTCTTCCACGACGAATCTTGCGCGGTAGAACGCGTGCAGCAGGCCCAAGTCCATGGATTCGTCGAACTGGCCCAGATTGGCTTGCGTGATGTCAACCGGCCGGGAGCTCTGGAACGGCCCGCGGCGCAGCACCCAGGCGCTGTCGTCAAACTCGGCCGCCGCCCAATCTTCCGGTGGAGTGGCCGCCGACGGTGGAGAGAAATTGGCCCACATCGGCTGGGTAACGTGCTCCATCCAATCCAGTTGTGATGGATTCTTGCCGCGCTGTTCGAGCAAGCGTTCCGTGTCGCGCTTGAGCTTATCCAGACCGGGCTTGGAGAGCACCTTCTCGCCATCGGCCTTCAATGCAGCCAGCGAGTAGCGGTTGACGCCGAAACGAAGGTAATGGCGCAGCCAAGCTGTTTCGTCCAGGATGACATTCGTGCCCTCAGCCCGGGCCTGGCTGCAAAGGCAGGCCCCCAGCACGGCGAAGAACACCACAAGAGCTTGTGGGTTGTAACGCATGACTGACCCTCCCAACCGCGCGTTCGGCTTCGCCGTGCCGGCCCTCTCCCCACAGGCAAGGGAGAGCGGTCACTTCCTGACAATCCTGGCGGCCTCTGCGGCGGCCTGGTAGAGCTCCCGCGAGCGTTCCTGCCAACGGTAGTGGTACCGCTCCATCGCATGCACACACAAAGTGGCCGGGAAGAAGCTCGTCTCATCCAGCCGTCCGGACAACATCCTGCTGACACGACTGCCAAGATCCGCGGGCAGCCGGCCGCTCTCCAAAGCACGCTCCAGGAAGATCCTCGCCTCCGTTTCCTGAAGTCCTTCGATAAGTTCCTCGAAGCGAATGGACGGCTCGGCCCCCTGGCTGCCAGGCCAGAGCATGAACAGGACCGGCATCCCCGTCAACCACTTGGGTCTTTCCTGGCCATCGTAATGTATGGCGGCCCATTCGTCCGCTCCCAGACGGGAAATCCCGCTGTAACCGTGGGCTAGCGCCTGTTCGGGGAGCAGGCGATAGGCGAAGGGGTAGGAGACCGTGTGCAGCGCAGAGACATTGCCTCCAGTCCTCGGGCTGAGCAGGTGGATGAGTTGGCTCTTCCAGCCTCGGTCGTTGCGGAAGGTCTGAACGCTTCTGACGCCGGGCTGGTAGCGCACAGTGACTATGGCCCCGTAGTGGCCGTCCTTGGCGTAGGTGGCGTTCCAGAGCAACTCGTGGGGGTTGGCAGCCCAGCGAACGCGTGGCTCGAATTCCTCCAGAATCAGCTTCAGCTCGGGATCAGCTTCCTGTTCCAGCGGATAGCCCCAAAACATCGCGTCGCTCTGGCCCCGAGATCTCATGTGGTCGCCGAGCGCCCTGGCAAGTGCGCCCCAGGTCTTGCGCTTCTCGTCGCCGGCAAGCAACGGCCCACCCAGCACGAGAGGAGCTGTACGGCCGCTGGCTTCATCCAGAACGTTCACCGCCGGCGGGGTTGGCGGCACCGCCGCGCTGGCCATCCCCTGCATGACCACGAAGTTGATTACCCGCGGCGGGCCGCACGCCTGCGCGGCCAGGTCCAGATAGCGGTCCAGGATCGCATAGTCGCCGGTCAGCGTGCCATCCTTGCGGCGAGTCCAACGGATCATCGAGTCGTCCCGGTTGCCGAATTCCGTGTGCAGGATCACGGGCACGTTCAGCCATCTGTTGCCGGCCCGGGCCAACTGCATGAAGCTCGGCTTCAGCAGCTTAAAATGCTCATCTGACCAGAGCTGCACTGCGTACTGTTTGGCCACACCGTATGGATTCTCCTCTAAGCCGGCGAACGTCTGGAATTCCTTGGGGTCGGGAAGCTGCCAATCCAAGACCTCCGCCTCGACCGGCAACTCAACCAGTGGCAAGCCATCTCCCTTAACCTGGATATTGCCCTGGTACGTTCCAGGGGCAGCACTTGCAGGGACGCGCAAGGACAGCCAGACAGGCCGGCACGCACCAGCCGGAATGCCTGCCGGCGCAGTCCTGGCCAAGTGCTCGAACAGGCAGGGCTGCGCGAGTTCCGCGAGCGTCTCGCGCTGCGCCAGAAGCTGGTTATCGGGGAAGGTCGCATCCAAGCCGCGATCGTCTCCGAGCGCCTTCTCGCTGAACTCTGCAAGCGGGTAAGGAGCGGGGAAGAAGATCTGCAATGCCGAGGCGTCCAACCGCTCCGGACCGTCTGCGCGCTGCAATCGCCCGCAGGTGAGCTGCAGACCGGTCAAAGGTTCTTGCCCGCCGGCGGCGATCACAATCTGGGCGGCGAAGGTACCATTGCTGACGGCCACGAAGCGGACAATTCCCCGACCCTCCCCGCCGCATTGGAATTCCGACGATTCCACACGATGGTGGGGGTCCTGAACCCAGACCTGCGGCCCGGCGGGCCGGCGCAGCGCCGATACCACCGGGCCGGAATCCGCGGCCAACTCCAGTTTCGTCAGTTGCGCGTGTGCCCACAAGCCCTCCATGCCCTGGCGAACCTTGTGATTCTGGAATGGGAGTTTCTTGCTCAAAGCCAAGGGATGCAGGGGGGCGGCGCGGACCTCAACAGCCAGGACGTTGGTCCCCCTGCGCAGCCGGCCATTCGGAATCTGAACGGGACCCATGGAGCGCTCGCGAATCTCAGGCTGATCCAGGTAGGCTTTCTTCGGGTAGCAGTCGCTGGCCGCGTCAGAGGCCAGCGCCCCTTGCGGAAGGTAGGCTCGCGCCAGCTCCAGGCCGTTCAACCAGGCTCTTGCGCCGCCGCGAAACGCCAGCCGAAGAGTCGCCCCTGCAATCTGCGCCGGGTCCGCCACCACGAATCGCACGCGGAGATGAAGCGACTGCACGCCCAGACTGCTGAAGTCCGCCTGATCGAAATCGGCAGACGTCCAGCCCTGACCCTTGGGCAGAGCCCCGCGGCTCACCGGCGCGGCCAGAATCGGACCACGCTGAAGAACCCAGTTGTGGTCGTCAAAGTCAGTGGCAGTCCAGTCCTTCGGGGGCGGGGGCACTTTATACAGGTACTCCCCGGGTACATCGAAGAACAGCCGCACCAAGACATGGTCTTGCCACGGGAGTGTGTCAGGGTCGAGGCCGGCTCGCCTCATTTGGGCTTCAGTGGTATCCTTCAGCTTGCGGATTCCACCAGCCCCGAGGATTTCCTCTCCTTCGCTCCTGAGAATGGCCGGCGAAACCCGATCCGGGCCGAGGCGGTAGTACTGGCGCAGCCAGGCGGTCTCATCCAGAAGGGCCTCGCGGCCCGTTGCAGTACCTATTGCGCCGGCCACTGCCATTGCTGCGGCTGCCACAGCCAAGGCCGCCACCTTCGCCCGGAGCATACTCCTCCTCCTGGCCAGGCTGGCTCCTTGCGTGCCGGCGACAACAGGGAAATCCGTGGGTTGCGCCACCTGGACTCTCCCAGTCCTTGCGCCCGACAGGTACACTTGGCAGATAATCTATTTACAGTTCTTGAGGTGCTGAGGTCTCAGACTACTTCAGGAATTCCGTCAGGTCACTTGATCTTCAACAGCCCAGCGGCGTTCAGGTAAAAGTACCGTTCCAGGTCTTCCTTGCTGCGCCCCATGGCGGTGTGCGTGGCCGTCCAGAACCTTTCGTCCTCGAGATAGGCCTCCACGCCGCCAACTCCGCAGTTGTCTGTGCCGTAGACGATTTTGGCGAAATTCAAACCCGTAAGACCGGGCAGGCGCTGCTCAAACACCCAGCGGCCCCAGCCGGGGCAGGTATCGGCGAAGAAGTTCTTCAGGCGCAAGGTCAAGACGCAGGTTTCGAGGTGATAGGCCGCGCCACCGAAGTGCGCCATGATGAAGTTGATGCCCTGATGGTTGCGCGCCGCCCGCTCAAAGCAGAAGGGGCGGGCCGTGAGCTGGTCCACGTCCCGTATGGGCGGGCCGAGACCCAGCCAGCCGCAGTGCGACAAGCACATCAGCCCCAGTTCCTCGACTTTGTCCCAGATTCTGTCGAAGCGCGGATCGCTGGGGTTGAAGCCATAGTTGGGAAACAGCTTGATAGACTTGAAGCCGGCCGCGGCGTACTCCTTCAGTTCCGCGAGCACCTCGGCCTCCGGGCTGCGAAAGTCCAGGCAGACCGAGCCGAAGAGCCGGCCCTTGTGCTTCTCGCAGGCTTTTAGGACCTGCTTGTTGGCGCCGTATCCCCATCCAGGGAGCCCATGCACCAGGCCGCAAAGGACGTCGCCTTTGTCCATGCTCTCGATGTACCTATCCAGCAACAGGTCTCCTTCGAGGACGTGCAGGTGCAGGTCAATTTTTTTCATGCGAAGTCTCTCTTTTTTCCGATGCTATTGCTGGCTCAGGCGCGTCACGAGCTGACCGACGTCCTTCTTGGGAGAAAGCTTGAAGCTGACGGGCGCCAGCACCTCGTAAGGCACGCCCGCCAGAACCACAGCCACCTGAATGGAGCGTGGCGCCACGCCCTTGGAACTCAGGTCGTTCGCGTCCGCCGTCACGCCTTCCGTGTCAAACCCGGCCGGACTCATCCCCGCCATGCTTAGCGTGACGCTGAACTGCGCCGTTTCGCCGCCTTGGGTTATCGTGGTGCCCTTCAACCTGGGGTATTTTACGCTCAATTGCTTGATATGCCCTTGCGTGCCCGGCGGCGTCCCTTTCCCCTTGGGGTTCAGGATCGTGCTGTCCGTGATGTTGCCCAGACCGAGCGCAATCTCCTGCGCCTTGGACAAGTCCAAGCCGGGCGCCAAGGGGATGGCCCCGCTGAAAGACACGGAGTCTGGCACGGGCTTGGACGTTTTGTTCTTGAAGATGAATTTCCCCTTCAGGCTCTTCGGCGCGATCTTCTGGCTGGGCGGGTCTCCCGTCACGGACTGTTGCTGGGCCGTCTCTTTTCTGCTGAGCGCCAGAGTCTTGCGCGCCTTGCCTTTGGACTGATTGCTCGCGGCTTCAATGGCATTGCTCGTCGCCACGAACACCCCGGCCTGCGTGAACAGATGCAGCGGCTGCGGACCGCGCACCCCCGTGGCTGCCTTGCCCGGAACATCCGTGAAATCCGTGGAGGCAAAGTAGTCACTGCGGACCAGCGCATCTATGTCCACTGCCAGTACGACAATGCCGCCGGTGCTGCTGGCCACCGCGATGCTGATCTTGTTGAGCGGGTTCACGACCGGCGCCTGGCCCTGGTCCACGTTGGTGACTCCCGCGGACGTAGAAGGCGGCGCAACCACGGTGATGGTTGCGGTGCCCGTGGTTGTTTCGTAGGGATCGCTGACTTTAAGCGTTGCAGTGAAAGTGCCGGCCATCGGAATCTGAAGGGTGAGCGGATTGGTTGTGCCCGTCTGCCCATCGTCCAGGCTCCAAGAACAGGTCAGCGGGTCGCCGTCGGCATCGCCGGCGTCGGCGGTGAAGGTTACGTTGGTATTCACTAGGGCGGGGTTCTGAGAAATCGCCAGGTTGTTGATCACCGGCGGGTGATTGGTGTGGATGCGGCGAATGCGGTTGTTGGCCGCGTCACAGAAAAGCAGACCGTTGGCGCTGACGACAAGGCTGCCGGGGAAAAGCAACTGGGCCCGCAGCGCGTCTCCGCCATCACCAGCAAAGCCTGGGACTCCCGTGCCCGCAATCGTGTTGATGACTCCGCTGGGATCAACCTTGTGGATGCGGCTGTTATCACTATCGCAGAGATACATATTGCCCGAGGCATCCAACGCCACGCCACCGGGGTTAAACAGCGCCGCGGCGGTGGCCTGGCCCCCGTCCCCGGAAAAGCCCGGAGTGCCGTTCCCAGCCACCGTGGTTATGTTGCCGTCAGTGCCGACCTTGCGGATGCGCTGGTTGCCGCCGTCGGCAATGAAGAGATTCCCATTGGCATCCAAGGCCAGTCCGCCGCTGGGCCCATGGCTTTCTGTGTCCAGGCTGGCTTGGG
>Ga0209777_10007153_pt1 | contig 12443 bp, 9 predicted proteins | sample FrelakmetHBP12HB_FD_187147 | JGI IMG/M metagenome (GOLD analysis project Ga0209777, IMG submission 187147) | Freshwater lake sediment microbial communities from the University of Notre Dame, USA, for methane emissions studies -HBP12 HB (SPAdes)... | ecosystem: Environmental > Aquatic >... | reverse complement strand
AAGGTAACCGGCGCACCGATCAAGTTTTCCAAAACACCGGCTGAGGTAACGGCTGCTCCACCCACTCTCGGCCAGCACAATGAAGAAGTATTGAAGGAGCTTGGCTTCGGCAGTGAAGAAATAGAAAAGTTTAAGACGGAAAAGACACTGTAATCGCAGTTGCAGAGTTCGGGAGTTCAGGAGTGATGGAGTTAGTAACTTTTAAATCCTGTACCTTCTGAGCTCTCTGACTCCTTAAACAGGGTTGTTGAAAAGGTAGTTTTCCCCAGGCTGGTCAAAAACATTCAGATGCAAGGCGCGCGAAATCCTGAGGAATGAGGCGTACATTACCGTACGTCGCAATGACGAAGGATGAGCGCAACGCAGCAGATGGGTGTTTTTCAACAGCCGGGTTATCTTCTGTAAGAGAAACCAATGGCACTAAAAGTTAAGAGCACACCAGTGCGCACCTTCGGCAAGGGCTGGATTTTCAACGTAAAGTATTCCCCTGACGGCAAGACCCTGGCGGCTGCCACGTCTATCGGCATCTACCTGCTGGATACAGAAACATATCAGGAAAAGGCCTTGCTGTCCGGCCATACGGATTTCGTGGTCTCGATCAGCTTCAGCCCTGACGGAAAACTCCTTGCCTCAGGCTCGGATGATGACACCATCAAACTCTGGGATTTAAAGACCGGAAAAGCTGGCACGACCCTGCGCGGCCATACCAATGATGTGACAACGGTGCGCTTCAGCTCTGACGGCAAACTGCTGGCATCAGGCTCTGACGATGCCACCATAAAGCTCTGGGATTTAAAGACCGGCAAGGCGGTCATGACCCTGCGCGGCCATGCTAACGGCGTGACCTCGGTGCGCTTCAGCCCTGACCGGCAGTTCCTGGCCTCAGGCTCGGACGACGATACCATAAAGCTCTGGGACTTAAAGACCGGCAAGCTTATCAGGTCCTTTGAAGGGCACACCAACATAATTGAGGCAATCGCTTTCAGCCCGGACGGAAAACATATCGCATCCGCCTCGGATGATATGACGGTGAAACTATGGGATGTGCAGACCGGCAAGGAGGCGCAGACGCTTTCCGGTCACAGGGATTTTGTTATAGCGGTCAGCTTTACGGCTGACGGCAGGTTCCTGTTCTCAAGCTCTGATGACGGCACCATTAAAATGTGGAACCTTGCCACCGGCCGGGAAGTGCGCACCTACAAGGGGCATACGGGATTTATCTGGTCTCTGAGCATCAGCCCCGACGGCAAACACTTTGCGTCAGGGTCGCGTGACTGCACCATAAAAATCTGGGACATAGAAAAGAGAGCGCCTGAAATAACGATTGACGGATTTACCCGTTTTGTCTGGTCAGCCCAGTTTCATCCGCGGGGTGACCAGTTTGTTTCCGCTTCAAAGGACGGCACCATCAGGGTCTGGGATATTAAAAGCGGCGCTCTTCTAAAGGAGCTTGACAGCCATACGGATGATGTCAACAGCATCTGCTTCAGGCCCGATGGCAAACTTCTGGCATCAGCTTCTGACGATGAAACCATAAAGATCTGGGATACGGTGACCTGGCAGGAGATAAAAACCCTGAAGGAGCATGAAGACTATGTGGTGACAATCCAGTTCAGCCCTGACGGAAAATATCTTGCCTCGGGAGCAGATGATAACACCATAAAAATATGGGATGTAGAGGCGGGCACCACGGTTAAAACATTGCGCGGCCACGCAAGCTATGTCTGGGCCCTGGCGTACAGCCCGGACGGCCAGTTTCTTGCCTCAGGCTCCTGGGACAACCAGATAAAAATCTGGAACGTCAAAGATGGGAAAACCATACACAGCCTGAAGGGCCACAGCGGTTATGTGTGGTCTTTAATCTACACGCCTGACGGCAGGCACCTCATATCAGCTTCCGATGATAATACCATCAGGGTGTGGGATGCGGAAAAGGGGACAGCGGTCAAAGTGCTGAAAGAGAATGAAGATCCCCACTGGTGCCTGGCAATAAGCTCTGATGGTCAATACCTTGCTTCAGGCTCAGGAGATAATGGTATTTATATCTGGGATATGCTGAAAGGCGAGGTCATAAAAAAGCTTTACGGCCACACCAACAGTATTGAATCTGTCCAGTTCAGTTCCAATGGCCAGTATCTCATTGCCGGCTCCGATGACGGAACCTGCACTTTGTGGAAATTAAAATAGCGGTCAGCTTTCAGCTATCAGCAATCAGCTTTCAGCTGAAGATACTATTTTGATGCTGACAGCTGAATGCTGAAAGCTATAATTCTATGAACCCCATCGCCGCCATTATTTTTGCAGATGACGCTCCTCCCGATCCCGCACTCCTTAATGATCTTACTAATCATTCCCTCATTGAAAAAGTAATTATTCTTGAGCGCCCAGCTGCAGGCAACCCCGATACTATCAAAGCATTGTTTCCTCTGGGCGGAGCGGCGCTGGAACAGGCTCTGGAAAAAGCCCGGCCGTGCCCGCTCGTGCTGATGATTGCCAAACCCCGCGGCGTAAGAATTTTCAAAGAAGGTATTGAGAGGCTGCTGCAGCGGGCACAGGAAACTGGCACGGGTCTCTGTTACGCTGATTATTATGAAGAGAACCAATCCCAGGGACTGGAAGTAATTGATTACCAGCCGGGGAGCATCCGCGATGACTTTTTTTTCGGCCCTTTGATGCTCTTCAAAAAAGAGGCACTTGATGCGGCGCGGAGGCAGTACGGCCCCCTGCAGGAGACCCGCTGGGGCAGCCTCTATGAACTGCGCCTGAGAATTTCCCGCAGCGCGGGAGTGGCGCGCATACCTGAACCGCTCTCTATTGCGGCAAAGGATTTTCGAAAAGAAGTAACGAAATCGCTCTTTGATTATGTTGACCCAACGCGCGTGGCATACCAGCAGGAAATGGAAGAGCTGGCTACCGAGCATTTAAAAGAGATCGGGGCGTACGTCAGGCCCTCGTGCAGAACAGTGTCCCATGATGCATCCGCGTATCCGGCCGAGGCAAGCGTGGTCATACCGGTGCGCAACCGGGAGAAGACCATAGCCGATGCCATAAAAAGCGCGCTCGGTCAGAAGACCTCATTTCCCTTTAACGTCATCGTGGTGCAGAACCATTCTACGGATAAGACCGGCGAGCGGGTTGAAGAACTCGCTGCAAAAGATGCGCGGGTGGTGCATATAATCCCTGAGCGCACTGACCTTGGTATCGGCGGATGCTGGAACGAGGCCATTATGTCGCCCCAGTGCGGCCGCTATGTCTGCCAGCTTGATTCAGATGATCTGTATGCGGATGATTCAACACTTGCCGCGGTTATAGCCATGCTGCAGGAAGGGCAGTACGGCATGGTGGTCGGTACCTATCGGGTGGTGAATTTTTCTTTGCAGGAGATTCCACCGGGGCTTGTTGAGCACCGGGAGTGGACCGAGGAGAACGGCCGCAACAACCTGCTCAGGGTCCACGGCATCGGCGCTCCGCGCGCGTTTCCCGCGAGCCTTCTGCGCAAGCACCCGTTTCCCAATGTCAGTTACGGAGAAGATTACGCAGTAGCGCTGCGGATTTCCCGAGAGTACCGGGTCGGCAGGATTTTTAAGCCCCTGTATCTGTGCCGCAGATGGGAAGGGAACTCTGATGCCAATCTCTCCCATGAACAGGAGAATTGCTACGCTTATTACAAGGACGGCCTGAGAACGCGGGAGATACAGGAAAGAATCGAGGCTGCGGCAGGAAAGGGTATGACGTGAGCTTAGAAAACCTGCTGCTAGGCGATGCAGCGCTCGCCCCGTATCTCACGGATAAACCGTCACGGTCTCTAACTGGTGCAGTGCGCGCACTTATAGCGCAGCAGCTCGAAAACTGGCCGGAGCTTAATAAAGCGCACGAGTTCCTGAAGCAGGCTCTCTTCAGGACGCTGCAGTTACATGACCTTGCTATAACCCTTCAGTGCAATCCCGGCAGAATGATAAGCGCCGGGGCCCCGGTTGATAAAGAGTCAGTCAGCAAGCGGCCCTGCTTTCTCTGCCTGCAAAATCTTCCCGCTGAACAGCGCGCGCTGCTCTATTGTGATGAGTGGCTTATTTTAAATAATCCCGCGCCGCTATTCTCTGATCACCTGGTTATCTCCCATACTGGGCACTGTTTGCAGAGAATCGAGCCGGCGCTTCCGGCCATGATCTCGCTGACGAGAGAGCTTGATTTCAGCTTCATTGCCTTTTATAACGGGCCAGCCTGCGGAGCATCCGCACCGGACCACCTGCACTTCCAGATGGCACCAGCCGGCGCAATCCCCCTGGTAACACAGATCAGCGGACTCATAGAGAAAAACAGCGCCAGCCCAATTCTGAAAAAGATAGAAGAAAGCCCGCAGGGGACATGCTTCACCGGGTATCTCGACTTCCGCTCAGTTTTTATCTGCAAGACGCAAAGTCCTGATTTTTTGCAGGAACGGTTCAGCCGCGTTCCCTATTCGCTGCCCGCTGCATGTTCAGGTGAAGAGGAAGCCATGGTGAATGTTATCATTGCGGGAAGCGGCGAAACCTATTACGGCATACTGTTTCCCCGGAAGGCGCACCGGCCGTCCTGCTATTTTAACGATGGTCCTGACAAAATGGTTGTCAGCCCCGGAGCAGTTGATGTCGGCGGGCTTCTAATACTTCCGCGCCGGGAAGACTTTGAAAAGATTAACCGGGAAATGATTCTCTCAATTTTCGGGGAAGTGTGCCAGGGACCGGAAGTTTTCTCGGGATTGGGAATTCGGGGTTCGTCCACCCTCCGCAGTGTTAAAAAAAACAAACATATTGGTAATTACTAAGTATGAGTTCGAATTTGGACTGGCAACACTTATCAGCGCTACGGAGGACGGGTGACTCGTGACTCGTGGCTCGCAATAGGAAAAAGGCAATGGGCATTAGGCAACAGGCAATCGTTGAAAGCTAATTTCCTGTTGAAAAAAGCGTATTGGGAAATTGAAATGACGGCACTGCTACAGAAGGAACCGATTATTGCGGTTGGTCTTATTGAAGATGCTCCGGAGATCAGCTTTGAGCTGCTGGGAGAATTTCATCTTGAGAATATAGTCCTCAAGCCGGGGACCTATCGTGTCTTCTGCGAGGGAGAGCTGCTGTGTCTTACCATTGCTGACGGCGCTAGGATACATTGCGCACGCAGTCTGCAACTCTTGCCATCAGTTCCTGAAAACGCATTATTTACCCTGCATGAGGTGAAGATCGGTAAACTTTTTCACTGGGAGCGGTCGCTGGTCCAGAAGTTTAAAGGTGCACTGCATATGATGATGCCCTCTCCAGGGTGCATCATTGCCATCAATAGTATTTATCTTGAGACCTACCTTGCAAGCGTCATAGCATCCGAGATGAGTCCGGAGAACAGAGTAGAATTTTTAAAAGCCCACTGCATCTGCTCCAGAAGCTGGCTCTTAAATCAGCTCAGCCGAAAGGACACGGAGCAGCCCGCAGGCCACAAGGCTGATTATACTGCAGCTGAAGTTATCTCCTGGACCGGTCGCGAAGCGCACCGTGATTTTGATGTGTGCGCGGATGACCACTGCCAGCGCTACCAGGGCCTGGGGCGGATAAATGCTGCGGCAGAAGAGGCGATAAAAGAGACGCGGGGACAGGTCCTGGTGTATAATGATGAAATATGTGACGCGCGCTACTCAAAGTGCTGCGGAGGAATAACAGAGAAATTTTCTGTTGCCTGGGATGATACGCCGGTCCCGTATCTGGAAAGTACTGCCGACGCGCAAGTGCCGTCCCCTCCGGTCATGAGCGAAGCGGATGCACGGCAGTTTATAATGTCACGGCCTTCGACATACTGTAATATTGAAGACAAAACAGTTATTAAAAAGATACTTCCTGATTTTGACTGCGAAACAAAAGATTTTTTCCGCTGGAAGATTGATTTGCCACAGCAAGAGCTGCGCGCGCTGCTCTTGTCAAAAACCGGCGTTGACTTTGGCGAGATACGGGAACTCGTGCCCCTTGAGCGCGGCCCTTCGGGAAGGCTTTTTAAATTGGGGGTGCGCGGAACCCAACAGGATAAAATAATCGGCAAAGAGCTTGAGATCAGGCGTATTCTCTCACCCACCCATCTGCTCAGCTCGGCGTTTATCGTTGAGCCTTATGGCAGAGCCGGAGATGTTCCTGCCGGGTTTACCCTGCATGGTGCGGGCTGGGGGCACGGCGTGGGCCTGTGCCAGATCGGGGCCGCCGGCATGGCAGAGCAGGGAAAGACCTGCGAGGAAATCCTTTCTCATTATTTCAAGGGCGCGACACTCACAACGCTCTACTAACCGCATTACTGCTGGGTAAAATTCATGAAACACAAAAGCACGGGCAAACAGATCACCGCAGTAGAGACAACCACCGACAAAATAACAGGCCGGGGTGGTATAGCATTCATACTGAGATATTTAGAGAAGATCAAGATATTTAATATTATTGACTCACTGGTAGGAGCTGTATGGGGGAGCAGGAAAGGCAAAGGCAGTGGATTCCTGCTGCGGCAGATACTGGCAAAGATGCTGGATGGCAGCGATTTAAGCATCCAGGGATTTGACCGGTTGAGGAATGATGAAGGGTATGCGGCAGTCCTAGAGGTAAGAGCCGGGGAGTTGGTGTCATCGCACCTGGTAAAGAGGTTTTTCAGAAAATTCATAGGGATGAAGCACCGGGTATACCGCAAAGTGCTGCAGGAGCTTTTTGTATGGCGCCTGAACATACTGCAGCCCACAATCATAGTGCTGGATATGGATACGATGGTACTGGACAATAATGATGCCAAAAAGCGCGAGGGAGTAGCTGTAACCTATAAGAACCGGTGCGGGTATCAGCCGCTGCAGATAAGCTGGCAGGAGAAGCGCAGGACGCTATATACACGCCTGGTGCGGGAAGGAAAGCAGATGGTACTTGAGTTTATGCGCCCCGCCCCCTGCCAATGCCCCGGTGAGCAGTACCATAACTGTTTTTTTAAGATTCATTTCGGATAATGAAGCTGCTGCGAGCCATTCCTTTACCAGTCGCGATACGGCTAATTGCAGAAGGCATATGGTAAAAAAGATAAACCGTTCTGTAAGGCTGATGGTAACAAAGTATCCGGCAAGGTAAATACAGCCGAATACGGCACATCCTCCCCACAATAAAAGGTAGCGTCTCTGCGTGAAATAAAAGATTACAATGGGAATACCAATGAGGGCAGGCCCTGCACGCAGCAAAGGAGTTGAGTACAGGTACTGGCGGGTAAGACTATAGTCCATTGTGTTCCGCATCTCACCCGCAGCGACTCTTTTAAAAGCGTCCCAGAAGTTGTAATATGGCCAGAGGGCCGTCAGACACAGGGCAGCTGCGAGTGCACTGATGTAATAGAACATAGTCCGTCTATTCAATCCTTCCTGTTCCAGATAGAGTAGTGCCGAACAAACAAGGAAAAAGCTGCCCGTTACCGGATGATTGGCAAACGAGAGAGCCCCGGCCGCAATAGTTCCAAATAAAAATCGGCCCCTGTTGCTGCGCAAAAACCGGAGCTGAAAGTATAATGCCAGAAGAGAGCCGGAAAAGGCCACCACAGACGGATAATGGGCAGTGGACAGAATTGCAGAAAACATATAGGCGTTGGCATCTCTCCAGCCAAGCCCCCAGAAAAAAAGGAGAAAGGCTATTGACCATGTGGCTTGTCCGGGGTCATTAAAATACTCTCTGGAAAAGAGAGCTGCTGAGACAAGAAAAAGAATGAAATAAATAACGAGAAACAGTTTGAGGATTGCTATGACATCCATGTTCAATAGTTTCATAACAAGAGCCATCAGCAGTATGGAAGGCACATAGCGCGGCGAGTTGGAATCAGGGGATTTGAACATTGGATCTCCGGGGTGCAGCGTGTTGTGTGCCAAGGCTCTGATTGCAGCCCCGTGTTCTGCTCCGTCAGAAAAGGGGAAGTGTGCATAATCAAGCAGGGCAAAAGGAATATAGACGGCTACAATAACGGCAAAGAGGTACCCGGTCGTGCGCGACATACTGTGGTTGTATCCTTTTTATGGGTTTTTGTTCAGAAAGGCCCTTTCAACCTGCTGTATTTTTTTATGCGTTACCGTCTTTGCCCGCACTTCCGGCAAGTACTCATAATAAAACCGCATCTCCCTGACGGTAACAAACAATCCCTGGTCAAGAACAGTCTCATGTACACCTTCCCACGGTGAACAGGGTTTCATACCCGTGAAGTAATGCGTAGAAAAATACATGTCTCCAGTGAGTTGTTTTCCGTTCACAAACAGGCTCCCCTCTTTGTATGCGTCCTCCGCTTCATACCACGTAGCAATACCTTCACCTTGAGTATCTGGTAAAAGGGTAATGTTGAACAGATACTTTTTATTTTTTGAATTGTGAATGGGAGGAAACATAAAATAATATCTTGAACCAATGCCAATCTCTTTTAAGGGGAGTTGTATCGTATGTAATACCTGTTGGGGGTGTGCCGCCTCGAAAAGTGAGAACACTGCATTTCCTCTGGCAAACGGTTTTTTACTAACGAGCATAATACGGACTGCGCATAAATTATTTTCTCGAGCAAGAAATGTTTGTCCCATGGTGGTAGAATAATCAATCGGATCAGATACACAACAAAAGTTTGACTGGGTATCCCCTTCCCCTACCTGCGGTTCAGCATAGGCAGGCTTTAATACCCTTAATAACTCGTCAAGATTCATCACCAGCAGCAGCAGGGAAAGAGAGAGCCATGAATGCCGGCGCTCTCCACGCCCGGGGAACAAGGGCGCGCAGACCTGCCATGGTACCCACCGCAATCTCATCCGTCAAGTCAAGTTCCCGATGACCTGGAGCAATGATGGTATACTCGTGAGACAAGGCTTCGATAATGGGTTTGCCGAGGAATCCACTGCCCCCGGTGAGAAAAATAACCACTTAAACTCTCCTTGGGGTTCTGTCAAGCAGTATGGTGCCGACAATCATCAGCATTAACAGGGGATTGAGAAATACCGCGATGCTGATGTCAGCTTGTATTATGAGATAATCCTTGGGGATGAGAAGCAGACCGAACAATATTGCGTACAGAATTTCATGTTTTGACTGTTTATGAGAATTCAGGAACAACATCAGAGCAATGTATAAATGTATCATCTTATAATCAAACGTTACTTGCGGCAGAAGCAACATCATAAAAACAAGGAGAGAAACCTTCTTCCAAAATTCATTCTCATTAAGTACGATAAACAGGGATACTAATACGAAGGCGATCAATGCGATGACGGTATAATATTTGATAACTATGGACAGAAAGGTAAATTTTCCCCCAAGAATGGTGATAGCCCCATACAAGGAAGTATTGAAGTGAAGCCCCATAACTGAATGCATATAGGCTTCCTTAAACAATCCCAAATTGTGCTGTAGACCTTGAAGCGAGGTCTGGATTCCCCCTTCCAGGACCGCTGCACTGAGAACCGAAAGAGCAAGCACCAATATTCCCGTATAGATAATATTCTTTCATTAAATCTACCTGAAGGATTGACCGTGGTTTCGAAGCAAAATATTTTAAAAGCCCCGCAATTAAAAACCATCCATTAATAAAACCATTTTTAATGCAGCCCAATAACCAGTGAGGATAAATGCTTAACTGATACGTAAAAGTCAAAACATAGCCTGCCGGTAGCTGAGACTCTGATTAAAAGAAACTTCACTGCATTGCATTAAAAACCCATCATTTTACATACCCCAGGGCGCGAAGTTTTTCGTTAGTAGATTTGTCGATTTTTATGTTTCTATCTTTGGGTTTCTGAGGTTTAAATGACCTTAACCATCGATTCAGAGAGTCCTGCATTGTCTCGGCCCTTTGCGGAAAATTTTTAATCAGGTTCTCCTTTTCTTCCGGATCTTTTTCAAGATCATAGTATTCATTTAAAGAGTTGGATGCCCAGATATATTTCTCTTTTCCTTGATGGATAGACTTAAGGTCTCTCCTGTATTTATCTGATTCAAACCAAGTATCAGCCCATTGCATGTGCCACTCGGCAATTATAGGATGATTTGAGTGGGCTAAGATTTCTCCGTCAATCCCTGAAGGGATGGGGAGGTCAAGGAAATCAAGGATGGTAGGGAAGATATCCACTAAAGACACCTGCTTTTCTATTACTCCTTGTTGGGGATGCGTCGATGGATATTTAATGATCAAAGGAATCCGGATAAGTTCTTCATAAAGGTTCCTACCATGAGCCAATTGATCATGCTCACCAAATGCCTCCCCGTGATCTGAAGCAACAATGATAAGAGTGTTGTCATATACCTTGAGAGATTTTAATCGTTCAAAGAGAAGACCAAGACAATAATCGAGGTAGCAAATCTCCCCATCGTATAGAGACAGGAGGAGTTCCTTCTCCTTTGGCGTGAGTTGGTGTCGATTAAAGACTACTTCATTAATAAGGTGGTACAGTGCATCTGAATAGCTCAAATTCAGTTCAGGGTTATATTGCAGGATAATATTTTTTGGTATTTTTTCAAAGTACTCATCGTAAGGAGGGGGGGGGAGATAAGGGTTGTGGGCGTCAAAGTAATTGATAAAGAGAAAAAAAGGCTGCTTGTAACTTTCTTCAAGCCATTCAATGGTTGCTTTATTCAAGTGAGATGCTGAACGTTTTATGCTGGAATAACCATATTGGATAACAAGGTCTTTCAAAGATACAAAACGCTCAATTGTCCGATAAATCAAATAAAAATCAGTGTCATTCTCAACATTATAAAAGGTTTCATTATAATACTCAAACCCCTGGGCTAGACCGAAGGCTGAGGCGCAAAAAGGCCCTCCGATTATTCCGGCAGTACGGTACCCTCTTTCAGAAAGGATTTCCGCCAAGGTGATATACTCTTCTGAGAGTTTAAACGTGCTCGCCTTGTTAAGATCTACCAAACTCTCCTTTTTTTGGGTATTGGAATCTTTAGGAATAAAATCGGAATTAAAATGGGCGCCGTGTTTGGTGGGATACATGCCGGTAAAAATTGAAGCATGGGAAGGCAATGTCCAGGGTGAGGTTGCGTAGGCATTCTTATATAAGACCCCTTCGCGGGAAAGACTATCCAGATTTGGCGTGGTCAATCTTTTATAACCATAGCACGCAATATGATCCGCCCGCACCGTATCCAAAGTGATCAGTACAATATTTGGCTTACCTATGGGGGCATTTTTTGTTTCCCCCCTATTGTTCCGGTAATCTTCTTTTCTTAAAGCCAAGAAAAAAACCAAGAGAAGAACAATAACGGGAATCGTAATGAGTCCCGGTATAAGGCCGGGAATGCCTTTCCATCTATTGATGAATCGCCCTCCTAAAGCGATGAGCATATACAGCAGGAAGAAACAGAGGCAAGTGCAAAGGGTTAAAAAGATGAGGCGAGAGATAGTAGTGATCTGGAGCATGGGGGGGAAAATATTTTTGTCCCTGATGAGTGTTAATGTTGTTATGATCCAAAGAGATGGCGGGAGGGAAAGATAGGAGATAATTAATTTTCCCTTATGATCCATCCATCGGAAAAAAAAGAGCAGAATAAAAAAGGTTGCTATGCTCAGACAAAAAAGAATACCAGCTTTCATAATGAGAATTGATGATATCTGCGGCATCTTCTTCATGAAAAAGTAAAGAAAGACAACAATGATGATGATAAAGGCCATACAGGCAGCCATAGAAGCGTGGAGATAACTAAAACGCAATTTCGGATTTGGTATCACTCGCTGTGTTAAAATAATAACGAGACCGAAAAGGCAACCGAAAATAATTCCCGCTACGGAATAAACTAATAAGGTAAGGATTAGCACCTGCGGTAATGAAAAAGAACTTATTGTAAGTTTTACCCCTGCCTCCACTAGAAATAAGGATAGAAAACCTGCCCACCATATGTATATATTCTTGATTATCATTCGTGCAGAGCTATTGTCCATTGTATTGCACTCCCTAAAGTTTTTGTTTGGAGCCATCATTCATAAATTAAGATTTATAAATTTATTGGACACTGAGGGGGTGTTGAAAAACCCCAAACTGTTATTTTAAGCACCAGCGAAACATCTCTAACTGACTAAAATTCCTATCTCTGTTAACAATAATATCCCTCACTCAATTCAAGATGAGACTTTTTCAACAACCCCGCTGAGACTGTTAAATCTTCATGGCAATCTTTCAATAGGCTATCAATTAATATACTAACGTAAGATTACTCCATTGTAAATTGCAAAAAAGTGGCATCCGTTCCTTTAACTCTTACTAGAGTTTAGAGTCTGGCGACCAAAAAAAATGCAAAAAAAACACTTTATGACTTGACAAAAAAGCTAATTTTCACGCTTCGCGCGTCTCCTAAAAATTATTTCTCAGGAGGCGCAACTTATGGATTTACATCAGGAAACATTTCAACTCTTTGCACAATGGATAACTTTCTTATGGCAGG
>Ga0209777_10007152_pt1 | contig 12444 bp, 5 predicted proteins | sample FrelakmetHBP12HB_FD_187147 | JGI IMG/M metagenome (GOLD analysis project Ga0209777, IMG submission 187147) | Freshwater lake sediment microbial communities from the University of Notre Dame, USA, for methane emissions studies -HBP12 HB (SPAdes)... | ecosystem: Environmental > Aquatic >... | reverse complement strand
CGTAGAGGCAGAGGCGCTGCGGCACAGCCAGGCCCTGCGGGGCCGGTGGCGGATCCGCCGCGAGGACCCCAACACGCTCGTCCTGGACACCGCCTGTTGGCGGACGGACGAGGGGACCTACTCCAAGCCGATGCCGATCATGGACATCCAGCACGACCTCGTGAAGCGCGGGGCGGAGGAAGTGGTGTTCCTGCGGATGGAGTTCGACTGCGCGATCGAGGACCTGAAGGGCCGGCGGTTCGAGTTGGTGATTGAGCAGCCCGAAGCCTACGAGATGTGGGTCCACGGGATGCGGACGCCGCTCCTGGACGCCGGGCCTTGGTGGGACCACGCCTTCCGCCGCGTGGATATCACGACCTACGTGCGCCGAGGCACGAACGTGATCGAACTGAAACGTCCGTGGTTCATCGACGATCGCAAGCGTGCGATGCTCCTCGGCCAGACGAGCAGTTGGGCGAGCCTGAGCGCGGTGCCCGACGTCGAGCTGGAGTCGGTCTACATCATCGGCGACTTCGGCGTCGAGTTCCGCAAGGGGTCCCGCACCGCGCCCCACGCCAGCCGCTGGATGCTCGGGCGGCCCACGCTGGTCGACGAGCCGGCGTCGTCGACGGGGCGCGACCTCATTGCGGAAGGGTATCCGTTCTTCGTCGGGCGGCTGACCCTCGAGAAAGAGGTGGTGATCAAGGGGACCCCATCGCCGGAAGCCGTGCTGGAGCTTCCGCCCTTTGCCGCCATTACGGCGGATGTTCGCGTGAACGAGCAGGAGGCCGGAATCGTCTGGAAGACGCCGCGGCGGGTGCCCGTCGGCGGGCTGCTCAGGCGCGGCAGAAACCTGGTTGCCGTCACGCTGACGACAAGCCTGCGGAACATGCTGGGGCCCCATCACAACAAGGAAGGCGAGAGTTACTGGGTCCATCCAGGCTCGTTCGCCGGAACGATGGGATGGCATGGGCATGGGGTTGGCTTTTCCGGCGCGTACCGCGAGGACTACAATGTCGTCGATTTCGGTCTCGGCGGGGACATGGTGACCCGGTACTGACGCGGGCCGGGGGGGGCGTTCAGGTCGCGGGGGCTTTTCGGTCAAGAACGGTTTCGTGAAACGCCGATTTTATCGTAATGCACGCAGCGCAAGGTCCATGCGCGCTATAGTATAGTGACGAGGTGGTGGCAGAACGTTTCCAGCGGAAGCGGCGGGCCTTTGCTTGACACGCCGAGGTCCGTTGATAGAATAACGGCCGCGAGTTCATAGCGCGCGTTCCCCAGAAGCCGCAAGGGGATGCCGCGTTGCGGCAAGAGCGGGGCACGTGTTCGCAACTGTGCCTCGTCGCCGTATGCTCTTGTGGGAGACGTGCAGGCCGCCGAACCGGGGGCGTGTCGTTGAGCCTCCCGCCGGCCGCAGGGCAAAGGAGCCGAGACTGTGGGCGTGACCCATCCCGATAGAACCGGCCGCCGTGAGCCCCGCCAGGACCGCGGGACGTCAAGGATCCTTGGCCTCGTCCTGGCCTTGATGCTCGTTCCCCTCTCGGCCGGATGTTTCGCCCAGAACGAGACGGGGCTGTTCTCCGAAGGGTATACGATGCCCTTCATCACGAACCCTCAGCGCGTCCGCAACGAGATCGTCAAGTCGGAGAGCTACTGGGTCCAGCGCGAAATCCAGCCCAAGGAAGAGTTCCCCGGTCCGACGCCCTCCGATCTGAAGGCCCCCGAGACGGACTATATCCTGGGCGCCGGCGACCTGATCGACATTACCGTGTATGAGCTCCTGGCCCCCGGCCAGCCTTACGTGACCCGTCAGCGCATCGGCCAGACGGGCGTCGTCACGGTTCCCTACATCGGTTCGGTCAAGTGTGCGGGCCTCACGACGCAGGGCATTGAGCAGAAGCTGTCCGACATGCTGGAGCCGGATTACCTCGTCAATCCGCAGGTCAGCGTGTTCGTGACCGAGTACAGGAACCTGTCGGTCTCGCTCCTCAACGGGATCATGCGTCCGGGCGTCTATCCGCTGGCGAAGCTCGACACGACCCTGCTGGAGATTGTGGCCGAGTCGGGCGGCATCCTCCAGATGGTCGAGGACTATGGGTACATCATCCGCAAGTATTCCCCGGAAGAGGCGGATATGCTGACGCTGGAGGGCACGCCCCCGGAGAAAGAAGGGGAAGCGGGCGGTTCCGAAAAAGGGGTTGCGCCGAAGGAGAGGAAAAAGAAGAAGTCTCCGCCCGAGGGAGAGGCCCCGGCCGAAGAAGGCAAGACGCCGGCCGAAGAAGGTAAGGTGCCGCCTGCCGAAGGCAAAGCCCCGGCCGTAGAGGGCAAGACGCCTCCAACTGAAGGCAAAGCGCCGCCGGCTCCGGCGCCGAAAGCCGCGCCGGATGCCAAGGCGCCTCCGGCCGAGAAGGCCCCCGGGGCGCCTGCCGCCACGGGTGCGCAGGGCGAGACGCCGGCGACAGGGCCTGAAGCCAAACCGCCTACGCCTAAGAATGGCAAGGACGCGGGGGCGAAGACGGCTCCGGCGTCCGCCAAAGACGCTCCCGCGAAGGCCACGACGGACGCCGAGAAGGCGGCCGCCCGCGACGCCTTGGAGAAGATGGCCGAGGGCGACATGCCGGCGGTGAAGAAGGTCGAGGCCGCCGAGTCGGCCCAGCCCAAGCCGGACGCCGAGGCGACCCCGGCCGAAGCCGCCCCCAAGGATGCGGCGGAGCTGGGCCGCTGGGTCTGGTCCAACGGCAAGTGGATCGAGGTAAAGCCGGAGAAGACCGAGAAGCCGGCCGAAGGGACGGCGCCGGGCGAGACGAAAGTCGTCGAAACGAAGCCCGTGGAGCCCAAGCCGGGCGAGGCGAAGCCCTCCGAAAACCCCGAGCGGCTGGCATTGGAGAAGAAGCTCCGCCGGCTGGGCGTCGTCCAGGGGAGCGGCCAGCTCAGGCGGATCATCCGGTTCGACGTGACGACGCTCCAGGCGGGCGATCCGACGCAGAACGTGGTCCTGCGCGACGGAGACATCATCACGATTCCGTCGCCGGCGGTGGGCGACTTCTACATGGCCGGCGAAGTGGCGCGGCCGGGCGTCTACAGCCTGACGGGGCGGAAGATCACGCTGCTTCAGGCGGTGGCGGCGGCGGGCGGCCTGACGGCCGTGGCGGTGCCGTGGCGCACGGAAGTCATCCGGCGCAACTCGGAGACCGAGGAAGATATCATTTATGTGGACTTGTCGAAGATCGCGCGCGGCGACGCGCCCGACTTCTATATGCAGCCCGAGGACCTCGTGCGGGTGGGAACGGACCAGGGCGCCATCTTCAACGCCGTCCTCCGAAACTCCTTCCGGGCCACCTGGGGCGTGGGCGGCGTGTACGATACGAACTTCGCGGAGTTCTTCCCGTGGCGTAAGACGCCTCACTTCATCAACAACGAGTGAGGCCCGCGCTCGCGCGGTGCCGTGGCTGGCGACTCCGGCGCCGGCGCGGTTACGAGGTGGGTGTCCGGAAAGGAACCCGATTGGTTGAGGCCCACGTGTCAAGCGGCGACGTGTCGGAAGCGGGCGGCCAGCCCGGACCGGTCCACGCCGAGTGGAACTGGAACCGGGTGCTGACCCCACCGGTCGTCCTGCGGCTGGCCGTGGTCGTCGGGCTGTTCCTCTGGGCCTATTGGGCGTACATCAACCCCTTCTACGGCCGATGGCCGGCCATCTGGCGTGCCAACGATGCGTGGAGCCACGGGTTCCTGATTCCGCTGATGGCCGTGATCATTGCGCATTACCGCCTCAAGGAATACAACCCGCAGCGGATCGAGCCGTGCCTGTGGGGCTTGGCGCTCATCCTGGTGGGCGGCCTGGTGCGCGTCTGGGCCCGCATCCTGATGATGGGGTTTCCGGGCGAGGTGACGTTCGTCCTGGTGGCGGCGGGGATCGTCCTGTGGGCCTTGGGCTGGCAGGCGTTCAAGGCCCTCTGGATCGCGGTCGCGTACCTGGTGCTGATGATCCCGTGGGACCAGAAGTATTACGAGGGCCTGGCGCTGCCGCTCCAGCGGGCGGCGGCGGCGGCGGCCGAAATCTTTCTGAGCGTTCTCGGCAAGGGCGTTATCCGCGAGGGCAACGTCCTGAAGCTGGACAGCGGAGATCTGACTGTCGCGGAAGCGTGCAGCGGCCTGAGGCTCCTGGTCGCCTTTCTGGCCCTGGGCGTCTTCATGGCGTACTTGTACCGCCGGCCCCTGTGGGAGCGGCTCGTCATCATGGGCTCGAGCATTCCCATCGCGGTCTTCTGCAACTTTATCCGTGTGACGCTGATGGCGATTGCGAGTGACGCGATTTTCTTCGAGCGGGCCAAACTGGTCGAGGGGCATCCGACGTGGTCGACGTGGTTCCCGCGGCTGGTGGACGGTTTCGGGTTCGGATACCAAGCGCCGGCTCAGCTCGAGCGGTTCCGCACGACCGTGCTGGATCCGTCGAGCGCGCTGCACCAGTCGTTCGGTTTCGCGATGCTGGGCCTGGCGTTCGTGCTCTTGTACCTGGAACTGGGCCTCATTGACCGATTGTTTGTCGAGGAAGAGGACTCGCCCGAGGGCGGGAAGCCGGCGGACCCGAAGGCGGCGTTCCGCCGGTGGCAGGCGTGAGGTCGGGCTGCGCGGCGGCCCTGGAACCGTCATGGAATCGACCCTGGAAAAACCGGACCGGACGCTCCTGGCGGTGGGGATTGCGCTCTGGGCCCTCGTCCTCGCCCTGGCGGCGCAGCAAGCGCTGGCCCAGGCGTCGGCCCCGGTGTTTGCCTGGGTGGGCGTGGGCGCGGCCGCCACGGGGATCGCCCTGCTGGCGGCGGCCCTGGCGAGCGAGGACCTGGCGCCGTGGCTGATCGCCGTGGCCGTCCTGCCGCTTGTATATTTGGTATTCTATATGGGAGAGAGGGCCATCACGGGCCAGGGGCTGGCGATCGCGAGGCTGGCGGCGGGCCTGGCGGCGGCGGCCGTCTGGTTCGGCCTGGCGCGGCGGCTGCCGCAGCGGGTCCAGTACGCCTCGTGCGTGGCGGCCGTGGGCGGGGCGGCCATTTTCTTCCAGCTATGGGAGCCCCCCGCGCCGGTGCCCGTGCCGATCGCCCGGCCGCTCGTCAAGACGTTCCCCCGGACGCTCACGGTCCAGTTGGGCGACCGGGTCCTGGCGACCTGGAAGGGCGAGCCCCAGGAGCTTCCGCGGGAGGTCGTTAGCGCCCTCGGGGCCGACGAGTACCTGAACCTGCCGATCGAGGATGCGGCCAAGCACTACCAAGGGCTGGTCTTCGTCACCTACAATGCCAACGCGATGTCCAACATCCCGCACGTGCCGTGGGTCTGCATGACCCAGAACGGCTTCGCGATCGCGGGGCAGCGGGAAGACGACGTCGGCATTGCCAGCGCGGCCGGGTCCGTCCCGGTGAACGTGCTGCTGTTCACGAAAGACCTGGGCGGCCAGCAGGCGCGCGCGCTCATGTTCCAGTACTTCAACGTCGGGCACAGCTACACCACCAGTCGGCAGATCGCCCGGTTCATGGCGACGACGGGCTCCGTCGGCGAGCGGGGCAGCTATCTGTCGCAGACGCAGGTCGTCATTTACCTGAGACCGAACGACACGGCCAATCCGCTGGCCAAGGATAGCGAGCCGTACCTGATGGGCGTGGGGCTGCTGAACGTGGTCGTGCCCCTTCTGGAAAAGGACTACTATCCGGCCCTCGGCGGGACTAAAGGAGGCTGATCGGACATGGCGCGGAGACTGAATAAGCGGCTGGCACTGAACCTGGCGATCTTCATAGGTCTCCCGCTCTTCGTGCTGGTCGTCGGCGGCTATTTCCTGTATTACCGGACGGCCGGGAATCCCCAGGCGTACCTTGAGGCGGCCAAGAAACAGCTCGAGCAGGGCGAGGCCACGAAGGCATGGATCAGCATCAGGCAGGCATTGAAAGAAGGTGGGGCCAAGAACCCCGAGATCCAGTACCTGGCGGGCCAGATTGCCCTGAAGCAGAACCCGCCGTCCTTCCCGGCCGCCGTCCAGTCCTTCCGGAACGCAACGAACTTGAAGCGCGACTACTTCGAAGCCCAGCGCGACCTGGCGGAGCTGTACGTGGCGGCCCGGCGTCCGAAAGAGGCCCGGGCCGAGATCGACCGGCTGCTTGCCCTCAAGCCGGACTTCGGCCGGGCCTACGTCTGGGCCGCTGCGGTTGAGTTCCTCTCGGCCGAGGGGGAGTCCCAGCCGACCAGTCGCGGTCCCTTCTATCAGGCCGCCGTCAAGCGGTGCCAGGAGGGCATCCGTCAGGCCCCCGACACCATGGCGCTGTACCAGATGCTCGTCCAGGCCTACGAAAAACTCGAAGAGCCGGACAAGATCGGGCCGGTCCTCGACCTGGCCATCGCCAACAACCCCAAGGCGCCCGAAGGGTACACCCTCAAGGCGATGCGGCTCGCCATGCAGCTCAATAAGCCCGATGAGGCCCTCAAGGTGCTCCAGCAGGGCATTGAGAAGGTGGGCGACAGCGGCCCGCTCTACATGGCCCTGGCCGAGATACATCTCAGGAAGAAGGAGACCGACCTGGCGAAGGACTGTATCGAGAAAGCGCTCAAGGCCGACCCGAAACTTGAGATGGCTTACGTGCGCCTGGCCGGCCTGAAGCGGATGGAGAACGCTGCCGCCGAGGCCCTCGAAGTGCTCCAGAAGGGCCTCAAGGAACTGCCCGACTCGGTGAACCTGCGGGCCGAGATCGCCGACCTCTACCTGGACCAGCGCCAGATGGAGAAGGCCGACGCGGCGATCGCCGAGGTGGAGAAGATGGCGCCGGGAGACGCCTCAGGGCTTTTCCTCAGCGGCAAGAGGGCACTGCTGGGCCGCCGGGCCCAGGAAGCCGTCAGCCTGCTCCAGAAGGCCGTTGAAAAGAAGTCGACGCCCCAGGCCCGATTCCTGCTGGGCCAAGCCTATAGCGCCGCGGGCGAAGTAGGTGCGGCTGCCCGCGAGTTTGCGAACCTCGTCGCCGACCTGCCCGACTGGCCCAATCCGCGGCGGGCCCTGGCGGAGGCCCAGTTGCAGCTTCGCGAGTTCGGCAAGGCCCAGGCCAATGCCGCCAAGGTGCTCGAATCGCAACCGAACGACACCGACATGCGACTGCTGCTGGCGCGGGCGCTCCTGGCGCAGAACCGGCGCGACGCGGCCTTGGCCGAAGTCAAGAAAGCGGCGGAACTGGCCCCCGACAACCCGTCGCCGCAACTCGTCATGGCCGACCTCCTCCTGAAGGAAAAGCCCCAGGAGGCGGAGGCCGCCATTCGCCGCGCCATTGACACCAAGAAAGGCCTCGAGGTGTGCTACCAGCGGCTCCTGGATTTCTACCGCGCCACCAACCAGCCCGACAAGCTGGCCAAGGCCGTCGAAGAGGCCCAGAAAGCGTTGCCTGAACTTGCGGACCAGATCACGGCTACCAACCCGGAGGAACTCGAGAAGGCCCTCAAGAAACGCATCGCTGATGCTAAGGATGCCAACGCCGGCGACGTCCGGCGGCTGGCGAGCCTTTATCAGGCCACCGCGCGGCCGAAGGAAGCCGAGAAGCTCTTGGAAGTCCAGCTTGACAAACAGGCCCCCAACTCCAACGAATGGCGCCAGACGTGGCAGCAGCTCTTCACGCTGGAGTTGGTCACCGAAGACTACGCGAAGGCCGGCAAGCTCGTCGACAAGCTGAAGGAAGTGGACCCCCAAGCTCCGGAAGTGGGCTTCGCCTCTGCCCTGATCGCCCTGAGCCAGGAGAAGGTCCCCGAGGCGGCGGCCCTCCTGAAGCAGGCCATCGAGCAACGTCCGACGTCCCAGGGCTACTTCCTTCTGGGCCAGACGCTCGCGCGGCAACAGAAATATGACGAGGCCATCGCCCACTTCCAGAAGGCGGTGGAGCTGAAACCGAACCTGGTCGCCGCCCACCTGTCGCTGGCTCGCGTCTCGATGATCCGCGGCGACTACGCCGGGGCCATCGTCGAGGCCACCGAAGCGCAGAAATATGCCCGGCGGCTCGTCCCGGCCATGGAGCTTGAAGCGGCGGCCCAGGCCGGTCAGGGCGCGTGGAACCTCGCCATCGGCATTCGCGAGAATATCCGCGAAGTCGCTCCGGAGAACATCTCCAACCTCGTCGTGCTGGCCGCCCTCTATCGGCAGCAGCACAGCCCCGACAAGTCCGAGAAGGTCTTCGCGGACGCCTATCAACGGGCTCCCGATAACGGCGAGCTGGTCCAGCGCTTCGCGGAGTTTTACGTCCAGACGGGACGGCCGGAGAAGGCCACCGTCCTGCTGGAAGAGCACGTCAAGCGCAATCCTGACAAGGCCGGCGCGTGGCTCTTGAGGGGCGAGTTTGCCGTCAAGACCAGCGGCGTGACGGAGGCCGACAAGTTCTACCGCAAGGCCGCCGAGCTCACCCCGGACGATCCGCGGCCGTTGCTCATGCTGGGAGACCAGTATGGCCAGGCCAAGCAGTGGGATGCGGCGCTCAAGGCCTACCAGGAAGCCGGCAAGAAGGCGAAGGACAAGGATGTGTCGACCGTCGACCTGCGGATGGCCGACATTTACATGCTGAAGGGGAAGGGCGAGTTGGACACCGCCTGGAAGATCGTCAGTGAGTTGCTCCGGAAGGACCCCAAGAACGCTCAGGCCATGGTGGTGGGCGGCCGCATCCTTGCACGCAAGGACGAGCTGGCCAAGGCGACCGAACTCCTTCAGAAGGCCGTCGAGACGGCGCCCACCTATGGCGAGGCCAAGTTCCGGCTGGCCCGGATGGTTATGTCGTCCGACCCGATGAAGGCCCTCGACCTGCTGGGCGCCGTCGACCCGACGGATAGTGCCTACGAGCGTGCCATGATCCTGAAAGCCTCGATCGACAACCGTCGCGGGCTCCAGAAGGAGGCCATCCTGGACCTCCGCCAACTGCTCGATTTCCGGCCGACCAGCCAGGAGTCCCAGACGCTGCTGGCCACCCTGTACCTGACCGTCAAGGACCCCGCGCGGGCCGTCCAGGTGATCGATGCGATGCTCACGAACCGCCCCGGCGACCCCTCGCTGATGGTGTTCCTCGGCGATGCGCTCTACGAAAAGAAGGATTACCGCGAAGCCATGGCCCAGTATTCCAGGGCCCGGATGCTGAAGCCCGACCTGCCGACCGCCCTGATCGGGGAGGCCCGATGCCTGGTGTCCCTGAACCGCAAGGCCGATGCCTTGAAGCTCGTCTTTGACGTGATGAACCGGCTGGACCCGAAGGAAACCTGGCCGCGCCTGGCCCTCGTGTCCATCTACGAGATGACCGATGAACTGCCCAAGGCCGTCGAGACGCTGATCGTGGGCATCCAGGCGGATCCCAAGTGGGAGACCGGGCGGATGCGGCTGTCGGACATCTTCATGCGGGCCAGGAAGATGCCCGAGGCCCGCCAGGTGCTTGACGACGGGTTGAGGCTCGTGCCCGACAGCCTTCCCTTGCGGACCGATCTGGCCCGGGTCGAGTTGGCCCTGGGCCGTGCCGAAGTGGCCCGCCAGCTCCTGGAACCGGTGGGGAAGAAGTATGAGGCCGAAAGGGTCCAGAACCCCGATGAAGGCGAACGCCTGGGCCAATATGTCGCCCCGCTCGGAACCTACAGCCTCAGCCTGTATAAGCTGGGCAAGATTCCCGAGGCCATCAAGTGGGCCCAGGTCGTCTGGAACCTCGCGCCGACCGATGTCGCCAACTCCAATAACCTGGCCTGGATGCTCGCGACCGAGCAGAAGAAGCTCGCCGAGGCGACCGACCTTGTCCGGCGCTGCCTCCGCCTGATGCCGAACAACCCACAAGTACTCGACACCGCCGGCTGGATCGCGTATCTTCGCGGTGACTTGGAGCAGTCCATCGAGCTTCTGACGCAGAGCGTCAAGCAGGGCGACAACGCCGACGCGCGATTCCACCTGGGCCAGGCCTACCAGGCCCGCGAGCGCATGGAGGACGCGGCCGAGCAGTACAAGGAATCCCTCAAGCAGGGCCTGGCCGGCAAGGACGCGGAGAAAGCCAAGCTGGAACTGAGGAAAATGGGCAAGGGCTGACGTCGAGTCGCGCCGGAGGACTCTTCCGCGCTGACTTGAGATACATCAACCGCGAGCAAGACGAGGAGCCTAAGGATGACTCAGACGGCACATCTACCGGGAGCCGGGGTGCATGCAGGCACCGCTACCATGGGGCCCGCCGACATCTGGCGTATTCTCCGCAAGCGTATCTTTCTGGTTGTGGCCTGTTTCATCGTCTTCGGCCTCGGCGGGACTGCCGCGCTCGTGGCCTGGCGCGTGTGGGCCCCGTTCTATACGGCGGAAGGCATCGTCGAAGTTGAGTCCGCGCAGGGCGGCGGCATGGTGGGGCTCGAGGGCGGCACCGTCGTCCCCATTACGCTCTACCAGGAGTACATGACGGCCCAGGCCATGGGCATCAAGCGCTATACCGTCCTTGATGCCGCCCTCCAGAAGCTGGGGCCCAGCCAGACCATGTATGGGGGCGCCGACGCCGCCTACAAGCTCGGCCAGGACCTTGCCGTCGCCTACCTCCCCAAGACCCAGGACATCTCCGTCAGCCTGATGGGGCGCGACGCCTCGCAACTGGCCACCATCGTCAACGCCGTCCTCGATGAGTTCATCACCAACATCGAAGACGACCGCCAGCGGGCTGACGCCAAGAGGCAGGCCGACTTGAGGGTCGAACGCGAGCAGCTCCGCGGCCAGCTCGAAGACCTCGCCCGCCAACTGGGCCGCCTGCGAGACGAGTCTGGCGCGATCGTCCTCAACGAACAGGGCAGCGAGCACCTCGCGCGGCTCGCCACCCTGACCCAGCAACTCGTCCTCGTCCAGGTCCAGTTGGCCGAGGCCGAGGTGGCCTGGAAGCAGTTCGAAGAGCTCCACAAGCAGGCAACGGAAAAGGGCGACCTGTCACTGCTCCTCTCGGCATTCCCGGAGGTGATGGCGGGCCTTCGCCTGGACCAGAGCGTCAATGGCGCCAGCCAGCGCTACTCGCTTCTCGACCAGGACCTCCAGGCCAAGAAGGCCCGGTTCGGCCCCCAGCACGAGTCCGTGCGCCAGGGGGAAACGGCCGTCCAAGCCGCCAAGAACGATGTCGAGCAGGCGCGGAACGAGTCGATCTCGCGGCTGCTCCAGGAACAGGCCGGTACCCTCAAGGGCAAGTACGACCGCGCCCGCGAAGCCGAAGCCCAGATGCTCGCCAAGGTCACGGAAACCCGCGAGGCCGCCACGGCCGTCGCCAAGAAGGCCGCCGAGTATCGGGAGCGCGAACAGGACTACCGCCGCGTGCAGACGCTGCTCGATACGGTCATGAACGGCCTGGAGCGGCTCCGCATCGCGGCCGCGCTCACGCGGTCCAACATCCGCGTGACTGTGCCGGCGATGACCCCCTTTGAGCACTCACAGCCGCGCCTCGCGCTGTATATCCCGGCGGTCCTCTTCCTGGGCCTCCTGATCGGGGTGGGCCTGTGTCTGCTCCTGGAGTTCGTCGATACGCGGCTCCGCACGCCGTCCGAGGTGACGCGCCAGGTCGGGGTGCCGCTGCTCGGGTCGATCCCGGACCTGGCGGAAGACGAGCGCCTGTCGGTCGACAGCATCGTGCCTCTCGTGAGCCACACGGCGCCGCAGTCCCTGATGGCGGAAGCGTACCGTCACTTCCGCACGAGCCTCCTGTTTGCCTCCGACCGGCCCATCAAGAGCTTGCTCGTGACGAGCCCGAGCCCGGGCGACGGCAAGACGTCGGCGGCGTCGAACCTCGCGATCGCCATGGCGCGCAGCGGCGCCCGCATCCTGCTCGTCGAGGCCAACTACCGGCGGCCGGCCGTCGCGAAGATCTTCGACATCCCGGACGCCGTCGGCCTCTCGAACGTCCTGGTGGGCCTCAACACGCCCGCCGAGGCCATCCGGGCCACCGCCATCGAGAACCTCGACGTGCTCCCCGGCGGCCCGCCGCCGCCCAGTCCGGCCGACCTCCTGGGCTCCGACGGCATGACGCGATTCCTCGACGAGCAATCGCGAAATTATGACCATATCGTGATCGACGGAGCCCCGGTGCTGGTCGTGGCCGACATCCACCTGTTGGCCGAGGCGGTCGACGCCGTCGTCCTTGTGTTCCGCGCCGGCGAGAACTCCCGTGGCCTCGCGCTGCGGGCCGCCCGCCAGGTGCATAGCCTCCGGGCCCGCCTGCTCGGAGCGGTCCTCAACGGCGTCCGCGCCACCAAGGGCGGCTACTTCCGCGAGGCGTACCAGGCCTACTACGAGTACTCCGGCTCGGCCACCACGTGTGTTACGGGCATCCCTTCCGCCGGGGCGTCCCGCGCCAGCGTGCGGCGGCAGGAGACCCCGGACGTGTCCCCGAAGGAGGGCGGGGCCGGCCCCGGGTCCCCGTCGAGTTGAGCGGACCAGGCAAGGGCATCCGAACCAGGAACCCACGCCTTGGCGCAGGG
>Ga0209777_10007151_pt1 | contig 12444 bp, 33 predicted proteins | sample FrelakmetHBP12HB_FD_187147 | JGI IMG/M metagenome (GOLD analysis project Ga0209777, IMG submission 187147) | Freshwater lake sediment microbial communities from the University of Notre Dame, USA, for methane emissions studies -HBP12 HB (SPAdes)... | ecosystem: Environmental > Aquatic >... | reverse complement strand
GCTATCGTTTAAGACAGATGTTTCTGAAACATCTGTCTTAAACGATAGCGGTGAAATAATAACCGTAGTCCATAAGCAGATATGTAATCAGCTTAAAAATAGCGACTTTGATAAATATGTGCGGGCCGGCTTAATTTCTATGGCTAAAGAAACTTATGGAAAAGATGCCAAGCTTGAAGAAAAAGCTAAGATATTTGATATATTAAATGATGGCTATAAAGATGATAACTAATGAAATACTTAGAGACTTATATGCCTCGTTTTTAAAATATAAATTAAAAGTTTATATTAAATACAATGCTTTACATTTTAAACATACTGCGATAGATTATGAAGACTTTATACCATTCGAAGATTTATGGCACGCAACAGACAAATGTTTGTTTAGATTGGCGGAAGACAAAAGATGAATGACGCATTAAAAATCAAAGGCACTAGAATCTGTCTTCAGGACGTTTATGCGTGCTTTTTAATAAATCATATGATTATAGGTATTAATAGACAAAAAATATATTGGAAATATAAGAGCGGAATAACTCATCGTGCTAATATATTAGAAAGACACGATAGAAGTATTGATTGGTGGGCTGATCATACAATAAGCAGGTGGCCAAAGAATGATAAATAATGCTGTTCAAGAAACCACTATAGGTATTTCTGATTTGTATATAAGTTTTTTAAAACGTAGGCTTATTATATATTTTGAGAAAAGCGACCAGACCATTTTCTGGAAAGACATTAGGGACCCCGGCGAGTGGCAGAGATGGAGTTGGGGAAATAGTACCTCTAACGAACAACATCGGGAATGGTTTTGGTGGAAAGACCATTTGGCAAACGAGGAATAGCGAAATTGTACGAAAATATTTACAAATGTTTTGTTAAAAATACAGAAAAATCTATTGTGATATATGCGTTATATTCTAACTTTTTAACCCACGGGTTTATTATTTCTAAAAAAGATGATATATTATATTGGTCGTTTAATAAAAATTATGATATAAAAAGGCATTCGCTAAAAATTGATCCTCAGAATGTAGGAGATGTTTGGATGCTTTATCATACAATTAATATACATCAATAATAGAACGAGGGGTATTAATGAATATTATTTTACTTGGAAAAATTGGTTGCGGCAAAAGTACGCTCGCTAAACAGCTTGAACCTTTTGGATATATGTTGCTCATGCCCGGCACACTTTATAGGAATGAATATAAAAATAAAACTATTTTTGGCATTAGGGCGCAAGCATATTGGGGCGATGGCAATCTTTGTCCGGATGAAATGACTAATGAGCTTATGAAAAACACCATTGAAAAAATTGGCAAAGATAATCTTATATTTGATGGTTATCCTCGTACATTAATTCAGGCTCAATTTTTAGATAATATAGTTGCTATAAACTTTATAATAGATTTAGATATACCCGACGATATTTCTGTCAAAAGACTCCTAAAACGTCGAGAAATAGAAAATCGCCCAGACGATACCGAAGAAATTATTCGCCAACGACTCAATGTATATCACACAAACAATGATGCTATAATTAAATACTATTCGTCCGACTTAGCAAGATATAAACTTATAAATGCTGATAGGCCAAGAGAAGATGTATTAGAAGATGTTAAGAAAGCTTTAGGAATATGAACTATCCATATAAAAATATTTATAAATGGATATTACATTATAAATATAAATGTGGTATAGGACAATACCCAGATGTTATTTTTGTAGACGGGGTTATGTATCGTGTATATACAGGCCGCACGTGGATTAAAATTGACGGGAAATATATAGGTTAAGTTTTAAATGCCAAAAGTATATAAAAATGTGTATTTTTTAATATTAAAATATAAAAGTCCTGCCGAATATATTAAAATTGATAACGCAATTCGTATTGGAAATCATTTGCGGTATTGGTTTGACCTTAAAAATAAAACAAGCTGTCCTCTTGCTATATTATAGGGCTCTCGTATTAATGGAAAAATAAAATGCAAAACATAGCAAATGCCGACGATATTTTGCCAATTCTAAAATCTAAACGAAACGCGTTAGTTTCGGGGTCAGCTGGCACAGGAAAAACAACTTTTGCCTCATCTTTTGCAGAAACTATTCCATATTCTATTCTTGCAGCTACAACTGGCGTTGCCGCTCTTAATTTAGGCGGAGAAACCGTACACAGATTGCTTGGATTGGGTATAACTTCTCGCCCAGAAGAGGCTAATAAAATAATTAGCCATTGGGAAAAGATTAAAAAATCAAAAGCTTCTTGGGACGTTTTGAGATGGCAAACTATAAAAAATCTAAAAACTCTTATCATCGACGAGGCATCGATGTTGAGAAAAGACCAATTTGAACTTATAGATATTGTGCTAAGCAATATAAAAGATAGCCCTTTGCCTTTTGGTGGCATTCAAATTGTGCTTATTTCTGATTTTTTCCAGCTAGGTCCCGTTGTCACTACTTCAGATTTATTTATGTATCCCGATTTAAAAGATCCCTATTGCTTTCAATCTAATTTGTGGGAAAAGGCTAATTTTGAAAGTTTTAATCTTACTACCAATTATAGACAAGGTGAAGGCCAATTTTTAAGTGCACTAGAAAAGATACGAGTTGGCGATATAACTTCTGAAATAGAAGATATGTTAAACTCTCGGGTTGGCGCAGATTTAAAAATACCAATGAATCCCGTTAAGCTTTATCCACATAAAGTTGATGTATCTAAAGAAAATATGGAGTGTTTGAAAAAACTTAACGGCACAAAATACGTAAGCGAGGCAGAGTTTGAGGGGAAAAAGTATGACACAGATATTTTAAAAAAAGAATGTCCTGCTGAATCAAGTTTATATTTCTGCGTCGGCGCCCAAGTTATGATGATTAATAACGATAAAGAAAGAAAATGGGTAAACGGAACTTTAGGGATTATTAGATGTTGCGATCCTTTACAAATAGAATTAAGCACAAATAATATTGTCTCTGTTGATTTACATACCTGGGAAAGATGTGTGCCATATTTAGATAAAGCAACAGGAGAAATAAAAAGACAATGTACTGGAAAAATGAGACAATATCCTTTTTCGCTAGCTTGGTCAAGTTCAATTCATCGATCGCAAGGTTTAACTTTGGATTATATTGAGACAGATTTATCAAAATGCTTCTCTCCCGGCCAAGCATATACTGCGTTATCGAGAGTTAAAGCTTTATCTGGATTAAAATTATTGGGTTGGAACAAGCAATCTATTTTTGCCGACGAAAGAGTAAAAAAGTTTTATGGAATATAAATATAGCGTATTATATAATTCATTTTTATATTACCGCGCCAAACTAGTTTTTAAAAGTGGCGAGAAGAAAATATATTTTTATGCCCATCGTTATCCCCATAATTTTGTTGGCGCGCATTATATGAGAGATGTGGACGAAGTTTACAGAATGGCGGCAAGGTATGGAATATTTTCAAAAGATATTTGATAGTATAAAAGAGATATCTCCGGTTTTAAAAAGAATAAAACACGTTTTATACATGTTGGCGTCTGTTTTAAAAACTATTAAGGCACAAGAAGCATTTGTAGTCTCAGAAATATTATGTGTATTGTCGTTAATGTTTTTAATGTTTTTATCTATACTTATCTGGTGGCTTATAGGAAAATGTATCAAAAAAATTAATTATGGCTGGCATGATGAGATTGGTTTTTTAGTAGACGAATGGTGTGAAGGTATTTTATGTTTTATTATTCCATATGAGGACGCTGGCACTTCAGGTTTTATAGAAAATAATTTTGAATATATAATTGAAAGCTGTACTATTTCTGAACTTTCTGGTATCGCAAAATATAAAGATTTTAACGAAATATTATACGATACTCCGCGATATAAAATTACTTGCCAAAGAGGGTCTAACGGATACTTTGTTTTAAGGGCTTATGCGGACAATAAAAAAGAAACTGCCTTTCTTGTATTTGGGCTAGAAGATTTTAAGAAAGATGAATGATGGTAAATAATGTTATATGCGAAGTATATGTAGAGCTTTTGAGAAATAAGATTAAACTTAAAAGCGTAAACGGCAAAAAATGTCTTTTTTATAGCAATAGCGCCAAATATTATTTGTTTACAATTAAAATTGAATACATCCAAGTTGGCGACCTTTTTTATGATAAATATGGAATATTTGAAGATGTATAAACTTTATATAGATTTTTTAAAATATAAATTAAAATTAACGAACGGGCCAGGTTATATGTGGGGTATTAGTTTTGGTTACAGCGGACAAATATTTAGATTAGGATACGATATTAATCCTTCTTATTTAGAGCTTTTAGTAAAATATGGAATATTTAAATGAATAAAACATTCGAAAAAATATATGAAAACTTTTTAGAAAATAAGGCCTTTTTGGCACGAACGCCTCAAAAGTATTGGTATGCTATGTATAGGCCGGGACATTCAACTTTGCTTGTTGGCCATCCGAACGGAAACGTGCTACTTGACGGCCCAAACAATATTGGGTTTAGAGGATTTCTAATGCGATACGGAATATTCGATGGAACAAAAGTTTAAACGAATATACGACTCTTTTGTGGCTAATAACGCTTATATTACAATAGCGTCTGTACCAACCTCTCATCTTAGGATGTATATGGACGTATATCTCATTACTCTTCCTAACAAATACGCTCAAGTATTCGGATCTATAATTGGCGGCCCTATTTGGTGTACATGCGACGGGTTTAGCGAAATGTTAATAAAGTATGGAATATTTATATGAATCTTAATATAAGGCATTGTTATATCTATTTTTTAAACGGATTTTATTTAGAGTTATTAAACGGCGAATATTGGTTAAAATCAACTCCGCCGCCATGCAAACCTTTTGTAAAAAGCAGTTATAATTTAAAAAACCATAGTTATAGTAGTCTTCCCAATTTTCTTATAAAATATGGAGTATTTGAGGTAAAAAATGGACAATGATAACATAACTTTAGGACAAATAATAAAAACTATAGGAAAATTAAAATACCGCACCTTAATTATGATTATTTCGATTTTCTTTGGCATTATATCCGCCTCTTTTGCTTTTGGCCGATTTTCTTATCAGGTTGGCACGGCGGTCAGATTAGAAAGCCCATTTGCGATGAGAATATCTATAGATGGCAAAAATCACGATTATAATGCTTTAACTCTTATTAAAGACCCAACGCTAAAATCTCCGTCATCTGATGCCGTTTCTTTATCGTTAAGGGAAATCCAAGACTCTTTTGATGTAATTCAGATAGGAATTATTGTGGCTAAAGTTGGGCCTAGCGAAATTAACAGTGTTTGGGCTAAATTAAACGTCGTATCGTCTGATTTTAGCAATAAAGGCTATATATTATATGCTGTTAGCCAAGATAATGACAAATCTTTACCGCCAGCCGATTTTAACTGGTATATACATAAAGGCGATTATAATTTTAGCGAGGTTCATATAGACAAAAATACCGTTCATCGTACATACAGCGATGGTTGTATTTTAGAATATAAAATGAATGATGGACGCAAATCTATACATTCTTCTTTTAAATGGATAAGGGTTAATCATTAATGAATTATTCTCAATATTTTTTATATTATATATTCTTAAAATATAAAGGCAAATTAAAACAAGGATGGTGTAAAATCTTACAATATACTGTCGGAATATATACTGTTTTTAAAGAATTAGATGCGAGTACACCATCTCTTAAAATACTTATAGATTATGGCATATTTAAGAAAGAAGAGATTAATGATAAAAATATAGTTTAAAAACGCCTTTTTTGAAAAAAGTACTTGACAAAAACAGAAAATGCCCTTATAATATATGTTATAACATTTGAAAAAGAAGAAGCCTTTTATTATAGCCAATAAACAATATTAGAAAGTAATTATATGAAGATAAGAATAGGTTTTGTAAGTAATAGCAGTAGTTCTAGTTTTTTGATTGATATTATTCCCGCCGACCTTATTATTAAAAACGATTCATTTGTAAAGCTTACAAAAGTATGGCCAGATATTGCCGAATTTGGTTTGCCGCCATATGACAATCGGGATGGAAATAATGGTGTCTTTGCGATTAATGATAAAGGTATAATTCAAGACGATATAGTACAATTATTTAATAAAGCTCTCGATAGACTTCGAGCTGGTAAAAGCGTTAACAGGTATGAAATAGAGAGCTCTTTATTTTGGCCATTACACGGGTTTTTGGACGATAATGATTTAGTTGTACAAACGTTGCCTGGAGTAGGTGGAGATGGCGAAGATACGCTAGTTCCATTTAGGCCGAAGAAAAAGAAGAAGGTAAAATAATGAAAATACGCACAAGTTTGTATCAAATAGTTCTAGCAGTTCATTTGTTGTATTTTGTAATGGCCTTTCTTTAAAAGACCTTTTTAAAAAGAATTATAAATATACTCCATATGCCGAGACAAGTGGCGGAGATGGTTGCGATTTCTTTCCCTTAACGCAAGAGATGATAGACTATATTAAAGCTAATGGCGCGAAAATAAACAGATTTTATGATGTTTTGGAGTTAATTCCGGCCGAGGGATTGGCATCTTTTTCTGATAATGTAAGAAATGACAAAGATATTAAGGTTATAATTATAAATAAAGATTATTGCTGTACTGATAATATGGAATCTTTTGTCGAATACTACGGGACCAAAGTAAAATGAATGAGCAAGAAATAGAAGTAATTGATTTTTTGAAAGAACAAATTGAAGATAGTATTTGCGCTCTTAAACAAGGCCTCAAGAAGTTTAGTACGGGCAGAGCGAATATTACTATGTTAGATGGCATATATGTTAATTGCTACGGCTCTAGTATGCCATTACACCAATGTGCTACTCTTTCTGCTACCGATCCGCGACTTATTATTATAAAGCCGTGGGATAAAACTATTTTGAATGATATTACCAAAGCTATTCAGCTGTCTTCTTTGGGCATTAATCCACAAAATGACGGGACCATAATTCGATTGCCAATACCTGCTCTTGATGAAGAAAGACGCAAGGTATTAGTTAAACAGGCCAAACAATATGGAGAAAATACCAAAATATCTATACGGAATCATCGTCGGGAGGCCAACGAATCTCTTAAAGAAATAAAGAAAGTTTCAGAAGATTGTATGCGTACGGCAATTGAAAAAGTACAAATAGTGGTAGATATTGCTATTAAACAGGTAGATAAAATAATATCTACCAAGGAAAAAGAGATTTTAGAAGTTTAATAAATGGGAAAAAATATGAAGAAAAAAATTAAAAAAGAAGCCGGAATGACTTTTTTGGCATACTTTGAGCCAACAGATTATGATGTGCACATAGAAGCCGACAACGGCTTTTATTTTGATAGGGGCCAAGACACTATAGAGGAAATAATCGATGAATTGTCTAAAGATTTAATTGAAGAAGCTATAAACGTAAATACCATTGATAAAGATGCTAAAATATCTATATCTTGTGGTATATTAACAACAAAAATATTTGGAGCAAAACAAGAAATAGATATAGATTTTTATGATGACTGCTACCCTGAGATTATGGGCAGAGAAGAAATAATAAAAAACGTTAAGAGCAATCCACATTATAAGTTTTCGCCCAAACTTGTTAAAGACAAAGAAATAGAAGAGTTAAAGTGGGCTAAAAAAGAAGCCGAAGCGGACTTAAAGGACTCAAAGCGCAAACTTAAAGAGTATATTAATTTATCTAAACTATCGGCATATAAAGAAGATGTAAAACGATACGAAGATAAAATGAAAGAAATTGACGATAAACTAAAGGCTAAGAAAACAACAAATGAAAAAACAAAAAAGTAATAAAAAAATTAAAAATATGAAAGTTCTTGTAGATTTAGAGGTAGAATACATTATACAATTTGAGAACAATAATTTTAGCAGCCATTATTATAGCAGAGAGTTTTCTGGAAAGGATACAGACGAGCTAATTGACAAAATGGCGCTTAAATTAACCAAAGACCAAATGCCTATAGAAGAATTACGCGGAGAAATATTTGTAAACAGTATTCGGCAAACGGCAACCATTTTTGGTAAAAAGATAGATAGAAAATTAGCTGATATTTTTTTTTGGGATCTTGTTATATTTATGGATGATAAAGAAGTAAAGAGCGCCATTAGAAAATCTAAGTTTTACGGGGCCGTCAAGAAAACGTTCAAAGAACGCAAGATAAGAGAAATAGAAAGACAAAAGAAAGAATTAAACAATCAAGTTAGAAGATTAAACGCAGAGCTGAGCAAATTACGCAAATAATTTGTCTAGGATTTAAAATGGCCAATTTAAAAAGAATTATGGATTTGTTTGATATAATTAAGAATAGGCTACCAAAGACATATCCAAAAGCATTATTGTCTTTTCACGAAAATGAAAGTTGTATGTTAATAAATACAGATACATTTAAAGAAAAAGACGATGCAACTGTTTTTGCTGTAGCCAATGCAGATACTTGTACTATAAATATTCCTTTGAAACTCACTATTGAGTATCAAAATAAGAAAACCAACGAAATATTGAACAAAGAGGTTTCTTTTACGCAACAACTTGCCGATGATGAAATTGCTTCCACTTTATTACACGAATGGGCTCATTTGTATGCGGCCGATAGATATGGAACTAATTCAAAACAATTTAACGACGAACAGTACTGTGATAATTTTGCTAGACGTTGGCTCAATTTAATCAAAAAAGAAAAGCTTTTATGAAAGAGCGCCGAGAAAATATCAAATCAGTATATATTTGGTTTTTACGTGGCAAGTTAGATGTAAAATATATTGTGGCGGACAAATGGTATCGATGTTATGCCAAGTATGAATCGTCTGGCGTTCCTATCGAAGGTTTTGTTAGTTGGAAGGTAGACATAGGTACATTTTTTACAAAATACTGTTGCTGTTGGAAGTGGAAATAATGATATTCTTAAAAAGTAAAGATGAAATATTGATTATGCACGAAGCTAACAAAATACTTCATTCAATATTAGATACTGTTAAAACCTATATTTTACCCAGAGAAGGTACGCAAACTTTGGATTCTGTGGCCTATAGTGAGTGCGGTAATCTTGGGGTTAAGCCTGCATTTTTAGGCTATAAAGGTTTCCCAAAATCTTTGTGTGTTAGTGTTAATCACGAAATTGTTCACGGCATTCCTTCTCCTGATAAAATATTACAAGAAGGCGATGTAGTTTCAATAGATTTTGGTATAGAATATAAAGGGTATTTTGCCGACGCCGCCAGAACTATTATAGTTGGCCAGGCCCCAGAAAACGTAATAGATTTAGTTAAAAACACCAAACTCGCCCTATATAATGGCATAGAACAAATGGTTGTTGGTAATAGGCTAAACGATATAAGTAGCGCTATAGAAAAAGTTGCTAAAGATAATAAATACGGCAATATAAAAAAGCTTGTTGGGCACGGTATAGGTAGAGCTCTCCACGAAGACCCGCAAGTATTAAATTATATAGATATAAAATCACCCAATATACGTTTGCAAGAGGGATTAGTGTTAGCTATAGAACCGATGTTTACTCTTGGCAGGTCTGATATAGCTGTAATGCCAGATGGATGGACTGCTATTACCGTTGACAAATCTATTGCGTGCCATTGGGAATTAAGTGTTGCTATTGTAGACGGAAAACCTTTTATTTTGGGAGCAGAGAATGTTTAAGATGAAAAATCCCCCGAACAAACCTATTAAAAAGAAAGAAAGTACGCAATATATATATATCCTGGAGAATATGCTACTATAAAGAATATATTAGATGAATTGAAAAATGAAAATGTCGCAGAAAATATGTATGACAGAATATATGTTAGTGCAGAATGTGATAGGGCACACGATACATACAGTAGAGATTATGGCGATACGAAAATTGTAATAAATTATCTTGCCACAGAGAGCGATCAAGATTTTCAGGCCAGGGTGAAAAAATATGAAGAAGAACTAAAAGAATATAATAAATGGCAAAAAGAACACAAAAAAGAAATAGAGGAGTGCGAACAAAAACGAAAAGACAAAGAAAAACATAAAAAAGAAACAGCAATAAAGAAACTTAATAAAAATATTAAAAAACTTCAAACAGAATTAAAGAAATTGAGCAAATAATGGCGCCGATATCTTCATTCCCTTTTATGCAAAAAGATATGTATATTTGGTTTTTGAAACTTCGCGTTAAACTTGCAATTAAAGACGGACAAGTACGCTATAAGTTTAAAAATGAAGATGATACTGATTTTCGCGAACTTGGTCCGTACAAAAGAGAAATTAAACCCTATATCTTAGGAAAAATATAATGCTTAGGTCAATTTATACAACTTCTCCTATTTTAGACCAAGAAATGATAAATATGGGATTAATTAGAGCAAGATACAACGGCGGTTTAACAGAAAATGATATGTCTTTGATAAAAAGAGCATATTTTTTTCATTTTGCCAACAAAGTAAACGGCATTCAATTGTTTGACAGATATATGACTATACATAATTTTTCTCTTAATACGTTTGATTTAAGTCGTTGGTATAATAAATGATAATAACAGATTTGGATTTTTTAAGAAAACCCTGTAGGGAAGCTTCTATTTTAGAGGCCGGGGACATTATACAAAAATTAGAGGAAGAGCTCCATAATTCTTTAATTGGAGGAGTGGGCTTATCTGCAAATCAAATAGGTATATTGAAAAAAGTTTGTATTATAAGAACTCCGAAGCTTTCTTTAGATTTAGTAAACCCTATAATTTTAGAGCAATATGATTTGTGTTCATTCGGTGGCGATGGCTGCCTTAGTATTCCTGGCGTCTATATTACAACCCAAAGATATAATGAAATATTTTTGAAAGATATTATGCATCCGAACGGCATTATTGCCGTTGGACTAGAAGCTGTAATAATTGAACACGAATGTGATCATTTAAATAATATTTTAATGATAGACAGACAAATTAAAATACCCAAACAAAACGATAAATGTTGGTGTGGCTCTGAAAAAAAGTATAAAAAATGCCACTTTGGGAAAGAAATTAAATGAGTAAACTAAAAAAATATTTGAAAAGAGTTTTTTGGTGGTTTCCGGCAATTGGGGGCATTACTTTATGGTATTTTCTTTTTGCGCCGATACTTTTACAGGTCTTAATATTTTGTGCGATGATTATTGCCATCTGTATACTTTGGGGGAAAAAAGCTAAAATAGTTAAGCAAGAAAGGCCCAGAAAAATTAGGAGATATGAATGAAGGCAATCAAAAAAAGTATAAAATCTTCTTGTGAGTTTGTTCCAGCTTTTGTCATAGATGTTTATAAAGACTTAGGTGACTTTGGGCATTGGACAAGCTCATATTCTATAAATAATTTAGTTGATGGTTTGGCAAAAGCACTTACTAAAGAAAGTCTGCTGGTAGATAATTTGCGCGGAAGAGGAATATATTTAGAAGTAAAACGTGTTTATATCAAATATAAAAATAAATATTTAAAATACGCGAATAAATATGGTGATGGCTGGAGTGACAATATAGCTATGTCATTAGCTTCTTTAAAAAAGGCTGTTAAAAAATCGAAATATTATAAAGTAACTCCTGACAAAGCTTTGCTTACAGAAATAAAGTATTTGAATAAAGATAGAATAGAGGCCGTTAAAGATTTATACGCGATTTGCTTATCTATTAAAAATAAACAAAAAGAAATAGTATGAGATATTTTTTAATTTTGATGTCTTTATTTTTTATACTGGGATGTTTTGGTAAAGAAAAAACTACCACAAAAGATACTAAGTCGGACGTTTTATGCAAAAATCCTATTAGTTGTGCTGCAAAAGAAAAGAGATAGCAATGTCAATGCAAACATATTATGTTAGGCGACTATAATAGGATATATTTGAAAATGAGCTATGCAAATAATCTACCAAACATAGCGGAATCATATATGGCACAATTACTGACAAAAAAAGTTTAAAACATTAAAAGGAGACAAACGCCTATGAATATCGGCAGAAATATTATGAGAGAAGAGGCTAAAAAAGTTTATAAACGGGAGGCCAAAAAGTATCCCAAAAAACAGCGGATTCCCTTTTCTCAATTTTTCAAGAAATATAAAGAAGCAATGAAAGTAAAGCAAGTACAAGAGGTGGGACCCAAACAAGAACAGGATTTTGACTTTAATGATATGGTGCAATTAAATGATCTGACAAAAATAGATAATGAAATCATACAAGATGACGGTATTGAGGCAGAAGTTGTTGGGCAAGCGAATATGCCAAAAGAAATAAAAGATGCCGATATTGATTAAAATGATTGACAAATAGTATAAAAGATGTATATTATATAATGTATGTGGTGCGTTAAAATATATACACATTATGGAGAATATAAATGAGCAAGCAGTTTAAGTTTGAGCAAGATGTGCGAGAAAAAATGTTAAAGGGTGTCGATACCATT